>Ga0307517_10010939_pt1 | contig 12632 bp, 6 predicted proteins | sample 23_EM_MG_FD_194515 | JGI IMG/M metagenome (GOLD analysis project Ga0307517, IMG submission 194515) | Populus trichocarpa ectomycorrhiza microbial communities from riparian zone in the Pacific Northwest, United States - 23_EM | ecosystem: Host-associated > Plants > Roots > Unclassified | place...
TGGTCGGCGGTGGTGGCGGATGGAGTTCAATTTTTAATCATGAGAACATACATGGACGGATGGCATCGATCCTTTAAAATCCCTATTCGATAAAGAGTTAAGACGCCCAATCCACCTTTTTACCGGTGAAAGAAAGGAATATTCAATTTCTACGCGATAGAAATTCTGAAATTTGAAAAAAAAATTTCAAAATTCCAAATATCAACATTAAAAACTCCAAAAACTCGAGTGCCCGAAAAAATTATCAGAGAGATGAGGAATTTTTGTCTTCTTTTTTGGTTTCTGCTATAGCACAAACAAAAGTAGCTTCCTTGTTTGAATGCGAAACCTTGCACTAGTCAATGCCGCCTCGATGATGAGATATACATGTAGGATTGATTCATTGTAATTTCATCCACAGGAAAATTAGGATTTTTTTTTTTAAATCGCATGATATATTAAAAATATTGATGAAATAGTATAATTTATACGTGTCGTAATTTTAAATTATAATATATTAAGTTATTATGATTTCAAATCGCAACATATATTAGATGTCAACTTTTAAAATAATGATAAATTATGTAATTTAATTTATTTTCTTGTTTTGCCCCGCCCTTAATTTAACCAAATAATTGTAAGATTAGCAATCCAAATAATAGTTAAACAAGTCTCATTAACCAAAGAATTGGAGTTATTATACAATTCGCCTTGAATTCAAATCAAAACTTAATCATAAAATGCTTGATAAAAAAAACAATTACAAGAAATGAAAACATAGCAAAAATTGTACTTATCATGTAATTCATCATAAATCCAAAAAAAATCTTGACTACAACCTACTTTAAAACCACATAAACTACAAGAAAAGAAACATTGAAAAACAATTATGAAATGTTTAATTTTGTAAGAAAAGAAGCACAATCTAAACGGTGTTAGTATCATGTCACTATCGTAAAAGTTAATAAAGAATGGACGAAGCTCATGAATAACTTTCACTTAGTTTAAATCTCGTAAATGTTTAAACATTATTTGGAGATGAAAGTTTTTAGTTAAAAATAAACTTGATAAGAAAGTTTAATGTTTAGAACATTGAAATAAGAAATGCATGGTATAGTATTAGGATAAATCACCTTATTGCCCTAACAATAATAGCCCAACTGCCCTAATTTACTGGAAATAAAGCAAGACAAACACAATAAGCAATTCCCTTAAATAAAGCAATTAAATTTAATTTACTGGAAATATAGGAACTTAACCCAAAAAGAACATTATGTATAGAAAATTAAAAGAATTTAAGATGATTACAAATGTATGGACAACATTGTAACCAATAAAAGAAACACACAACATGGAGTAAGAAATTTTTAATCTTGAGATGTGTAGGTTAACTGGTAAGACTTTAAGTTTGCTCCTCAAAAATCATTAGTTTAAGTCTAACAAACCTTAAAATCACTAGAGGTTTACATGGTCGTTAATTTTAAGATCCGTGAAATTAGTCGAGTTGAACATATACTAATCTAAATATCTATGTTAATCTAAAAAATAATAGCAGCTTTTTATCTGACAGTACAAGGATATTTAGAAGCTCTTTTGATAAAAAGAAGACACCACGTTCTTCTTCTCCATGAAAGAGTTTCCATTTGAAGAAAGGGATCTCAAACTAGTACTGTGTATGGCCTTTATTAGTTATCCCTTATTTTTATTATTGACTTTTTAATAACGTATAAGAATATAAGAATTATTATTTTTTAAAATATTTTTTGTTTAGAAATATATTAAAATAATATATTTTTTATTTTTTTAAATATTATTTTTAATATCAACACATTATTAAAAATATAAAAAAATTAAATAAAAAAATCAAATTTATCCAAATTCCATTTGAAACACAATCCTAAACATAGGGTTCGTTTCTTTCTTTCGTGGATCATGGGTCGAGCAGAAGATGACATTCCAAGTCCAATTACCCTTCCGCTGACCATGATAAAAGAAGAAGATTGCCAAGTTATTCTAATATGTACACGTAAGGAAGGGACAAGATGATATATTTGTCAAAAATTAAACAGGAAAGGAAAGAAAAAGAAATAGTTGTTAGAGAACTTGTCTTCACGACCACAGCTAGATTTGCAAATTGCAAGCATCCAATTGAAGTCCCACGAAGTCAATTCAATTAATTGCTTTAGTGTTTTTGCATGTTACGATGTAATGTATTTTTTGATTTTTTTTATTTTTAAATATAATAAATTAATTTTTTTTATTTTTTTAATACGAACACATCAAAATTATCACAAAATACTAAAATAAAAATCAAATTCATATTTTTATCATGATAAATGGATTAGCAAACAAGCTCTAATTAGATAGAACCTACTCTGGATGAAGTCAAGAGGTTCAACATTTTCCTAGATCATTTCTGGAGCTATAATATAGGTTGGATTGGTTTTTTATGTAAAAAAATATTTAAGTGTTGTTAATGTATTTTTTAGTAGAGAAAAAAACTATATAAAGTTTAATATGATATGACCTGATTGGCTTGATAAGCCAAAAAACAACTCGGATAACTTATAAAAATATAGTTTGACTTAAAAAAATTAAGATGATATTATTTTTAAAATATTAAAATAACAACTTATTAGATTGACTCGAATCAACTTGGGTTGACTTGCCAAATCCGTTACCCAGGTCATTAGACTCTTATAACCCTATAGAAAGCTAATAACAAAAAAAAAAAATTAAACCCAATTCTCAATCAATCCAATATTAAAAATTAAAAATAAAATTTAACTAAAAAATGAGTCAAGTCAACCAGGGAACATGAGTTATAAAATTGAGATAACCCCATAAAAAAAAATCAAAACAAATTATAAAACTCAGATCTCAATCAATCCAATGTTAAAGTATGAATTTTTTTTTAAAAAAACCGAGCCAACCGACTAAACTTGTAATCTAGATTATGAGACCACGATAACCTCATAAAATATAAATCGAAATAGATTATGAAATCTAACCCTCAATCAACCTAATATTAAAGAATTTTTTTTAAAAAATCAACCGAAAAAAGTTTAAAGAACTCAAGTTATCGGTCTAACCCACGACCCAATTCATAAGACTGTGATATTCTAATAGAAAGCAAATAAAAAAAAACATGAAACCCAAAACTCGGTCAATACAATGTTGAAGAATTAAATTAAAAAAAAACAAAAAAACGATCCGAGTCACCCCAAGTTAACTTGTCAAACACAGATCAAAAAATTGAGATAAATCAATATAAAGTAAATCAAACAAAATTACAAAGTTCAATTCCAAATCAACTCAATGTTGAAGGATGAAACTGAATAAAAACTATTTAATTAAAAAGATGATAAAAAAACTCGACTCAACCTGGTTAACTTGCAAACTCACGACCCGGGTCACGGGATCATGTTAACCATATAAAAAACAAATCTAAAAAAAATCATGAAACTTAATTCTCAATCAATCTAATGTTGAAGGATGATGTCGAAAAAAAAATAACTTGAGTCAATACAATTAACCCGCAAAACTCATAATCCAGGTCATGATATCAGGATAACTCTATAGAAAACAAATTAAAATAAATTATAAAGTTCAACACCCAATAAATCTAATATTAAAAAATAAAATTAAAAAAACTAAGTTTTAAATAAAAAAATCCTTAAAACTTTCGAGGAACAAAGTAAAAAAAGCCTTAACATTTCAATGTTTATTGTTACAGTGAGATAACAAGGTGTTTTTTTGTATATGTTAATGAGATGTTACTCCAATGGGAAGTCCACAATCTTGCTTTGTTCTTTATAAAGCCAATGTCTAGAAAAATGATATTTTTTGTTTTTAAATATATTTAAAAAACATGTTTCACTTGAAAAAAATATTAAATTAAGTTTTTAGTATTTTTTTCATGATTTTGATATATTAATATTAAAAATAAAAAGAAAATCAAAAAAAAATATTAAATATATATTTTTTAAAAAATTACTTTTAAAAAACAATATAAAATATAAAAAGTTGAGAAACAAAATTTTGTTGAATTGTTCAAGAGCAACAGGCCAGCACAATAGGCCCACCTCACTACTCAACAAGAAGTTTTCTACTTATTCCTTCCCTTCACGAGTCACGACAAGTTGTAGAGTAGGTTGAAACTTGGTCTATGCATACATGGCATGCAATAACTGGAACTTTTTTACACCGATAATACGCCAATGACTCATGAACCCCATGAATACACCAAGATGTCACAAATTTAAAGGCCCAGTCACCCTCTTCTCTTGGAACGTAAAGCACTGGAACGTAACACTTCCTCTCTCTCGTCATTATATATATATATATAATTTAAAATATTAACTCCACAATGTAAATTCAATTCAAATTCAAAAACAAATTTACTTAAAATTATATATTTTAAATTTTAAATTTCAAATGCAAATAAAAATATAAAAGTTGACCTGATATTACCCGATCAACTTGACGAGTCCAAAAAGAACTTGGATATCTGGTAAAAATATAGTTGGACTCAAAATAATTTAAGATATACCAAAATTATAAGATTAAAATAATTTTATAGAAAACAAATTAAAATAAACAATAAATCATAATTCATAATCAATAAAATAATAAAAACATTTAATGATAAAATTAAAAAAAATAAATTAATAAAAAATCTTAAATCAGCTATATTAACTTCTCAAACATATGATATGAATTATAAAACTCAATAAAAATTTTAAGCGAAATAAAATTTATTCTATTTTTTAAACTATAACCAGTGAAACAGAATATAATTCAGTCTTGAGACATCGGAAAAGGAAGAAAGGAGAGAGAGGAAAAAAAAAGAAAAAGTAAAAAAAAATATAATCAGATTAGGAATATTTTATTCTTTTAGCAACTCTGCCCTTCGCATACCCTTTTAGTAAAAAAGAGGAAAATTATTTCACGATATGTAAATATAATTTTTTTAAATATAAGAGGGAAAGTGTTACCAGGATCAACCGAACCCTTAGAAGGTTTAAGGACATTTTTCCAAACCACCATCTTCACAGAAGCAACTCTGCCCTTCGCATACCCTATGGTGACTATTGCACTACCTTTGGATTGGTTTCCGGTGACTGGGAGCTTGGATTTGAACAAAAACCACTGTCGAGAGCTTGCTTCAAAGTTCAAACAGAGGGTTATAAAGCTGACAGAATCAGGAATGGTGTACTAAAAAACCACTAGGGGAAAACCAAGCAATCATAGCATTTAAAAAACTTTTGATCGAATTATCATTTCTCGAGGTGCCTGTGTTAACTTCAATATCGCATAAAACCTAGCTCGTCTCCCCAGATGGTATATGATGCAGAGGTCATAAAAAAACTCTGATAGATTGGATGGAAAATAAGTCATTAATCAAATGGTAATAATGTACGGTCAAGGTCTTTGATTAGCAACATTGTTCTCATTGCTTTGGTTTGGAGGGTAAACAGTGTCGAAAACTATCCTTGCAAATACATGTCTAACCTCCTCCAAGCTACCCATTGCCAAAGACTCATAGTCAATCTTCCTCCCCTGTCGGCGCACAAATCTTGTCTCCATGCCCCTTCTTCTAACGCATTCAAAAATCTTGCTCACTCTTAGAAACAAGGCCATGGGGATAAAAACCTGAAAATTAAGACGCCGCACCAGCATACATTAAAATAAAACCATCAAGTGGCTAATAATAATAATAATAATAAATTAATAATACCCTTAAAACAGTCCATCGGTTCAGAATGATGAATCAATATAGTGCATGTTACATATCTGATTAAACTTCTTGCAAGGACGAGGAACAGTTCATCTCATTTATGCTTAGGCTTCATCTACATATAGTTGGTGCATTGAAGACTAGTCCAAATCAAATCAAATAAACAAAATGGTAGTTAAATGGATAATATATTGATGGTTTTGGTTGTTCTCGTTTATTTATAGATGCACAAAGGTACATTGATTATGTACAGATGTTTAGGTCTCATTCACATTAGTATGACATAGATAACTGATTCATTTATGTTGCTAAACAAAAGCAGAGCTGGTGTAATAAGACAAGAGAGATGAATTGTAGAAATAAATCCTCACCAAATCTGAGGACGGTGCTTTGGGGTATTTAGCCATTGCTTTAGAGACATAACATCCATCAGTCATATTGCATAACGCAGTTTTGACCAATGCAGCAAAATTGATGGTTTTATGCACCAATGCATTATTTGAATCTGGATTCTGTGCTTCCAATAATTCGGGGAAACTGGATTGATATGGCTGGGATATCCTCCTTGCAATTTCCACGGATTCCAGTAAAGATCCACCACTGTGGACAGCAAGGCTAAATGCAGTAACTACCAATGGATCTTGAGGCTGATCAACCAGAGCCTTATGGAAAGCGAAAATGCCTAACCTGTGCAATGTAATCTAGTAATTATCTTGTAACTATTCCAGACATGCATGCATAACATATCAATCACTAGAATACACACTGCAACAGTTATCCTGAAGGATTGGAAGTATAAATCCAAAATCATGAAACAGTCCACCTTCTTTACTTCAACTCGGTACAATCCTTATCACATCTCAGGATGCAGATTGCACAACACTATATTGATTATCAAACAACAGACTCCTTTTTAAATGTGACTAATTATGCAAACCAGAAAACAGAATCTTCGTATAAACGATTAAAACTTGTAAAAAAAACTTGACCATATGATTGCAGCAGTACCAACTACGTCTCACCATAAGCTAGAGTGGCATGGCCGATCAGGTGCTACTAGTCTATCAAGATTGGAAAACAAAGACTGAAAAAGCACAAAGAAGAGGCAATCACGTTAGTATAGATGCTACAGATGGGGGATGTCTTACAAGGACAAAACAGTATTATTGAAGACAATGAGAGTGCAGGAGATAAGAATAAGATGATGGTGTTGTTTGCTAGAAGAAGACAGATGGAATGCAGCATGTGCAAAAAATCAACCTACAACATCTATGATGCAACATATTTGACAGCAAACAGTGGCAGTAAAACAAGGACAGGTGTAAGTAGAACACAATTATAACAACATGCATCTTCACATACCAGAAGCATATTTGATCTCTCATCCCGTCTTCGAAAGCCTTGGGAAACAAAATAAGACGCCTGCATCATGAAGCTAGTTAAATATTTCATGGACACCAATTTTACATTGTATATCAAGAAGGGAAACATGATACTTGGATGGGTAGAAGGATCTCTAGAAGTCCAAATCTCCACATTAATCTCAAAGAAGCTTCTGCAGATCCATATGCGAACATATAATTCAGTTCCAAGAGTATCCTACCCTACAAGCACATGGAAGAAAAAAAACTGAAGTGAAATTACCAATGACATTAAAAGACTCGGAAGAGGAAATTAATACCTTGTCCAGCCTAAGCACAGAATGAGAAAGCTCTTTTAGAGAAAGAGCAAGATCTCTAGTAAAACCAAAATGTAAACGGGCAGCAATTCTGATTGCACGTAAAATGCGACCTGGGGATTAATTAGTGACAGGATTAGATGATTTATCTAAAAAATGAGTACAAGCACTTTAAAATGGTACTATTGAGCATCATGTTCGGCAAAAGCACAGTATATCAAACAGTAAACTGGAAAAACTAACCACTTAATAAGGAGGTAGAAACTCACCACTATCCTCCACGAAAGAAAGATTTGCAGGTATTACTGAACGGACCTACAGATAACCATTAAAAGATGAATGTCATTGGCAATTTCAACATGCCTCGATCAACTAGTGAACCAGATATTTTATCAGATGCGTGCATACTTTGGTTTTCTTAATGTCTGTAATTCCTCCCATATAGTCATACACTATGTTCGCATATGGATCAAGCATCAACCTGCCAAAAGCATACGGTAATCACAAAATCAAAGTTACAAAATTGCCTTCAAGTAATTATGCAAAGTTCTCAGACAACTTATCTAACATAATTTGCTAAAAGGAAGACAACCAATGCCAGATATCAGTTAATCCCAACTTGAAAAAATGCAAGTATCAAAGATGTACCCGTTGATTGTAAAGTCCCGCTGCAAGCAGTTCCTCCATCGAATAAAATCACGCTCACTGCAACCTCGAGGTTTTCTGACATTACCATTGAATTTCCCATCAGACTTCAATTGAGAAGTGCTAAAACTTGAAACCTATTAAATAAATGGACTCCATTAAACCTAAACATGTAGGTAGACTAAAGGAAATTAAAAATGTACAAGTAGACTGGAAATATCACAGAATAAGACCTGACCATGATCACTTTTTTTTAACGTAGGAAATAAACTGACTGGGGCGGGGGGACTTTATTGGCCAAGTATTTGAATATGGAATAGAAGGTTATGGACAAACCTCCACAATGGCATCATCCACATGCACGTGGCATATAGGAAACCGTTTCCCAACAATTTCACATCGATGAAAGGCTTTTCTTACCTGCGATGGCAAGAATGTTTAATGTGCATAATTAGCATCTCCACAAAAAAAATAAAATGAAAGAAAGCATGAAGGCCCAGAATTGGCAAGAATATTGATCAAGCCAGAAGAATGTAATCTGAGATAGATTTCGTATAAGATTTATGAATACTGATCGATTTCACATTGATGAATTTCATCAGTGAGATCAATGCATACAGGTATCCATAACATATTTGTTAGAGATTAAAGGAGATTGGAGGGAATTTAAAGTTGTAGAGGGTAATGTGCTTGTATGCAAAAGGTACAGTGTAATGGTTTAATTATGTGATGCCTTTCCAATTTCCAACGAAACCAATTGTCAATACACTGGGAAAAGGAAAAAAAAAACAAAGAATTTAGGTAGAGAAAACCTGCTTAAGTTCAGCTGAAGTTATAACATCAAAGTCTTTTGGGATTCTCTTTAAGATAAGATCCCTTACACAACCTCCAACAAGGTAGACCTCATATCCTACACCAAGCAAGGATCATTTTCATATCTAACAATACAAGTAATGCATTTCAAATAAAAACCACAAAAACAAGAATAACAGCACATATAGATGATCCAACCTTTCTTCTTGAGCCCATTAAGCACGACTCTTGTAGGTCTTGATATAATTGAATTACTGATTCCAAGTTCTTCAGCGTCCAGCTTCTTCCATTCAGGTGCCTTTCTTTCACCATTTACTACTCCACAAACGAAAAATTAAACACAACCCAATATTTAAAACAACAAAAAGAAGCACAAAACACACCTTTTTCTTTTTTGGAGGCAGAATTAATTACTGGAAGATGACCCTCTTCTTTATGTTCAGTGGTTGATGCAACTGCTACAACAGAGTTGCTGCAATGCCGAATCTGCAAAACATTTCAAGAAGTGAAAATAAAAGGAAAAAAAATACAAGATCGAATCTTTCATTATAATTATAACTATTTGAGTGAAAGAAAGATTTCAAACATGGTATAAGAGAGGATGGTGAAAGCATAAATGGGTCGTCCATGCAACTACAACTGTCATTTCACAGAATTTTCAAGAGTTGTTCGATAATGATAGCCTGAATCAAGGAAGATTGAATGTGATAATTAGGATTTTGAGAAGAGATGATGACCAAAATAAAAAAAGTACATGTACTTGATAAAGTTCTCTTGGTTAAATTTAAGGCTACTCGGTATAACACCCTGAACAATCGAAACCTACATCCTCGATCTTTTGATTTTCTGCTTCTTGGTCCCTCGTTGGTTCAGGCCATAGCAGTTTGGGGCTTCCTATCGCTTCGATGAAGTTTATTTTTGTATTTAAAAAATATTTTAAAAAAAATTTAAATTTTTTATTTAAATTTTTATATTTTTTGATATAATTATGTTAAAAAAAATATTAAAAATAAAAAAATATTATTTTAAAATAAAAAATACTTTTTTAAAAAAATCATGACTACAATTCCGAGAAGCTGATTCACCTAAAATAAATAACGGAAGAAGACTTGTGCAAGCATATGTTTTGCCAAAAAATATATATATTTTCATAAATTAAAATTGGATTAAAAAAAAAAGAACTAGCTTATCAGATGTAAGAAAAGAAATCGCGTTTACTCTCTCTCATTATTCGATTTCGATTTCGAGCTTAATTCGAATTGTAGTTCAGTTTTTTAATTTTGATATTAAATTATTTTCGATTTTATTAAATTCAGCTACAAGTTCTTTATGCTTTATGGTGCTTGGTTCCTTAATTCGAATTGTAGTTCAGTTTTTTAATTTTGATATTAAATTTTTTTCGATTTTATTAAATTCAGCTACAAATTCTTTATGTTTTACGGTGCTTGGTTCGGTAGATCTTTATTTTCATGTGCTATGTTAAACAACACGTTTTCCATTTATTTATTTAGAAAAAAAAAATTAAAATTAAAAAATGCACTTCAAGGTTCCAATCCATCATGCTGTCCAAACTTGCTTTTATTAAAAATAGCTCAAGATATATATTACTGTGAATTGAAATAATAAAATAATATTTTTGTCTTTTTCAACAAAACTGACAAAGCTTGTAATTGGAGATAAAGTCATGTTATTTTAATTATTTTTCTAATTAATTTTAGATTTTAATTATTTTTTTCTAGGAATAAAATTAAAAGACATAGTAACAAAACATCCCAGTAACCTCTAAAGAAACGGCGGGACAGCTACAAGTATAGATGCACCTATATTGTTGTATTGATTACAAACTTGCCTTCTTTATCTTTCTTCTCCCAGTCAGAATCTTCTTTTTTCTACTTTTTGTACAGACAATATCATGGAGTTCAAGTTCAGAGGATTAGACAACAGGGCGTCGTCGATGTTCTTCTCCTCTCTATCCTTTAGTAAAGCTTGTACGATTTTCTTTTATTACCTCCAATATTTTTAAATCTCTGTTTGGTTGGTTCATTTCAAATGTGATCCAGACCGGGTCAAGTTATTTGATCTGTTTTTAACATTGTTTGATTTTAAAAACAAAAAAATAAATTCTTTTAATTACTATTTTCTTTGCTTTTGATGCCTTTTGAATTTTAGAGTTCTTTTCGATTTCATCCCTAAAAATTTTATTTTATTTGATTTTTATATATAATTTGATATTTATTATTTTGATTGCTCTATTTGATGTTTTATTATTTTCTTGATTTATTTGTTTTTCAATCTTGTCGCTCATCATTTTATTGTATTTATTTTTTTTATTTAATTTTGATCATTATTTTTTTATTGTTATTTTCTTATCTTTTTTATTGATCATTTTTTTTAACTAGTCAAAGTTCATAATATTCTTAAATTAAATCCAATTAAAAGACATAGTAACAAAACCTCGCAGTAACCTCTAAAGAAACGGCGGGACAACTACAAGCAAGGTTAAAATCGTGATTTTGACACGTCACGGAAAATATAAAATAAACTCGGATCGTAAAAATGGATTGTAAAATCGTAAGAAATTTTAAAATACATTAAAAAAAATTCATGCTTCAAATAAAAATTCATACATAGTTTAAGTACCTTAAAATACATGCTTCAAATAAAAATTCATACATAGTTCAAGCATCTTAAAATACACAGTTCAAATAAAAATTCATACATAATTTAAGTAACTTTTTATTAGCACCAAGCAAATCAATGTTTGAATGTTTTTCTCCCTCGGTCATCCAATCATCATAAGATGAAAGATCATCTTTTACACCAAAATCATCAGCTTGCTTTTTGACTTGGTTATTATTCAATTTCAGATTGCACATTATAAATACTAAATCATTTGTTTTTTTCTAGTACAAATAATTTATTCGTTTTGTATGAACCTAAATAAACAATTCAAATTTATAATATTTTTATTAAATATTTTAACATTTAAAATAATAAAAAATAAAATATTTTTTTGAAAGTAAAATACTATAAATTACTATGACTCTAATTTTGGTCAAAATTCAAATTCTTTATTCAAATAAAAAATATTCCCTAAACACTTATCACCTTGGCTTACAGTGCATTATCAAATTATATTAATCATTGAGGAATATTGTTAACTCTTCAAGGGAGAAAGAGTCACCAATTAAAAAAATATCCCATCACAAAAGCAAATGCTATATTATCAAAATAAAAAAAAACAAGTGGCAAGCAAAAGAGTGATGCTCTAAGAAAAACGTCCTTTGCTGCAAAACCAAGTACAGAGATAGTTTAAAACACACGTACGTAACCGTGATTGGTTTGTCCTTATTCCTACTCATGTTCTCTAATAGAAGAGACACGATTGTGCAGAATCTTAAAATCTGTGGTGAAATCGTGATTTTATGCTATTTTAATGATTTTAACCCGAATTTATTTATTTTCAAGTTTTTTGAACGATTTCACACATTAGGTCTATATTAACTTGTAAAATTATATGATTTTATGAGTTGAATTGTGATTTTAACAACCTTAACTACAAGTATAGATCTACAAGTATAGATGCACCTATATTGTTGTATTGATTACAAACTTGCCTTCTTTATCTTTCTTCTCCCAGTCAGAATCTCCTTTTTTCTACTTTTTGTACAGACAATATCATGGAGTTCAAGTTCAGAGGATTAGACAACAGGGCGTCGTCGATGTTCTTCTCCTCTCTATCCTTTAGTAAAGCTTGTACGATTTTCTTTTATTACC
>Ga0307517_10010940_pt1 | contig 12631 bp, 4 predicted proteins | sample 23_EM_MG_FD_194515 | JGI IMG/M metagenome (GOLD analysis project Ga0307517, IMG submission 194515) | Populus trichocarpa ectomycorrhiza microbial communities from riparian zone in the Pacific Northwest, United States - 23_EM | ecosystem: Host-associated > Plants > Roots > Unclassified | place...
TCTTTTCTTTTTTTATTATCTATTTAACACAAAATTAAAAATAAAAGTAATAAAAAAAAAATGAACATCCACATATATTTATTTATTTATTTTTGCTATATTTTACTTACTCATCTAAAAAATACACATATTTACAAAACACTAAAAACTCAAATTCTAACAATAAACATCTAAAAATTGTAAAATGAACCTTCCAAAGATAAAAAATAATATGAAGAACAGTGTTGAAAGATTTTGGAGCTAGAGGAATAGTAGCGGTGCGTGTGCCAGTGAACTGGAATACAAGGTGAATCTGAAGTGACTTCTTCTCTTCCTTTTTGTGTCGGCGGTGGCTCTCACCGTGACCTGTAAGCAAAGGAAATCACACAGGCAGTTCGTTTGTCTCTTTTTTAGATCTGTTTTTTTTTTCCTGCTGCAAATAATGGTTCCGATTAAAACCAAGGGAGGGACTGCCCGATATTTAAGCTTGCAGGTTTCTGGAGGGGAAGACGATGAGATACTATTGGTTTAATTACTAGATTGTTGAGGGCAGGTGGTTGTTGGCTACTATTAGTGTGGGTTTAGTTCGTGGTAGCTATTGATGGTGCTCGTGTGGCGTGGTGGAAATTGAAAGGAAGAAGAAGCTATTGTGCCTTGACCGCCATATGAATGGAGAGTTGATGGCGTTGACCGTGGGTAAGTCACGACTTGAATTGGGTTGTGAGGGAGATATATGATATGGTGGAGGAAGATTGAGGAGCTGTTGATTTTAGGTTGTGTGGCTAGTGGTGAGGGGCGTTGGTGATGGTGTTGCTAGACTGGGTGGTTGGTCAGAGGAGGTATTCTGGTGATGGGGTTTTTATGTTTTGGGTTTTGTGGGAAGCTTTGGTGTTTGTGATAGTTGGAGGAGACAATGAAGGGTAAGGGAGCTTGTTTTTGTTTTTTTGGTTGTATGTAGCTGATGACTGGGTTTTGGAATTGGGGCTAGGGTTTTTTTTTTTTTTAATATAGATATCAGGAGAGAATGTATGCATAACTTTTTTTATTATTATTTTTTGTTTTAATTTCTAATCTCCACAAAATTCTCTTTTAAAATTTCATCTCTTTCTTTTGTAATTAGTACAACCATTTATTTATAAAACAAAAACAAGTTTGTTATTTTTAATTATTTGATTTTTAAGTAAACTTGGTAATCAAATAACCTAAAAAACAACTTGGTCTTTTAATTTGAAAAAGACGCTGAAAACATCGCAATTATATAAAGAATTTATTTTTATATTTTTTATTATTTTTAGTTTGTTTTCAAAAAGAAATTAACAAAAATTAGAATAAAAAATTGAATAACAACACCTAAATCAGCACCTTGCGTTCCATGCCGCTTGTAATTAATTTTGATAATTAAGTGCTTCCCATCATATGGTACAATAACTATACGAGGATATAGTGCTTTCCAACACCGGTCCTCTTAATAAGGTTGACATTCCAAATCAGGCACGTAAAAAGGGTTAGAATGTTAGTATGGGCTCTTGCCCAACTAAGATGTCTTTTCCCTTCTTCTTCTTTTTTATACCTCACATCTCTCTATCTCAACTCTTTCCGTTATTTTCATTTTATTGCAACGAATTTTCTTAAAATTATATAAATACATATAATGAAAAATTACTTATCAAACAACCATCTCAATTATATTAAGTGAAGTTTTAAAATATAATTTATATTACTTTTAATACACCCTCTCAAATTAAAGTCATTCGGGCTTGAAACTTGCAAAGACTTACGTTACCTTATGCTTAATTTTTATCAAATAAATAAAGATGTTGAGATTCGAACTTGTGACCGTTTGGTTATCAAGATTCTGATACCATGTTAAAAAATCATCTCAACTCAAAAATTTAAATTGTGAGATTGTAATCATAAGAAACAATACACATACATTATAAGTAGAAAAATATTATTTTCTTACAACACGAAAATGTTGTCAATAAAAATTTCATTAAATATAGGGGAGAAGTATACTTATTTGTTAATTATGGCAAAACAGTTTGTTGAAACATGAAAGTCACATGATTGAACTGCCATACTTGCAAACGTAACCATCCATCTAACAAGAGTGAGAGATATTCAGGCTCATATATAGTGCTATTGATTATCAAATACTTGTACTAGAGAGCAGGGAGTGGAGAGTGCAAACTGGCATTCCATAACTAAGCATCTTCACTCCAAACAGTCGTGATCCAATGATCATGCATTCTTCAACAGGTAAATCCAAAGTTTTTTTTTTCTATTTAAGTTATAATTTCCTGTTTGTCAATTTAAATTAATTTTGTTATTATACAGCCCTTGTCTCCAAGAATATTTCTTCTTTTCTGAGATTTTGTTAATTTTACTGTCAAAAGCTTGCTGATTTTTGCTAGACATTATTGTAAAATCTTGCTCTCCCATCAGCATATATATATATGTAAATACTGTCGAATGTCGAATAATATATCATTAGGGTTAGATCTTAGAGGTATCAGATTCTTCATAGGGTTGGTCTAGCATATGGCAAGGAGGCTGAGACTGTGACTCTAACACATGGATCGAAGAAAATTTCACATGGTATTTACATTTCAAAACTTTGCTCTTTTTGTGACTCTTCGTCTCTGTCAAAACCAGTCTTTTTTCTTCTTGAAAATGAAATAAAAATTTCATACAGTTAATTAACCATCTGTCATTCACTACAAACATCACACATGCTCAACATCACATTTTCAAATCATGTACTTGCTACGGAGCAACCAAGGTGGGAGCACCGGCCAAGTTTTTTACTCTTCCTTTTTGCATTAAATGGCTATATATAGCCCAAGTCATTCGCTGATCAATTGTTGTAAGAACATTATAAATATGAGATTCATATAGCTGAATTGTTAGAATAGATTTCGGTTTTCTAACACTTTGTATTTATGAATCTCAACTCATTTAGGCCGTAGACAGTAGATTGCTTCTTTCGGTGAAGAAGCTGATCGTGGGATTGCGAGACGTTGTAGTATCGCGGGACTGTCAGCCTGAAAATCAGTTGAAGAAAATGAGAGGGAAGCCATTTTCAGCCAAAGCCATTTTTGTTCTATGCATTGCAAGCTTTCTTGCAGGATCTCTCTTTACCAACCAGAATTGGACGCATCCTTCTCGGGCTAAGGATAATAGGATTGCAGTAATTCCTCATCATGTCACCAAGCTGCAAGAAGTGAAACAAGATTGTGATCCCAAACGTGTAAGTTTGGTTGTTCACACTTTAAACACCATAACCTAAGAGTTATATTTCCCTGAAAATTGGGAAAAAAAAAAAAAAAGCTGCCTATAAATTCATCATTAATTACTATCATATATATTTCATGTGATTAATTCATGCATCACGAATTTCAAAAGAATGATATTCAACAAAAAATTGTGTGAAAAAAAATCCTTGCTGTAATATAAATTAAATATATATATATATATATATATATATGAAAAACAATACCAGCATAGATGTAAAAAAAATTAAATCAGCTCAGATTGGATGACATAATAACGATATAACTTTCAATTTATGTCTGGGGGCATGTTGATCATGAACTAAATTATGGGTTATCTCAATTTTATTTTTCTTAGCTAAAAATGAATAAAATTGTGTTTTAAGTTTATGCATCAAGATCACATACATATTTCTTTTACACATTAATCAGAAATTGGTTGAGGGAAAGCCTGGAGATATTATGGGAGAGGTTCATAAAACCCATGAAGCTATAAGGTGAGTTAATTCCTTACTTTTTCTTTCTTAATTTTTAAAGAAACAATTGAATTGCAATATCAATTTAAATATTTGTCTCTCGTGCAACAACGCAGATCTCTTGAGAGCACCATGTCCACGTTAGAGATGGAATTGGCTGTAGCTCGAACAGTTCAGTCAAATGGGCAACGTTATTCACTAGAAAAGCTTGCTAATCACACTTTACAGAAAGCTTTTGTTGTCATTGGCATTAATACGGCATTTAGCAGCAGAAAACGCCGGGACTCACTTCGACAAACTTGGATGCCAAAAGGTCCTCTCTCCCTCCACCAACTCCTAATTTATAGCATTAATTTAGAAAGAACAGACCTGTTGAATTTGCTGATTTTCGGCTATTATATACTGCATGGATTAGAACTCACATTCCATGGCTGATGTATAGTCACACAAAGATCAACTTAAGAAAAATCAAAATAAATAACAAATTGTCAAGTCACCGCAGGAATCTACCAGTAATTTTGGAGTTTCTATTCTAAAGCGGTTTTCTTGTACTTGGCCAAAAAAAGGCGAAGAGTTTTTGCAATTGAAAAATTAATTTAACTTTTGGGCACTAAAATACGCAAGCCCCAAACTAGATTCCAAATTTTAACTCAAATCTCAATTGAGAGTCTGAAGGGATTTTCTCCCTGGATTTTGGTGGAATCCATCAGCAGAAGTGGGCACATAATTGAAAATTTTTAAAACTTTGAGAATCAATTGAGATACAAAAAATTTACTGTAAGAAGGAAGTATTGTATACATAGATAAATAAATAAACAGGTTAATTATCATAATTTATATTAATTACCAATCCACAATGCATGTGTAATACATAATTTGATTCACCTAATAATTCTCAATTACCGAGTAAATTACTAAAGATTTGTGTAATTAATGCAGGGGAAAAGTTAAAGAAATTGGAGAAAGAAAAAGGGATTGTGATACGATTTGTGATTGGACACAGTGCCACACCTGGTGGTGTTCTTGATAGAGCAGTAGACTTAGAGGACGCAGAACATAAGGATTTTCTAAGGCTCAAGCATGTTGAAGGATACCACGAGCTCTCTACCAAAACAAGATTGTATTTTTCCACAGCAGTTTCAATTTGGGATGCTGAGTTCTACCTCAAGGTGGATGATGATGTTCATCTCAATTTAGGTAATTAGCAACTATGCTTCTTCTCCAACATTTCGTGACTAGAAATTAACAAGGGACATGTTTATGTATTGGTAATAAATCGTGTTCTAATCATATCATGTTCCATGTGTCCTGTAGGCATGCTAATGAGTACACTAGCCAAATACCGGTCCAAACCTAGGATCTACATCGGATGCATGAAGTCCGGACCAGTTCTCTCTCAAAAGTAAGTTAATTTTATTTATTTTTGTTATTAAATGTGCTTGATTCAGCAAATCCGGCATCCTAGTGGAGAACTTGAATTATGACGTCAGGCTCTATCTCTAGTAGATTTAGCAGATTTCACTTCATATTTTTTTTCATTTCTTCCTGGCCTCAAGTGATATTGCAATTTTCTTTCTCGGCAGAGAGGACAAATATTATGAGCCGGAGTACTGGAAATTTGGGGAAGATGGAAACAAATACTTCAGGCATGCCACTGGCCAACTCTATGCCATCTCTAAGGATCTTGCTGCCTATATCTCCATCAACTCGTGAGTCCCATATCCAAAAGCATCAGTTTTCCTTCATTTGTTGCCCTCAAGTCAGAGTAATATAGCGATATTGAAATATTTTGGCAGGCCCATATTGCATAGATATGCCAATGAAGATGTCTCTTTGGGCTCTTGGCTTCTAGGCTTGGAAGTGGAACTCGTGGATGAACGTTCCATGTGTTGTGGGACTCCTCCAGGTACACAAATCCATCACAGCCATTCTCACCGTGTTGATATTTTCCAGCAGTCAATCTGCCACTTCCTTTACATCAGAAAGCATAACATATTTAAAAATAAATTGAAAAATAAAAAATGGATTTATATCAATATTCCTCATTTCTAATTTTCTTGCTAGGATAGGAAAAGGTAGATTATTAAATCCACTTAAATATATATATATCTTCTTTCTTGAAAAACATTGTAGGTATACTAATTTCTTCTCGTGGACAAATGTAATTTTGTTGTTGACTGGGGCCGTGAACAGTGGTAATTAATTATATATTAATATTCCAATCGATTACTTCTAAGGATCATCTGTAGGTCCGAATCAATCTCTATGCTCTTAAAAAATAGTTAAAATATCAGTCCATCAAAATACGACAAATTTCATATAATTAATTGTTATTCAAGTATAAATTTTAATATTATTCAAAATTGTGTGGTACGGTGTAAAGTTTTTTTTATTTAAGAATATATTAAAATAATTTATTTATTTATTTTTAATTTCAACATATCAAAATCATTTAAAAACAACTAAAACAATTTAATATTTTTGTAAATAAAACACACTCCCAAGCATTCACTAATATATAACTTTATATACAACCTTGCTATCCTATATGACGACACTATTTTGGTTTTTAGATTGTGAATGGAAAGCACAGGCGGGGAATGTATGCGTGGCATCCTTCGACTGGTCATGTAGCGGAATATGCAACTCTGTGAGAAGGATGAAAGTAGTGCATGATTCTTGTGGGGAAGGAGAAGGTGCTGTGTGGAATGTTGATCTTTAAGTTGTGATTTAATTAGCAGCCTAAATAATATGACAGAGAGTTAAAGGAGATGTAATTCCTATAAACATTTATGGTATCAACTTTTTTTTAGAACAATACCTTCTCTTTTTATCATATTTGAGATATTCATACCAGTGATCATCAACTAGAACTCACTCCATGTACACTCAATATGATTATAAATATTACTCTGTAAATATATATATATATATATATATATATATATATATATATATATATATAAACTTAGTTTAATATGGATTTTTGTCCCAATTTATATGACTCAATCTTAATTAGAATCCAAAACGTTTTTAATATATTTTGATACATATAATTCTCAATTTATAAAATACATATAATTCTTAATTTCCTTTATAAAACTCATACAATTAAATTCTTTTTATTGTTGACAAAAATAAAATGAGTTTGATCCGTGGTGTGATGTGGTGGAGTACAGTCATCTATCTAGTAAATTACTAAATAATATAGTCTATCAATCTATATTTAAATTAAGAAAAAAAAATTAATTTTTGTTTTGATTTTTTTTTTTTTAGAATTTAAGCATGATCATTTAGAACATGCATGAATGGATGAATACAAAGTTAATCAATCAATTAAAAACATAACTTGAAAACATATTCAGTCAAAACCAAGGTATTCATAATTTAAACACTAGTCATATTTAAAACAAGACATTCCAACCCGAAGAGGTAACCAATATCTTGTTGTAGAAAATTTGAATCCTCCCATGTTTCTAAGGGGAACATGATTGTCATGCTCCAAATCTCACTATTTGTTTTGAATTAAATGATTTTAGATTAGGTCGGGGAAATAAAATATAAAGACTTAAGGTTTTATTTATATATCATGTATTAAATAATGTCCTTTCAATTTGAATTCAATGACTTAGAGAAAAGAAATATTAAAAAAAAAATTGATAAAAGAGAATATGACAGAATTCCAACCCGGAGTGGTAACCAGTATCTTGAGAGCTACTTTTATATCTAATTTTTTTTTTAACATATTTTCTAATTATTTTGGAATTCAAAGTTATTTTTTATTTAGTCATTTGATCAACTACAGTTTGTAAGCCTTCGGTGAAATAAATCTCATATCCTTTTGAATATGTGCTACATTAGCATGTTTTACTCTCCATATCATAGTTTTGAAATCCGGTCCGACCGACCTGACGGGTCAATCCGGAACTCAGGCAATCCGAGACTGGAACCGGGCCGAGTTTCAGAAAAAATAGAGGAAGTCAAAAGCGGGGTGACCCGGCGACTCGGCTAACCGGGCAAGAACTGACCAAAAACTCGGTTGCAACCCGTTGATTTTTGTTTTTTTAGTAAAACAACGTCGTTTTGATTTTTTAAAAAATCAGAATTAACCCGGGCAGTCCGGTCAAAACCCGGTGACCCGGTCAAAACTCGAAACCCGGGTTTTGGATCGGGTCGACCATCAGGTCAAGTTTAAAAACTCTCTTCAATGTATGGGTGTGGAGTAAAGAATTTGTAAGGGAGAGATGTTTTTTTGGTTTTTATGCTTTCCCTCTCAATTTTTAATTTAACATCTAATAATGTTTTTCAATTTATGATACGCCTTGTGTTTGGGAACCTTAAATTTTTAGGATTAACTAATTCATCTATACTTAAGATGTACTCCCCATCTATATATTCATATATTTTTCCTATATGCTCCTCAAATAACCAAAAGAAAAAATAATTTTTGCAGTCTAAAAAAGTGGGAAAAAATAGAGAAGATAACCAAAGAAAACAATTATTTCAAAAAATTTAAAGTAATTTGAATTATAAAAAAATAAAGAAAACATAAAAAAGCAAAAAAATAGAGAAAGAAATTTAAAATAACTTGTAAATAATTTTTTAAAAAATGAAAGAGCCATGACCATAAACCCTCATTAAAGCTGTAAATGACAATAAAATAAGTTTCAATTGTTTTAAAAATAATAAAAAAGATATATGAGAAACAAATATGAATATACAAGGATATACGAGAGCACAAAATTCTTAAAAAACTATATGAGAGAATATACGTAATATATAAGGATAGATGAATCAATTAATCTCAAGTTTTATGTATTATTTTTCTAGAACAAATAAACATCTAAAAACAAAGACATTATGCCAATTCTTTTTTTATATTGAAAAGTTACTAAGCCAACATCAACATGATATATTGAAAAAAAAAAAAAAACATCATTTCAATTCTATATCAAACACATTATTGTTAAATTTTCTTGGATATTTGATAGACATTATTCATACTTAGATATTTTTATTTCTTGGACATTATTCATACTAAAAAATGTTGAATCACTCTTGATAGATATGGTGTCAACTAGTTAATCCTGTGACAACGGTTGTAATTCAATTCTAAAAGGTTTTTTTCTCTGTTTTTGGCTTGAACAATAGCATTAGCTAAATAACAGCTAGTGCATTAATAAAATAACAAAGATAAAAATATATCAAAACATAGAATCTAAGACAGGACCAGCAAAATTATTATCTATCAAGAGTCAATAGGTAGTTGATTTGCCCACTGAATTCAAGCATTGCGTTTGCTAGTTGCCACTTACAATGCTTGTTCGTGCAAGTATCAATAAAGACAGGAACCACCAACAAATCAATTGCACTACGTACATAGGAAATGAGAATCCGACATGAATCTAAGATATGGTAGGCCATTGCTTGTCTATGAGGACATTCATGCTTGGTTCTTGTCTAATGGGCAGCAAGAAAATCTCAATCCAATATTTTCCTTGTAGAGAATGAGCACATAAAGTCTGACCCAAAATCAAAGCTGCAATTAATAAATTAATTATGTTGAGCCCTTAATTAAACTAGGAGAATTAAAATGATTTTATACGACTGATTGAATTCTGTAATCTGAGAATTTGGAAACCTGAATACTAAACTTTCTGCTGATTACTGTGTGATATTGTACTAATTAATTTATCTATCCCAACTAGTGCTGTAGATCATGGTTAAAATAATGATCATAGAGATATCATAACCCCATCTTTTATTTCATCAAGGGACGCAACTAGCTAGCTAGTACCCTAACAAGTGATCATAGCTATGATCATGGATAAGTAGAGTACTGCTAGCTATGGAGTTCAGCAGGGAAGAAATCATAGACAAACATAGTTAACAGTCAACAAAAAAGACATGGATAGAGAGAGGGGAGTTTTTATTCTACTGTGTTAATTACTATTTTTTCTCAAAAGATCCAGCTACATATTACTGCCACTATAGAAAAGAGAAACTTCCTTTCACATCACAAGGCTATAACCTAAATAGAAAAGAGGTATGTATATTCGGAAAAAGGCACCCAAACAGACTTATAACCTAATTTCTGATATCCATGATTTTAGGATCATTTTATAAGAAAATCAATCACAAGGCTGAGTGTTTTTTTGTTGGAATCAGTATGCCTATATCTTGCGGTATTACCAATACATTCCAAGATTTTACTTCAGTCAAAAGAAAACGAAGCAGCATCACAAAATGCATACGGCAGTATCAAAAATCACAAATAAAGAGCTGAAGACTTTACAGCTTTGAGTATTCACTTTTCATTTCATTTATTTTCATGCCACTTGTATGAAAATAAACAGAGCTTAAAGAACGAGGAAAGACAGTGATGCCCATTAGCACACAACAGAGACAAAAGTTACCCACCAAAAAGAAACAATGGACAAATTAAAGAACAAAGCTTAATGAAAAAGCTTGTTCCATAAATCAAAGTAATAGATTTAACAACACAAAGCCAACCCAGAAATAATAATAGGTAGTTAATGAACAACACAACAAAGAAAGAAAAATTTTGATTGATTTTCCCTTGATCTTCCAGCATAAGGTAAGCTTTTTTAAGCCTAAATGCTTGACATTAACGTAGATTCGAATTTTCCTTTCCATCTCTTGCCCTAATTAGTAGTTCCCTTATGCCTTAGATTCCTTTCTTTCAAAATATGCCTCTGTTGCTCTCCGTTTAACACCATTTTGTCTGTTGCCTCACATTCTCTAACCAATCGCTTTCCCATCCATAGTTCATTAATTCATATGCATATCTATCTACACTTTTCCTTCCTTTAGTATTTATATCATAATTGCTATGGTTGATTAATTCTTCTTCATTGTAGGATCACTAGATTGTGATCGATCCTTGGTTGTACCGATAAAAGAAGTTGTACTTGTGTACAGATTCAAAAGAAGTTACAAGTGTGAAATTAAAGATTGTGAAAAAAATATTGCAATCCATATGATAACTAGTATAATGGTTTTTCGCATAACTTGGTGGCTCGGTCAGAAACCACTAAAAGAGTTTATAGTGCTGAATGGTGGTTGCTCACTAAGGCTTAATGGATTTAGTTATTTCACAAGTTACCCATGACTACCTCAGCGGCAATACTTTAAACAAGAAAAGAGGTATCCCGTTTTGAAACTAGCAAAACCATGAGCAATAAAAAAAGGACTTAGCATAGAGAACCAATCCTTATGTGTGTTTTTTAAGCCATATAGTGAACTATGAAGTTTGAACATATAAAAGGGATTAATAAAATTTATAAATCTAGGAGGTTGGGACATGTAAACTTCCTCGTCCAAAGCACCATTAGGAAAAGCATTATAAATACCAAGTTGTCGGATTGTCCATCCTTAGTGAGTGTCAAGCAAAGAACAACTTAAATTGTGGTGGGTTTAAACACTAAACTAAACGTCTCACCCTAATTGATTCATTCCTGTTAGTGAAAGCCTTTTACAACCATACGTGATTTGAACCTTGCAAGACTTCCACTAGCCATTTTCTTCACTTTATAAAACCATCTACAACCAACAATATTCAGATAGAGTTCACGAGGCACCAAAGACCAAGTTTCATTTTATAGAAGAGGTTGATGCTTAGCTAGTGTAACTGCACACCACCTTGGATGCTGGAGTGCAAGAGCAAATCTAGATGGTTCAGTAAGATGCAAAGAGGTGTTTGTTGTAACCTGAGTTTGTAGTTTGACAAGCTTGTGACCATTCAAAGCACGAGGTTTAGCTTATGTTATTACCTATTTTGCTAACTTTTTACTATGAACTCTAAGTTGTATTGGACGAGTTCAGGTTGATGCTGTAATCCATTGAACAAAAGGAATCTCAGGTTCAGCATATTTATTGGGATAAATTTGACCTCGAGTTAATAAGACATGACCTCGAGTTAGCTACAATAGAAACTATTGTAAAGAGAACATAACCTACAATAGAATTATAAACCGCATCAAACTTAAGGAGAACATGAACTAGCTCTTGGAAAGTCTCTGCTCCCAATGTCTGAAATGTTGTGACCATGATCTGACATTGCAGTGTTTATGACATTATAGTATAATAGGGCTCTTGGGTGAAGTGTGATGCAGAAGAGGCTTAGACACACTTGGTGTTAGCCCTCCTAAAATATTAAACAAAAAACTATGTGGAACAATTGTATTCAGAGCACACAAAAAAGAAATTGAAAAGTTAAAAGATATATTAGTATTAGATGCATTCTCAAACTTAATTTGAGATGGTGAAAAGATAGATTCATGAAAAACAACATCTCGAGATATATAAATTTTGTTTGTAGTTAAATCTAAACACCAATATCCAAGTCAGAGATGGACTATATCCTAAACTTTTGGAAGATATATAAATAATGATACACAAGCTTGTGCTTATTTTATGAAAAACGATTGGGCAGAACAAACAACTAAAAACCTTAAGACATAAATACTTTGGTTTAGATTTAAACACATGCTCAAAAGGAGATAGAGCATGAAAAAATGAAGTGAGCATTATGTTTATTAAATACATAGCAGTGCCCAATAAAAAAATGCCAAAAATTAAAAGGGAACAATAGCATGGCCTATAAAGGTGTTACGCGTTTCAACAATATGTTTAAGGGTTCAAAACTAAAAATCAACTCTAAAGGTAACTTACTCTATCTCTAGAATTGAAGAGATAATGAAATAGTTTTTTTTTTTTGTAAAATAAAAAGATTAACCTAATGTGGTTGTTGTTATCTATTTTTAAGCCATACGTGCTAATGGAGATCTCTTTTTACCAACCAGATTGCTGTCAGTTTCTGTTCTTTAAAATAATTTTATCTCACTTCGAATCCTTCATTAAAACTGTAGTTCTAGACGCATA
>Ga0307517_10010941_pt1 | contig 12631 bp, 22 predicted proteins | sample 23_EM_MG_FD_194515 | JGI IMG/M metagenome (GOLD analysis project Ga0307517, IMG submission 194515) | Populus trichocarpa ectomycorrhiza microbial communities from riparian zone in the Pacific Northwest, United States - 23_EM | ecosystem: Host-associated > Plants > Roots > Unclassified | place...
AGGTTGCTTTCAGGGGGTCGTAAATAAGTTGGTGGTGGTGGGGATGGAACTTGAAACAGGAATAAAACCAATGTCAAGTTCAAATGCCATTTATAGCCCCGCCATCATTAATGCGCCATTATTTAATGCATGATTGGGAAAGTATAGACGATAATAGGAACCTACAAAATATTTGTATGTCCCAAAACTACGAGTACCGTTTGAAAGATCACTTTTAGTGATGGCACGACGCTCAACTCTGAAGAGACTTTGCAAGCTCGAATCCCCGTGATTCCACCCAGCTTCAAGACGAAACTGAGCAGCAGAGATATCGTGCCGATTGATCTTCCACGAACGTAACAGGCCTCGAGTGTAAGTGTATCCAAAAGGAAAACTGAGGCCTTGACTATGTCCATGGGGGCGATGTCGCTGGTAAAGGAAACCCCGGTGGAAGAACTTAAATGAAAGGGGATTTTTTCGAACGAGTAATGGATTGTAGGACCAGTTGAGATATGTGGAGGGACAGACGACAAGCTTTTCAGTGAAAATGATATTCCCACGATTGCCTTTTCCTCCAAACACAACCATCGCCTTCTTCTTTCTTTCGTCTTCCAACCACAGTTATTGACCTCGAGAATGTGTTCATACTAACACGCGCTGCTTGACACTCTTCTTTAATATCCATAATTTATTTTTTTGCTCCCAATCCTCAAGGATGGCTCCCTGCTTTGACGATTCACCTGAATTGCGATCGCACATCCGCAACCTACTTTACGATTATTCAAAGCTGCATTGTACGACTAACTATTTAACTTTTACCGAGGATCTGGTTTCTGAGGTGCGTATGTCTGTGGAACCTCTTATACCTTATCTGACTCTTCATTGGTTATTTAGTTCATTGAGGACTTGAAGCCGGTTCCACTCACTGATCCATATTCACTCGTTAGACCCGTTGACCCCTTCGATGCCTTTTCTCAGCTTCACGGAATAGGATTGCTTGAACCTTATGATGAAATTCCGCAAACGACACATGATGCTAGATTATATCTCAAAAACGTTATGGGCTCAACCCGAGGCAAGCCAAAATCGGAGAAAGTTGTGTGGAACGATGACTGTACGCGGTTTCGCCACCGCGAGGAATCTTTTTTTTGACCCTATTCACCATAGACGACTTAGATCCACCTTACGAACCATTTTTACCTGCCTTGACGCGTCGTGCTCGTCAGAGTACGCCGAAACTAGGCACAAAACCAAAGGCTCCGGCGCCGGTGTCTTATCAAAATCTCTTAAAGTCCCAGAAGATCGACACCCTCCTCGTGGAACCCATTGAAGAAGAGAAATTGATTCCAGAGGAAGTTTTGTAAGCATTTCTAGCATCCTAATTATATATATGCTCTAATGGACCGCGTCAGGCAAGCCAATTTTCAAATCGATTCAACCGACCTCCCAAATGTTCGTGCCCTCTTACAGAAAACTACGGATATGCGCCGTCTCCATAAATCTCACAAGAACAAATATCTTGATCCCGATTTTCTTCGGAATGACGTGTCGCCCACCATAGAGTGGCCCGAAGAACTGTTTACCCCCATTTTCCCTAGGTCGCGACTTCCAAGGTCTGGTGTGGCTCCTTCGACCCAAGCTAATGCAGTTGGATGCAAGTCATTCGTTGATATTCCATCCACTGTGATGAACAAGATCGAGGTTGAGGATCCTGATGGTGACCTATCCAGGCAGAACTTGGTCATCGTCGATGGATGGGGTCCTTAACGCTTCTTCCCGTTGAAGCCTTGTCTGACAATTCTAATCACCAGAAACAATTAGATCCTCCCCACCTTCATCGCAGTCATCGAAGCATACCGACGAAGTAGACCAACTTGACGAACTGTTCCTTTTTTCATCCCCAGATACGGAGCCGAGCCACTTGGAAGAACCTGTCCACATGGGTTTGTTTATCCGTTTCATTTTTTATTTTCTGCTGTTGCTCATCGATATGTGGTAGAGGAAATCATAATGCCTCGCTCCCGAAAAATTGGAGGTTCCAGTGGAATTACGCCACACATCCTAGCTGGTAAAACGTATGCGTCTCCATTCGATATATTGGTCGCGTTCTAATATATATGCAGACTCGGATCGTTCCTGGCTCCTCTTCTGCCGCCACCCAACCCAAATTCCTGGGGTTCCGCAGAAGAGCCGACTTTGAATGAGATAAATATGCGATCGTCGCCAACGCCATCTTCGCTCTTCGGCCAGCCGCCTTCGGTGGTTGAGCTCGACAGGATCAACAACGATACCAGTATTCAAGATCAAGACCTCGATGTGGAGCTAAAAAGACTTTACAATGGACATGAACTCAATAACCTGATCATGAATGAGGCGATCGATGACAAGCAGGATATGCTAATGGAAGGTCAGCATAGTCCGAGAATCACCGTGAATAACCTGATACTTATGTTGAATTTGAATTGTACAGTTCCAGCCCTGCCAGCCCCCAACATCCATAAGCCGAATGAAATGCACGTGGCGAAATCTTTCCGCGAATTAGTCGTCTTAGTCAACTCCTCCAAGAACGCAAAAGGAGGTCCGCCACCAGTGATTCATCGATGCTTGAAGAAAGTGAAAGGATGTCAATCTCTTGGGATCGCTTTATCTTGGATGTCAGTTCTTCCTCTTATTTTTACTCTATCACTTCGCGTTTGCTAACGTATCTATCAGACCTTTCACCGTGGACAAGAAATTACCGACGGTCGATGAGCTTATCGAAGTAAACGACTTATTTCATGATGATAAGTTACATACAGCGGAACAAGAAGAATCGGTCAAAGTCGAAACTCTGCTAAAGTCCTTGGATCTTGGGAATGCCGACGTACAAGTGTCTCTTATTACCACTGACTGGGCTCGATTTGCTTCTTTCGACTCGCGCATATGTCGACTTAGTGAGGCGTTTGACGACTTCCACATTGTGATGAATCGCCAGGAACGTCGACGGCTTGCAACGTTGGAGGGAAGAATTGCGGATCAAGGGATAGATGACACCGAGGATGGTGAAGTTAGAGAAGCTCAAGTACAAGATTGCCATCACCACCAACAACAGGATTATCTGTGCGATGACTCTCAAGAGGGGTTAGAGGACGAAAGGCCTCATAAACGGCCTCGGCTTGAGAGCCATAGTTTTGAAGATCGGGCGGCGATGATTCCGCAGGGCGGTGTAAATTCTACTTCTCGCCAACCATCGGTGCACGATCGTCACTGGCCCGAAGCCGACTCGCCTACTCTTTTCGTTCCAGATGATGACAACAAGGAGAACTGGCCCCCTCTTTCGTCTTCTCTTTCCAAGTTGATGGATGACACAGAGGATTATCAAATGTCAAGTGATGGTTTTTTGGGGCCACCGTTTGAACCTGACGCGACCCCCCTTGCTCAAATGGAAGAAGACCAACAAGAGAGCTTTGAGGCGCTCTCGTTCGGTTCTCGTCAACCTCCCTCGCAAGCGCAAGCGAATTTTTTCCAGTACGATTCCCATGGATTAGACACTCTTGCTCACGGGCAGGACACGTTTGGCGTCGAATATATGCCAGAAGACATTCCTATGGACGAAAATGAAGAACCCTTACCAGAACGTGAAGTTGACCTCGCCCTTGCTTCCGAGCCTGATATCGCCTCACAGGCACTTGGAATATTTGCATTCGCCCATCTTCGCGCGAGGAAGGTTTCTGAGCATCTTCCAGCTCCTGTCGTTGAGCCTATCGCACTTCCAGTTCCGACTGTGGTCTCAAATGAGAACAGGTCTGCCCCACCAGAGTTGTTCGATCAAAACACGCTTCGCCTTCCCGACGTTGTTAACCCAGCGCAGTCCTTCCATCGATACATGGCGTCTCTTGAATTTATCCAAAAACATGCACTTGTCTGCGCCCTCCGCTCGAGCGAATGCTCTGTCGAGCTGGTTGAGCGGCAAACGTTGGGTGGGGTAGATCTTATCGTGGATCCGCACTGCGCCATCATTTTTCTGTCTCTTTTTACACTCGCGGCGAGGTGTGATGTGTATACGGAACGCATCTCGCAGCAGTCTTGGAAGTTCTCTCGATTGCTTGTTATATTTGAAGCGTATCCCGAGCAGCGATCCAAGAGGTCTTTCGCGACTAAAATTCGTGGGTCCTCCCGTGCATCGTCTTCGGAGCTGTACGCGTTTACACCGCCGATTGTCAAGGCGATCAAGAAGTTTAGGAGGGATGTGAATATTGCGGATGCGTGTGGCACGAAGTGTTCTAATACTAGAGTGGAGTATGCTTTTGCGAATACGGTTGATGAGGCTGCGTTGTTGACGCGGTGGTTTGGAGAGATGGCGGAGGAGGTAGATGAGACAGGCGGTGCGGTTTGGGGAGAGAGAGAGTGGTTGGCAGTGGATTTTCTGGAGGTATGGAATTCTTATCTTTTTGTCATTGTTTCTTGGTTATTGAACGAATTAACAGGACGAAGAGAATTGTTTGGCAGGGATAAGCGGGATGAATAATTTCTCGGCTTCTATCATTCTATGTGAAATGTCGCTCCAGGAGTTCGTTGATATGTCACCAGAAGATCGTATGGATGGGTTTGGTGGATATGTCGGAATGGGACCGATGGTAGGCTTTGCTTTCGTCGTTTTATGTAAATGATTTTCGTTGTTGACGTGTTTTGGGACAGATGAATTGTAATGCGGATCTTGGGGCGCGAGCTCAGGCGATGCAGTCCTCGACCATGGGCTCGGTGTCGGAATTGGAGGGTGACACCTATCGTGAAGAAGAAATGGTTTAGATGTGTAAATTGATACCTCTGAGTCGCGGCCTCCTGCTACCTCATTTTATTTGTGCTTTGCGAAGATTTTGTTAGGTTGAATATGTATTGAGTGCTTCCGATGTTTATTCGATAGAATATGAAAGAAGAGTGCTGTTTTTATTTAAACTGCCTGAAATTGATGTTCACATAGATTGTTGGACATTTGATTATTATGGCGCTGCGATGTTTGCCCGCATGGGCCAACACTTGCTCTGAACCTGAGAAAAAAAGCTGTAGTCATGTAAAGATTTCTCAGTCGTGTATGAGATACCAATGCGAATAAGCTACCTTAACGGAGTCTGTGTCCCACTGCTGCTACTACTCTGCCCATTGCCGTTGCTGCTACTTCTCTGCCTAGACCATTTAAACACGAGTGTCCAGAACGCTGAGAATAATCCAAAAGGAGGGAACAGCCAACTCAGCCGCCACACCCAGCCAGCTCTACGCTCGAGGGTTCGTATTAAGCCTTCTACCTGTTCAACTAGCTCCTGTTCTGAGCCAGAGTTGTCGATGACGATGTCTGCATAGGAGATTTTCTGCGCTATTGGTATTTGAGAACGGAGGCGTGCAGATGCTTCTTCCCTTGTTGACCCATCTCGCCGCATGAGACGTTGGAGTTGCAGAGCATCGGAGCTAAATGAGGTATATTAATGGTTTGGTTGAAAGAATGGAGGAAAGTTACTCACCAGTAGACGACAACTACCAAGCCTACCCATTTCCAAAGGCCGCCTTCGATCAGGAGCGGTACATCCATCACACAGTACTTGTGCCCTTTCATCCAATAACCTAGCATCTGCCAAAGCATAGCCTTCCTCACAGCAGGATGTACGATTTTATTCAGTTGTTTTCTCTTCGCCTCGTCGGTGAAGATGATACTGCCCAGTTTCTTTCGGTCGAGACTGCCGTCGGGGAGGAGTTCATTTCCGAATGTTGCCTTTATCTTTGCGAGCGCGGGTGTACCGGGTTCGACGACTTGACGGGCTATAATGTCGGCGTCGATGATTGGGACATGAGCGGCTTTGAGTAGCCTCGAAACTGTTGATTTGCCGGTGGCGATACCTCCTGTCAGTCCAATTACTGTTTTATTGGATCAGAAAGACTGAAAGAGAGATTAAAGAACTTTGCTCACCAAGCATTGCTATACAGTTGATGACTATTTCGTGCTGTCCATCTACGATAAGGTGGATGAGCGATGTAACCGGGAGTCGGGAATGCGACTTCCGAAATCTAATATGGCCAGAAGTCAGCGACGTATATTGAACGTGTGGACAGTCAGGGAGCAAGAAGTGATTTACCTCTCTACTGGTCAAAGAAAAAATAGATCGTAGAAGACAGAAATTGGAATCAATGTCTTGATTTCGAGCAGACGTCGTCGCGTCTCAGAAACTTCCCACGGCTCAAGTATACAGTTAGCACTTCCATCGTGTCGTCGACATCGCCCACCATGGCCTCATCATCGGACTCGTCATGCTATACCGTCGTATTCGAGTCTACAGCAGAATACCCATCTCCAGCGGAACTGCGCGCAGGCCTTGAGAAAGGCTCAGATGAGGTCAAAATCGACACGTTGCGAAAGATCATCGTGTCGACTATCAATGGAAACCCACAAGTGAGCACTCCATGGCGCCGTTTTTTTGTGGAAAATTCAGCTCAATATCCGGATAGCCAACATTGATGATGCCGATAATCCAATTTGTTATGCCTTCACGGAACAAGCAACTGAAGAAGCTCTTGCACTTCTATTGGGAAGTTTGCCCAAAATATGACGAAAACGGGAAGCTGAAGCAGGAGATGATTCTTGTTGTGTGCGTATTGACACCATCTTATCTCGATTTTAAACTAACGACGCCTTTGAAATATAGGAACGCGATCCGCAATGACCTGGTATGTTTCCTTCAACTGATATCTGTTTTGATGGCTCAACGTCGAAAAGCAACACCCAAACGAATACATTCGGGGCGCAAGTCTACGCTTCCTGCAAAAAATCGCCAAGGATGCTGAACTACTGGAACCTCTGATACCTACGTGCCGCGCGTGCCTCGAACATCGACATTCATACGTCCGCAAAAACGCAGTTTTCGCCTTGTACTCCATCTATCGCGAATTCGAAAACCTTATACCCGATGCTGCAGAGCTCATGTACACGTTCCTCATTGCCGAGAGCGACTCTTCTTGCAAGCGCAACGCCTTCGTTTTCCTAGCCCACTGCTCGATGCCCAAGGCTGTTGAATACATCGTCAGCATTTACGATTCTATCGGTACTTTGGACGAAGCTCTTCAAATGAGCATCATAGAAATTATCAGATTGGACTGCAAGAGTGATTCAGCTCATCGTGTACGTGTTTCGCCAGATTTTTGAATTAAAAAAACTAATTAACCTGCTTAGCCACGTTATATTCGCTGCATCTTCGAACTGCTCAACGCCTCCTCCCATGCCGTAAAATATGAAGCCGCTACTACCCTAACCACTCTCACCCAAAATCCTGCCGCTGTTAAAGGTAAGTTGACGGTCACCCAACTATCCACCTTTTTACGCTCTGATGCCCTTTATCAGCCGCTGCGTCCTGCTTCATCACCCTCGTTCTTAAAGAGTCCGACAACAATGTGAAGCTTATCGTGCTGGATCGCCTGGATAACCTTCGTGCTAAACATGGACATGTTCTCGATGGACTAATTATGGACGTCCTCCAAGTTTTATCAAGGTATCTCCATTGCCGTGAAATTTTCTTTCCAACTTTTCTGAAGAAAAACTGAATACCCCAGTGCCGATATGGAGGTCCGACGTAAAGCAATTAGCATCGTGTTGAGCATGACTTCCACGAGAAATGTGGAGGAAGTCGTTTTGTTCTTGAAGAAACAACTCCAGAAGACACAAGAAGCTGACTTTGACAAGGTAATTCATAATTTTGTACCACTGAGCGGTCTGCTAATAACCTTGTTTTTAACAGGCGCCAGAATACCGTCAACTCTTGATCCAATCCATCCACGTCACCGCTGTTAAATTCTCAGAAGTGGCGGCCAGCGTCGTTCACGCGCTGATGGAGTTCCTGGGCGACTCTAACAATCCTTCCGCTCTCGACGTCGTGGCCTTCGTTCGGTACGTGTTTCTGTCCCTTGTCCGCAACCCATCTAGATTTTTTTGTTTCTAATGACGTTCTGTGCTAACAGCGAGGTCGTCGAGAAATTCCCCCATCTTCGAGCTGCAATCTGCGAGAAGCTCATCTCCACCCTCTCCGAAATCAAATCTGGCAAGGTCTTCCGTGGGGTTCTCTGGATCCTGGGCGAATATGTCGAATCGATCGCCGATATTCAAAGCACAATGCGGGAGATCCGAAAGGTCATTGGCGAAATTCCGATCCTTGCGTCTGAACAGCGGCTCCTGGATGAGGCTGGTGGCAATGCCGAAGAGGAAGAGGAGAAGGAAAAGCCCAAGGAGGGTGGCGGAAGCAGACCCAAGGTTTTGGCTGATGGCACGTATGCGACCGAGTCGGCGTATACAAGCACAGGTGCAGCGAGGCTGGAGGCGGTCAAAAGTGCTGCGAAGCCGCCATTGCGAAGTATGTCTTCCATGTTGGAATTTTATACATCCTAGATCTCTGATTCGTATTGGGCAGCTTTGATCCTTGGCGGAGATTTCTTTACAGGGGCGGTCCTTGCAGCTGCGTTGACGAAGCTTGTCCTTCGTTTCGATGATGGCTCCCAGGACAAGGTATCCTCCAACACCTTGCGAGCCGAGGTTTGTCAAACTTGTCCTTCGCAGCGTAAGATATCTTCTAACCGACTCACAACCAGGCGATGTTAATGATGACATCGATCATCCGAGTCGGCCAGTCCAAGTTTGTAACCGTACAAATCGACGAAGACTCCAACGAACGCATCATGAACTGTATCCAGACGCTGAGCGAGCTGGAGGCACAGCCTGCGGTCAACGAAGTCTTTTTGGAGGACACCAAAATGGCTTTCTCAAAGATGTTGAGTGCTCAGGAGGTTTGTTCTATGTTTTTTTTTTTTTCATGTTGGGAGTTATTTCGTATTGACATGGGTATTTCATTTGTTTAGAAACGCGCGTCGGAGAAGAAGGAAGCCGAAATGACAAAGGAAGTTGCTATTCAAGTCGACGACCTCTTGTCGTTCCGACAATTCTCGAAGAAAACCGCGGATGATGCTATCGATGTGAGCCCCTTGCACCATACGTTACCTTGCTCATAGTTCTGAATAATGTTGAACTTTAGTATGACGAAGATGTTGGTCGGGCAACTGGATCGGGCGAAGTTCAGGAGGACTTCATGTCGAATCTTAGTCGTATTTCTCAATTGACCGGTTAGTCCAATTCCTATCTCTTACCAAATCATTTTCGGCTCACAACCTGCCACTGCAGGTTTCTCTGATCCAATTTATGCTGAGGCCTACGTCAAGATGAACGGATTCGATATCCTTCTCGGTCAGCCATTCCCTTATTCTATGAATGTTGGGTATTAAGCAGTCCCTTGTAGATGTTCTCCTTGTCAACCAAACTGGCAACACCCTGCAGAATCTGTGCTTGGATTTCGCGACCTTGGGTGACCTGAAGATCGTCGAGCGACCTACAGTCTATACCATTGCTCCTCATGGATTCCAAAGCATCAAAGCCACCATCAAGGTATCGTCAACAGAAACCGGAGTCATCTTTGGAAGCATTCTGTGGGAGGGTCCCAATATGTCGGAGGCGTGCGTAATCTTGAACGATATCCATATCGATATCATGGATTACATCAAGCCTGCGTACTGTAACGAAGCTCAGGTAATTTTTTCTTCTTCTTTTCGCCCTATGTTTCGGCTACCTATTTACTCACCTCTTCTTAATGTAGTTCCGCAGTATGTGGACTGAGTTTGAATGGGAAAATCGCGTCAACGTCAACAACCCCATGTCGTGAGTTTCCTACCTTTTTTCATCGTCATCCTCTGCTTTTCATTGACCTCGAGGTCTGATAGTGATCCGCGGGAGTACTTGAAGCACGTCATGAAAGCCACGAATATGTCATGTCTGACTCCAGAGGGTGCGACTTCAGGTGAATGTGACTTCCTATCCGCGAACATGTACGCCCGGAGCCTCTTTGGTACGTCTACTTCTCTTTCCCTTGGTACAAAAAAGTTTTTTTTTTTGACGGAACACACGCCTTTTAGGCGAGGATGCACTGGCCAATCTCAGTGTAGAGCGAACGGAAGCAGGCACTATCACTGGCCATGTCCGCATCCGTAGCAAGACGCAGGGTATCGCTCTCTCGCTCGGTGATCGGATTACGATGGGTGTGTTCTCACTTTCCATGGAGGAAAAAAAAAAGAAATACGCTGATCTCTTTTCGATATAGCGCAAAAAGACAGCAAGCCATTAACGCTGTGATTAGTCCCGTTCCCTCTTTTGTCGTCTTTTGGTTAGGATGTCTTAGAATTCCCATAACATTAATCTCCAACCTTCCCTAACACGGCTTGAAGTCTGATCTTTTGCAGTCTTTTTCCCGTTCCGTTAGGGAAAGCCCTAGAAGTGCCGATTCTTTAATCACTTCGAGTCATACAAACCGTGTCGTGCACCTCAGAACTCAGTGATCGTCGCCCTTGCGTGCCGAATGGCTCCGGTGTACTCTCACAACTTTGCACACGCTTGTGTATCCAATTTATTGATGACTCGGTTTACATATAGACCCCGCAATCTTGATTGATTGTGCCCAAAACGAGGGTAAATTTTAGTTTAGTAAGTACTATGCTTGATCTTCAGTGGACATCTTTGGATGACAGAGATACACGAAAGTTCCCGCAATATACCTGACTAGCCAGGTGTTGTCAGAGTGGTGCTGAATGCTTCAGTGACGATCGCTACATCACATTCTCCGTGTTTTCCACGAGAGAACACACGAGGCTTTTTGAATTCCCCATGCAGATTGAGAGCCTTGTATGTCAGGTTTCCAGGCCCACATAAGAAATCAGGATTCATCAATGATCCCTGTTCTACGTGCAAGGGTTTTAACTTTTCCATGTTCGATCCACATTCCCCAACTTGATTTTTTTTTCTTGTCAATGAATATGCAGATTGATTGATGGGCGCTTAGATAGCAAGCCAGCACGTGTTTCAAATTAACAGTCAACTGACATTTTGGACATTCCAATTTCAATGATATGTCAAAACTTTGTTTCGGCCCAGAATCAAGGTGAAATAAGTCCCATGTTTAGAATGTTACAGGCATCGGCCCAATGCCGCCGCACAGATCCTGGGACGATAAGTTGAAATCCCACTTGAAGCCACGAGTTCTTCAGGAAGCGGCAAATCGACAATAGGCATGTGTCCTTAATTCCCGAGTCGTAGTTTTCAGCGTTCATTCCCCCGAGTCACTTTATCTTCTAGGAACTAACGGAAAGGGCGGATAAGGGTGATCGTCCGACTCATAGCAGGTCGCTCCTGCCACTACTTTCGTTGTCAACTATTCCCACCGCAGCGATTATTGTATTCCTCGAACACTATAAAGTTGACCCACTGATAAATTTAATCTATCCAACAACTTCCATCCGCTAAGATGTCGGCTTCTCGCCAGCCCCAGCCACCGCAAACCCCAGTACGCCCCAGTCGTAGCATTGCTCCCTTAATTCCTGGCCATCCAGAAATCAAGTTATCAAAGCCTTTGATAGGAGATCCACAGCCCCCCGCCAATCTTCAATTTGGCCCTTGCACATTTCCTGTAGGCGCCGTAGGAAATATCAGGAAATATCGGGAAATTCAGATCCAGACGAACGTCATGGCATCGGTAAGACGCGTCTCTACGCTTCACTTTGATTTACTCCTGAATCTACTCGATAGACGCATAGATCGAATCCTGGTGGCTCCCGGAACGACATACTCACAGCTTACATATATAGCCTTGTCTTCCGGGTACAGCGACCCATTACGAAAGTGGAAACCTTCAGGGACCCCTTAGACCTTGTCAACCATGATAATTTGCGACGACTTGATGAATACTTTTTGCGGCCCCTCCCCCCTCCTAGCAAAGAATTACTTCCTGTGCGTCGCTTTTTTCCCTTTATGATTCATATCTTGGTCTGAAATAGAAACTTCGCTAGATCGATGATGAGTATTACGTCTTGAAGGATTTCCTCGTTCGTAAAAAGACGATTACAATCAAGGCCGGAACCAAAATCAAGATTATAACTAAAGGGAGTTCGATACGCGTGAGCTAAAATAAAATTCCTTGTTTGCAACTACACCTAATGATTTGACTTGACTAGGGTACATCCATGAGCAACTTCTATTATGGATTTTCTCGCACCGTTACCATGGAGGAGGAAGTTTATTATAATACTGAGTACGTTGGTACTGACCAATTTACCCTCGTGGACACTGCTACGTAGATCACTGGTTCCATTGACTTTGAGGCCCAAATACTGTAACTTGCCAAATACACTCCTTACTCACATTCAGATATCTACTATTGCGGTCCAGCACTCACACCAGCATATATCCGGCCTCTGAAACAAATCAGATGCGAGCAAAGATTAATTGTTCTATTTCCCCTTATAACCTACTTTCAGCTCACATTCAGGGCACGAATTGTCGCTGGTTTGTACAATGTAGATCACTAAGGCTGCGGGAACATTCACGTTGCACAAGAGATGTTTAACAGCTAATCGATTGCCACATTATCATAACTGTAAATTCAATTTTGAGAGATTACACTACGCAAGGAGAAAATCGAGGTTGCCACGCGGAGAGGGAAATTGTAGAGAACGAGGGCCCACCGAAATACCATTCTTGCGCGATAAACGAGCGAAACACCCCAAGGACGTGAGCACAAAGGAAGTAAAACTTTGACCACAAAGT
>Ga0307517_10010942_pt1 | contig 12630 bp, 9 predicted proteins | sample 23_EM_MG_FD_194515 | JGI IMG/M metagenome (GOLD analysis project Ga0307517, IMG submission 194515) | Populus trichocarpa ectomycorrhiza microbial communities from riparian zone in the Pacific Northwest, United States - 23_EM | ecosystem: Host-associated > Plants > Roots > Unclassified | place...
TATATATTTTTGGATCATCATAACATATTTTAGAAGATTTAAAATCATCAATGGTATTAAAGCCTTATTTTACATATTTTATATATTTTTGGATATATATATATATATATCCAAGTTACTTCCACCCGTTAACCACTGAGTTAAGATAAAAAAAAAATATTTGTAATTAAATAATGAAAAACAATATATTAATCTCTTGTGAAGGGCTAAATTTGCAACTAACCCGTTTATCATCTCACAATCTGGATCATCCACGTTATATACCATCATCTACTAATACATATGTTTTTAGGTTAAACATGTAAAAAACAAATTAACATGAAACCATGCATTGAATATCTCTCATCTTTGTAGAAAAAAATTACACAAAACTTATCTTTAAAAAATTCGTATAAAAAAATTGATTTGTTGAATCCATATTACCTTAATATATTTATATAAAAAAACTCCTCCATTGAGATCATTTATCATCGTAGTAAAAAAATTTATTATTTTAATGTATGTTTTTTAAAAAAAATATTTTGAAAAGGAATGGAAACCACAATTCCAAAAAAAAAACATATATATAATTTATTTATTTTTCCCAAACACAACATAAGTAGGGCAGAGCATATGGTCAATATCAAGGGGCGACAAAATTGTGATAAGATACCGACCACCACTTCATCTTAGTAGATTCACAGAATTAGGTCGAGATCTGTCAGCTGACATCCCTTGTAGGGATGGAGAGGTTTTCTTTTCAAAATGGGGCCCTACATTCATATATATTCTTGATTTTTCATCTCTAACATTGCCACGTCCGTTAAACTTGCTTGAAAAAGATGTTCCTCTTGTACCATTGTCCGCAGTTAGCTTTCAAGGGGCAAGTGCCAGTAATGCCTATAATGGATACAAATCCTTCTCCAGTCCAAGAGCCGTAAAGAAGGGAAAATCAAACGTGAATTTTCAACACATTCGTGAATCTTTCTTCAGACTTCAAACTTCCACTTTGCTTTCCAACAAATGCAAGGTACTGTGTAGTAGAAAGGTTTGTAACTATAGACAGAAAGTGCACAGGAAATTCATCTTTTTGCTATTAGAAAACATCCCATTAGAGAAAATCCAAAGGGACCACATTCAATAAACCGAGTGTCCATCTCCATCCTCAATATAAAGAAAAGATTAGGCATATACATTGCATTTGGCAGATGCAGCAGCGGCCCCCTGCCCTCAACTACCACGTGCGAATAAATACAAGCATCGTATCAACTTCCTGATTTCTCCACTTACAGCAATATCCATTTGTGCTACAGAGAGTATTATAGACAGGTTATGAGCAGTGGGAAGAAATATCCAACAGAGTATAGTAACCTCATTGTTACCACAGCTACCATCGTTGCCTAACTAGCTAAAGATTCTGACAATGGAACCAATTAGAGAAATCACTATTCTTTCATTACTTGCTAGAAAGACAGACAGGCATCAAAATTTGGCTGATGGCGGCAGTTAGCAATTCACAGTTCTGCCGTGTGATTGTTACGAATAAAAAGTAATGATAACAGGAGCAGCAATATTTCGCTCAAGATCCTGACCATCAAATCATTTTTCCTTGCTAAAAAAATGTTTAAATTTAGATCTTCTCTTCATTCATGTACGATCAACAAGGAACAAAACCAATCTCATGCGATTATAATCACATTCTGAGAAAGCTAAAGCAACTGGCACATTTTCTATTTTATCTAACCTTTCAACTTTTGATCCTTGACTCCCCGCTTTATCTGCTTCAATGAGTGGATTAGTTCTGGAAACTTTGCACATACCTTGAGTCGATCCTCATCACTGCTAATTGGCATACTTTGTGCTGGAAGTCGCCACAGATGTGGCCCGAAGGTTGGAATGACCCAACGATATAATTGGTCAGTTTGAGGATCATATTCAGGTTTCCGGTCTTCTACAGTTGAAAAACTGCACAACGACACACCATACTTGGCAAGCCATTCTGGTTTAATGCTTGTGGCCCCATGCATGTAAGGCCGCTTTGTATGAAGCAATTCACTGTACACCAAAAACTCAGGCGCTGAATTAGAAAGAGAGGACCGCCGATGAAGGAATACTGTTTCTTTAACCATGCAGGCTTGATACCGAACAGCACTTGCTTTTCTGTCTCCTTCCAAGGAGCCTGAATTTCCTCTGATGCGTTTTGCAACCCTATCAACCCAGCCAGCACAGATAGCTTGGCCTAAGATATCTTCCACATTCAATAAAGTAGACCTCTTACTGGACAAAACCCTCCAAGCTTGTTCTACATCCTCCACGGTCCCATGGGTCCAAGAGAAACCCTGCTCTAACTCGTGAAAATGATGATTAAAGACCAGTTGAAGAAGCTGCCTTCTAAGCTTGGACATTTCTTCCATGGTTTTAAGGTGCAAGGCATTTTCGTGGCAGAATTCCACCGGGCTTGTAGAAAGTTCAAAACAATGCAAGGCATAAGCTACAGTCAATGTATCACTAGTAGAATTGGAAAATCGAGCACGGGATAATTTAGTTGTTTCTCTGAGTTTCTTTATCTTTATTTTTTCTTGCTTGTCTAAAATTTTATTGCTTCCTAGGCTACTAGATCTTCCATCCTGTTCTGAGCCATTGCTGTCAGTATGACTTCCTTCAAAATGCTTAAGAAAAGCATTGGAAAAGCTCAATGCTGCAGCTGTTGCAACTGCATATCCTAGAACCAGATTTGCTGTATCAAGATCTTTCATTTTCCTCGTAATTTGGATAGCTGTAAGGAGCATTCGAGAGTGACGAGGACTCATGGGATAGCAAGCCATGGCCTTCCCTAGGGATGTCAGTCTTCCTGTATTATCAAGAGCTTCCAAGGTCTTCAAGCAACGTTCTGCTTCTACTAAGGCAGCAGCCTCTGGAGGAGTTGGAAATGGGAACTTTTCTACCTGGAATACATAACAAAACAGAGAGACTAAGTTAAAGAATCGGTTAGAAGAAATTCCTCTAGACCAGTTAAACCACTGGTATCTAATATTATAACTTCAAAAACCATGTAGCAGGCAGCATGCAAGCAAACTCAGCAAAACAACTAGCAACTGGATGGCCAGCCAGCAAATGCATTCCGGGGACAAGTCAACTACAAGATACCTACTCCATATAGGCATATCCAATCCCATTCAGATAATTTAATGTGCCTCTTTAGATTTTTGGGTTCTTGGAAAACAGCATATGATAAGAACAAACCTCACCTCCACCACAAACATAAAACATGAAAAGCTAATTGGTTATAGTATTGATATAAAAAATCCTATATGATCTTCTATTATCTAAGTTTAAATCCTTCGTGCATCAAAAATGCCATTGTAAAGTCTGTTGCATTAAACAGGAAAAAAGAAAGGAAAAGATTTTGCAGGTAATTGGAGAACCATAACATAGAAGAAAACACACCTTGTCAATATGCATGGATTTCAGGACAAGAACAATGCTATCAACAGGTACTTTAGATATTTCAGCACAAGAGAAGTCAGGAAGTATGTTATTATAGACAGCAGAAGAATAAAGACGGTAACAGTGGCCAGGCCCTGTTCTTCCTGCTCTTCCTTTGCGCTGATCAGCTGAAGCCTTACTTATCCATTGTACTTCATATGCTTCCATGCCATTTGATGAGTTGTAGTTCTTCACCTTTTCTCTTCCAGTATCAACCACATATTTTATCCCTGGGATGGTTAAAGAAGTTTCAGCAACATTAGTGGCAACAACAACAAGCCGCTCCCCTTCCTTGACCTCATCAAATACATGGAGCTGTGCCACTGCAGGAAGCATGGCATAAAGAGGCATAACACGCAGAGCACTAGTAAAAAGACCCTTATCTCCTACTGTTTTCTTCTCCATGCTATTTTTGTATTGTTCTGGGTACTCTTCTGGCATAGAAGGAACTTGTTTTCCCTCTGATTTACATTCTGATGCATTCTCTCCAGCCAAAGCTTCAAAAGCACACTTCAATGCAGCAAGGCTACTTTTCTCTCGTAGAACACCCACAACATCATTTTCAGATGTTTTTGAATTCTCTATATCCACCTCATCACCAACAATTTCTACTTCGCTCTCAGATCCTGAATCATAAGAGACATCTGATTCATCCTCAGAATCTGGCACACCTTCATCATGAGAGCCAAACCTCTCAGTTTGCTGGTCAATCGAATTCCCCTGAATCTCAAATGCCTCATCAATATCCTTCATGTCAACACCTTCAATGGAAACCATTTCAGACATTGCTGGGACCTCATCCCCTACACGCCCTTTAGCAGTATTAGCAATCAAATCTGTTGAAGCTTTACGTAACTTCTGACACAAGTACTCTACTTCTCTCTGTCCTGTGACAAAGACAAGTATGCCTCCTTGTGGCAGCCTCTTGTGGATTGACATGACTTTCTTATAGGCCTGGCCAATATAATCCACAGTTTCTGTTCTCTTCGAGAAATGCACTGTCACTTCAAATTGCCTGGTAGGAACGTTTATAACTGGAGGAGGATCATGAAATAACCTTCTTTCAGAAATGAAGTCCTCCACTCGCAAGGTGGCACTCATTAGAACAAGTTTTAGTGGAAATATCATATTTTCAGGACTTAGACTTTGACCAGAAAGCACCATTTTTTGCTGCTGCTCATATTTCTTCTGCCATATGCAAAAGATTGTATATGGTAAAGATAGGTGAGAAGGAAGAAGATCCATAAACAATGTTTTACAGCTGAAAGTGGGAAAGTGTATCAAAATTACCTGGCGGAGTTGAATTACACGAGAGAGCATTCCAATAAGAATGTCTGTATTCACACTTCTCTCATGAGCCTCATCCAGAATTATCACAGAGTAACGCTTCAATAAAATATCAGTCTGCAACATAAAAAAATATAAAAAAATTATTAAACAGCAGAAGAAGAGTTAACATGAGCATACTAATCCATTTTCTCCAGACAATATCTTTTTTACATGGGTCCAAATCCGTCTGCACCATAAAAGATTTTATTGAACAGCATAAGAGTTAACATGAGCATACCAATCCATTAATTCCAGACAAAATATCTTTTTTACATGGGTCCGACCAGCAGAGCTAGCTCCGTATACATGACATAGCAAACAATACCAGAAAGGATCCCGCAGGAGTTACAACTAATAAGACTTTAAATTTCGAGGAACAAGTTTCAGAAAATAACACATGAAAAAAAAATGAATTTTGGATCCTCAATGGTAGTACATTCCAAGAAAACATAATAGGAATTTTAAATTTCCACAAACAACATTCAGAATATATAATTCTACAGACGGCACTAAAAAGTTTGACGAATGGGTCAGCTGTAAAGAAGACACAAGTGAAATTAGTGGTTGTTCAATAACAAGTGTGCCTTTGGCTTATTCTTTTTAATTGCCTTTTTTGGGTCAGTACCAATAGATTCAAATTCACAATTCAAAAATGTAGATTCAGGCAACCAAGCAAGAATCTGACATGAAGAAACACCTAAGAAGCACCAACAAAAAAGAGAAAACTCTATAGGAAGATCAAATATAAGAATTGCAAACATCATCTGACAATTGAAAAACCACATACTAAAACTTCTCACATATAATCATTGATGAACCATTCTTCAAAACACCCACAAATAAGATGCATGTAAAATCAGCTGAATCCAAACCTGAACTTCTCGTAGTAATATTCCATCAGTCATAAACTTGATTGAACAATTGTCTCCAATTCTCTTGTCATGCCTAACTTGGAATCCAACCTCTTTACCAAGATGAAGACCAAGTTCAAATGCAACCCGTCTAGCAGTGGCAAGGACAGCAATGCGCCGTGGTTGAGTAACACCAATAACACCATTTCTAACAACAGAATGGTTTGAACCATAACCTGCTTCATAAAGAAACTGAAAGATTACACCGAAGAACCAAAATTAGATGGTTCTTGAGCCGAATTGTTTGAGTTGGCAGTAGCTAACAAATCTAATGCATAGAAGAAACCCACCTGAGGAACTTGAGTGGTTTTACCACACCCAGTTTCTCCACAGATAATAACAGTGGAATGTTCATTTATAGCTTCCATTATCTCCTGTTCCATCATAATAATTGGAAGATCCTTCCGTTTCTTCTCCACCTCATCTGGCCTTGATACATGCACCACTGTTGGGGTAGTAGGAGGTCTTGGCAATGGAAAATCTGGGAAATTGCTAGCCTTTCCTAAATCTACAGTTGAGCTCTCATTTAATTTACCCTGCTCCATGCAAATGCCCCACTCTCCAGTTAGTCAACATTAGTGCAGTTACCACAATATACTGACATGCACATGTAATTTCACCATTCTCACTCACATATAATACAAGATATGGTATTGAGTCAAAAATAGTTAATAATATACTAAGTTACATCAATTGCCTCTTCAATCTTCCATGCTAACCATGTACAATACATGATGCATAAATTGCAAGTTGTAAGTCAGCAGTTGGTCAATTCAACTTCTTTTGGCAGCCTTGTCAAAAAGTAAGAATAAACATCCAAACAGAATTCTAGTCTCATATAATCTGAGTTATAAACAGTATATAACATATATAGCGCAAAAGTAGATTATGTATCATGACTTGTAATCTGAGCCGGTAACATACCATTAAACTGGAAGTTTTTCTAGCATCATGATCACTTGAAGCCTGTGAAGATTTTTTAGGAACTTCCAGTGTAGGTGTACAATTATCCTCATTGGGCACTTCTTCAGCTGAGAAGGCAGAAACAGATCTGCCATTTAAGCCAAGCTCATTACCGCTAACTGGATCGTGATACACCAGTGAAAAAGATGCATGGTTTTGAACTTCTCTTCCTATTACCATTGGTTGTAAATGGCCTTTCTCATTCATATCCTTCTTTGATTGGATCTCATCCAACCCAGCTTCAATCTCAAAAGAAGCAGTTTCATGATTCCTCTTGAAAGGCTGGTCACCCTGGGGACTTAAACCAGCCTTGGAAAATTGTACTGCCATCCTACGTTTTTCTTTAACAGTTTCAACCTACATGAAGGTAAGCCAATGGGCAAACTAACATCCAGCAGGCTTTTGTATTTATGTAGAAAGTTAAGTAGATCCTAAGATACAAACCCGACTTATATTTCTTGATGATTGCAGGAGAGAAAACGCATCCTCCGGGATCTTATATTTCCTGAAAGTTGGATAATTGAGTAGTTTGCAAACATTGTTAATGCTTTCTGGAGAGGCAACAGAAAATAGAAATCAATCATCCCAAAGGTAAAAGTGGTAACATACTCCAGGGTTTCTATGCTTTTTGATAACAGCAGTGTTCTCTCATTCTCCTCCTGCAAAAAACAAATAGGCAAATCAACTCCCACATAAAACACAAGAATGAACTGGAGTACACTAGAAGCTAAATGCAAGCACACACCTCCAGCTTCTTCAATTTTCTTTTCTGAGATTTACTTAACTGTGGGTTTTTATTTTTCTTGGCCACTTCTTGCGCCTGTGCAACAAAAATTTCAGGCCTTCAACCTCTTAAAAGAAAGGGCATAGCAGAACAAAAGAGCTATTTCACCTGCGCTGCATACCTGATTCATGCCTTTCCTTTTATTACTTTTCTTTGCAGGCATGATCAATGCGTTGCTATCACCTTCCACACTACATATGCAAGCAACAAGTTTTATGCGGAAAAAAAAAATCAAAGGTAAACATTTGCAAGCCCATGGCTACTTAAGGACATATTGTAAACTTGCTAGACTTGATACTTTCTCAAAAATTGTCGAATCAAGACCACTCCTTTAAATGGCATGTAAAAACTACAATTAGCTAAGAACCTGTAAGTGAACATGTTTTGTACAAGTAACAAGTATACGTAGCAAAGAGAATCCCTGAATTTTTTCTTATTTCTATTTTCCTAGATTGCTACTAAAATTCAATTGAAAAAAAAAACACTAAGAAAAAACTTGTCCTAGATCTTCTCCTAAACAAAACACAACGAAATCAAAAGAACATACATAAAGGCAGATAAGATGTTCATTACCATGAATTTTCCAAATGTACTTCCATATTGCCTCTCTGTAGTCAAACGAAACTGAAGATGTGGGCCTTCAGGAAATGACTTCAGAGTTATCGATGAAACAAAGCTCTCCACCAGATGAAGCAAAGCTTCTGGTTAGTTCCGTTTCTTGATCTTTCACATAACAAAAACCTCAAACAATGCCTGTTTACTTATCTGGCAACCTTAAAACCTCTACCAAAGACAAAGTAAATAATCAAAAGTTCAGTTGCTTGATTTAATTCAGGTTTGGACAGTCTAAAAATCTAACTAAAGGTTTAGGCATAAACAAAACCTAGAAACAGCAACCCCCCACCCCCTTTTTTTCACCACTTGCTTTACTCTAATGAGAATCAAACTCCATCATCAAAGCAAAAAAAGAAAGAAAAAGAAACGAGCAGGGAGAGAAGGAGATACCAGCCAGGGAGGGTTGGTTTAAGACTTTATGTCGTTTTTTCTGTAAAAGAGATTGAAGTTGGGATGATTTTTATCTGCACTCGCATTTAAAAAAAAAATAGTTAGCAGCTCAAATTAATCCTCGGGATGTGAAATGGGTAGGTTATCGTTAGCTGATGAGATCCATGAACCTTGATGACGCCTATAAGGCGGAGGCTGATTTTTCCCGACGAGACAGAGCGGGATTCGTAAGGTGGTTGCACTAGTTGCCACTCCAATATGCCTTTCACCACAGTGGCAAACCCTAGCGGAGTCAGAGTTTGAAGGTTTTTAATATAATTACTATTATAATTATATTATAAGAAATACTCCCCGCGCCACTTTTCACACGCTTACATTTTATTTTGTACTTTCACTGGTGAATTTATTTTATTTTGATCATTCAAGTTTTCTTTTTTCAATAATTAACAATGATTAACTCAATTTAATTTAATATATCATCTTTTTAATATTTTAAAATAATATGCCATTCTCTAATATATTTCTTCGGTTAAGATCCAAGCTTCTTACGTGTTGGTTTTTTTAAATAAAAAAATCTAGTAAAAAAAATTATTTAATTATAAAATAAAATTTTAAAGAATAGTAGTTGTTATTTAATATGTTTTTTATTTAAAAATATATTAAAATAATATGTTTTATTTTTTAAAATTATTTTTAATATTAACACATCAAAATATCTAAAAATATAAAATATTATTTTAAATAAAAAAAAAATATTTTTTTATAAAACATCATTTAAAATAAAATTCCAAACAAAGCTTTAATATAACATAATCTCATTGTACTTTGATTTTATTTTTTTTATTCTCTTTAATTTTAGATATACAACAGTCAATGTTTGGTTTAAGATGGCAGTGGAAGAGCTTTAGCCTTTAACAACTGCAAGTGCAAGACATTGGATTTTGCCTTGAAATTACCAAAATGCCAAAATTTTGATTAATTAAACATTGCTATTGTTATTATTATTAATATTATTACTCTGTTATATATTATTTTGAGAAGAAAACTTTGTCATTATTAGAACATATATAATTAAATAGTGATCTCTTATTAATTATTTTTTAGGATTCACTTTAAATAAATGAACTGATATAAGTAGAAGACAAATTTTAATTAAAGATATTTTTAATATTTTTTATGAGTCATTGATTTTATTTTCTCTTTTTATATTTATATTTTTTGAACTAACTCCAAAAAATAACCAATAAAATAATATTCTGCAGAGTCGATCAAGATAAAATAAGAATAGATTAAATAACAACATGGAATTTTAGCAATTTTTCATGTGGACGCATAAGCCAATACACATTTGTAATTAACCTTGTCTGTTTGAATGGCCTGAGATTGTAATAATTTAATTTTGAATTCTCCAAAATTTTCTTATATATCATTTTATTTCTATTTTTATTTAGAAAAATAAAAAAGGGTTTAAAATTCAAAAATATATTTTTCTCGAGTCAACCTCCACCTTTCCATCAAAACTCAGTTCACCGAGTCAATATAGATCAAACCGTGTTAACCGGGGTAAAAAAATGAGTTTCAAGCTATCTCGAGTCAAAACCATCATTTTCATTAAAAAAATGAGTCCACCAGGTCAATAAAGATCAAACTGTATCGACCGAGGTAAAAAATAAGTTTCAAATCGTTTATAATTAAAACCATTATTTTCAGTCAAAAAACGGGTCCACCAAATTCATACTGGTCAAAAAATATTTTTTCGGTGTTTGAAATTAATTTTTCAATAATTAAAATTCATTTTTAATGATTGAAATGGGTATTTTTGAAATTTCCATCGAAGTTCAAAGGTATTTTGGTACTTTTCCTGGCTAGTGGCATTAAGGTAAATTCAAGGGCTTCAAGGGGTATTTTTAATTTTACTTTTTTACATGTATTTGTATTTTATTTTTGTATTTTGTATACCCTAAACAAATAAATAAAATATGATGATGCAAGTTCAACGCTCGAATTCACCAATCATCGCGTGTGGGTTCAATAGCTAATTTTTCATTGCCAATACGGGTCCAACATCCATTTTTTGTATTTAATTTAATAAAACTAAAATAATAATAAAAATTATTCATGTATTAATTGTTTCTATTAATTGATAATTAACTCAAATATGGTATGGTCTATTATCAGACCTTGTTTTTTTTGGATGTTGAATATCTAATAATAATATCAATTGATATTTGATTTTGAATTAATTGTCTCTATTAATTATTATAAACCTAGGATGTAATGGTCTAAAATTAGATTATGTCCTTTAAACGTTATTTATTCAGTTGATCATGCACCTTCGAGCCTTATATTAAATGGTCTTATCATTCGTTGAATGACTCGAGATGGAATGGTCTCACAATAGACCATGTCCTTCAAATGTTAATTGACAGATTATAGGGTTAGTTAATATAGTTCATCAAATAACCCAGGATAGTAAGGTTCAACTTCGGGCCCTATCTTTTTAATGTCGTTTTATGGATAAGGACAATACCTAGACTACATACCAATTTAGGCAAACCACATTAAAACACATTTATCTTTGAAAATAAACGACAATGCAGTTTACCTTAACTAGGATGGATATAGTGATTGTTATCTTTCATATTATATAATTAACCCCTTATCTAAAATCTCTGAAGACCAGTTAGGGTTCTTAGTTACTATAAAACTAGGTGGTGATTTTTTTTTTCATATATTTTCCCTTTTCACACAAAATTAGCTCATCGCAATGTTTATCGAAGTGCGACAGAATGACGACTTCGTTGGGGATTTCAAAGGCTAAGCTTTGTTAGTTATTTTTCAATGATAATGCATTTATTGTGTTTATTTGATTATCGCACACATCCACATGCATTGTTTTTATCAAATATAGAATTTTTAAAATGCACACACAACAAAACATTTGCATTATGACATGACTAAATCTTTAGGATTGGGAGGGAAAGTAGCGGTGCCTCAATGGTTTTTGGTTTATGTAACATACATGAAACCACCAATTTCTGTTGAAAGTCTACTTGGATTTGATTAGTATGCCAATGTGGTTTCGCCCTGGCTTATGCTTTCTTACTTTGTAGGCATCGGTTTAGCATATTAAGGCTGTTAATCAGGCAATAAAAAACCATTTTTAGACTAGTTTAGATAGCAAGCCTACTCATGTGCACATATTGACTAGAATCTTTATTTATAATGTTTCCTTGTAATATCATCTCCTGTGCATTTGACATCACAAATAAGTTACTCGTTATTATTAGTGCTAATAAAATGAGTGCTCGAGAATAAACACATTTTCCTTGATAAATCTCGAGCATTTTTTTGAACCTTTTGCTTTGAAACCCCAATACAGAAGGTCACCTCATCATGTACCTTTAATAATTACAAATCTCACTTGCTAAACAAACTAAATCACCATTACCCTGGGAATTGTAAGAAATTCAAAACAAATTTGTTTTAAGCTTATATTGGATAAATTTCAATTTTCAAAATTCAAGAGTCGAGATTTCAAGAAATTCATTTAAGCCATGAATAGCCTATTTTTGAGCTAACATTTCTTTTTTAGCCTGTACCATGTCAATGTTCAACAAATTGCTTTAATACATCTCAACAAGAATTCGGGAGAACAACTAAACAAGGGAAGAATTTAGTAGATTTAGGTGAAGGATTTCAATGGTGGTGGTGGTTTTAGTCGTTAATGGCTAAGAAGAGAGAATTGGGGGCTTCAAGTTTCGTTTGACTGAAGGTTTCACTGGCTTTTTTCGGCAATATAAGGCGTCAACGACGATGAGGATAATCGAGAGTTTTCTGGCTAGGTGGAGAGGAGTTTTTATGTGGTGATATGGCAGTGTGAGGTGGCCAGAGTTGAAAGATCTAAGACCCCGTTTGTTTGCTGGAAAGTAGTTTTTTTTTGGAAAGTGAATTCCAAGAAAGTGAATTATTTTTCAATGTTTGGTAGTGTATTGGAAAATAAGTTGGAAAACATTTTCCAGTGTTTGGTTATGTCATGGGAAATGAGCTGGAAAATAACTTATTAATATTTTATTTTCTCAAGTTTATTAAAATAATGAGGAACAAATCTTACAAATTAAAAAGTTGAATGAGAATGAAATTGAAAAAAAATATAATTTCATAAATTATCTC
>Ga0307517_10010943_pt1 | contig 12629 bp, 6 predicted proteins | sample 23_EM_MG_FD_194515 | JGI IMG/M metagenome (GOLD analysis project Ga0307517, IMG submission 194515) | Populus trichocarpa ectomycorrhiza microbial communities from riparian zone in the Pacific Northwest, United States - 23_EM | ecosystem: Host-associated > Plants > Roots > Unclassified | place...
TTTATATGTGTGATTTTACATATAGAAAAATATATATATATATATATATATATATATATATATATATATATATATAAAAGAGATTAGTTTTAAGATTGGAAATATAACCATTATTATATATATTATATCTAAAATAAATTGTTTTATGTTTGTTTTTAAAATTTTATAAGTACTACTTAATTAGATTAATTGAATATAACAATAACTATAAAACCTGGTATTTTTTGTATTTTTAAAAATTTAATCAAAATAGAGGATTAAAATCAAGTTAGAACATGATGCGGGCATTGATTTAGTTATGTTAATTTTTTTTATTTAAAAATTTAGTTATTTATAATCACATGAAGGTAGAATAAGGAGCAAAACATAATAGTTTTTCATAGAGGTTTGAATTGGATATATAATTTTTTTTTAAATAACTCTATTTTATTTATTTATACCTTATAAAGAGAATCATTCCAATTTACACAAAGATATATTATATACCTGGTTCAACTATACTGATATTTATAGGTGAAAAGAAAAAATTCATTATAGTTGAAATTAATATAATTTTAAAACTCCCAACCTTAATCCTAAGTACATACAATGAACAAATAACTATTTTATCAATAAAAATTAAATTAAAATAAAATAAATAGCATAATCTTAAATTTTTTTATGATTTTACGATTTGTTTTTACGATTTGAGTTTGTTTTATATTTTCCGTGCCGTATTAAAATCGCGACTTTAACAACCTTGTGAAAGTCAAAGAAAAAAAACAAACATGAAACTGAAACTGTGAAAATTGAAACAAGAAAAAAATAAACAAAAAACATGAAACACCATTAAAGAAGAAGAGAAAAAAAAGTCAAGAGTGAAGATTGAAGAACAACAGAGGTATTCCTTCCATTTTTTTCTTCTGTAATCTCCTCCTTTTGTTTCTCTCTCTCTCTCTCTCCATGTATTCATTCTCTCTCTTCTGTAATTCTACCAAAATTTATACTCAGTTACATTATATAGCTAGAGCTTTATTCACATGACATATTGTTTGTTTGTGCGTGCGCACATGAGCATGGTTAATATGGCCACTTTTTCTATATTAATTGTTACAGCTTACATCATGTTGACTATACTTGGAAGCTTGCCACCACACCACTTTTTGTGGACTTTTCATTATTCCAAGCTGTGATGTGATTTGTAGTAGAGCACCACTGCTTATATATTTGATCACGTCTCTGTGATTATTTATTTAGAATTTCCAGTAGTGGGGTATTGTGATGATTTATTTATAGTCCTTTTCCCTTTTTTTTTATTTATAATTATGTTATATTCAGTATTAATATCATAATATAATATTATATCATATGTAATTTTTAAAATCATACAAGTTGAGCACTTTGGTTCAGTCGGGCGAGTACCAAGGCGTGCACTTAGCGCCTCAATATTTTCCAGGCTTGGCGCTTTTTAGCGCCTTTCATCTTTGACAACACTAGTCTCATGTACTAATAGGAGACTTATTTTACAAGAAAGCTTGTGATCAATCATCCAGTCATTTTTTAACTCAAGATTGTAACTGTGGAAAGCCTAATCATGTTTTAAGGTCTTTATGACTTCATCACTCGGTGTGTTTCAAATTGCATATGAAATCATGGATGCCATTTTCCAATAAGTTCAATTGAATGATGATGCTTATGCCTTTTTATCCTCCACAATGACACTCCATATCAAGGAAAAAAAACCAAATAGATGAGCTTATTAAGATGATCTATTTTGATCTAAAGTCTTCCTCAAACACCAGACGCAATAACTCATACCTGAAGTTTATGAAAAAACACTGGATATTCATGCTCAAATCCTTACCAAAATTGCATAAGCCTTGCGTATGCACCTACCCTCTATATAATTGATACTCAACATTAAATGTTCTTATGCCTTTCTATTATAACTAGGCCTTTAAAACGACATCACACATGTTTATGCCAAGTGGATAGGCCACATAACAAGGTATTGTTCTCTTAATAGTGCACCGCTAACCATTAGGATCTATAAACCTAAATGATTGCTATTAAATCAAGTGTCACAGTCTTTTCTTCTTTGTACCCTTATCTCTATGCAAGTTGACGTAGTTTACACACACACACACACACACACGTGTTCATGAATCATCAGCTAAGCAAGAAGATATTTTTTATTTTACTTTCTAGGATTCTTATCTTCTTCATCACTTTTTATAAACACAAAAACAAAAAAGAGAGTATATTCCTCAACCTTTGCTCCTTAGGATTAAGTGTCCTATAGTAAAGGTACCACTGCCCTGGGTTGTTGAGAGGGTGGAGTACACTCATTCTTCTAGGTGGAGTGATAATTGGAGTTCGAGCAATTCAAAAAGGAGAAGTATTGTCTCAGTTAGGATTTTGTTACTTAAGAGATTGAGAAAGGGCCACATTATTTGAGTTGTCATTCTTAATAAAACACCTTTAAAGTCCATATTATAGTTTTTTTTCTTTTCTTCTCCTTTATAGGGTAGAAAGGGCCACATCATTTGAGTTGTCATTCTTGATAAAACACCTTTAAAGTCCATATTATCGTTTTTTTTCTTTTCTTCTCCTTTATAGGGTAGAAAGGGCCACATCATTTGAGTTGTCATTCTTGATAAAACACCTTTAAAGTCCATATTATCGTTTTTTTTTTCTTTTCTTCTCCTTTATAGGGTCTTCTTATTTAACTTTTTCCCCTAAGAAAACAAACAATTATCTCCTATGTTGATCACTAGTTTTTTAAATAATAAAGAAACTTTTAACTACAATGAGGGGGGAGTAACTCAATTATAAGATTTTGCCTTTGACATGGATGTAACAACACCTATAAAAAAGAGAAAATGTTAAGTTATAAATTTGAATACATGAAAAGCACAAAACTTTTAATTATATACCTATTAAACTCTCCTCAAATGAACATCCTTAGGCTAAACAATTAATGTTATACTTAGTAGTGGACTCTTGCATTTGGTTGCACAATAGCCTTTTCACCAATAATCTAAAATCTTGAGCACCCTTATATGTCTTGAGACTTGAATGTAGGGATAAATCCTTTATATGACACCAACAACCACTATTCTCTCCATTCCTTTATGTGGTTGGTCTTTCTTTAGAATATTCATTTGATGAAACTCTTTATATTAGACGAAAAGTTGTATAACCAAGTCACCCATTAAGTTCCACTTACATATTTGGATAGCTGATAATAATATCTAAATTCTAATAGATATTATTCTTCTTCATGCTGCCTCATGTAGTTTAAAAGAAAACCAAGATAATCTATCCATTTGGGTTTGTCTAGCTAGTATAAAGATTGTAATGAAAAAACAGGCTCTATGTAAACTCTAATAGAGGAAAAGTGTATTTATACTTAAACATACATAGAGGAGCCACAATCTCCCCCTATATATGCCCTATGAGGCTGACTGCTCATCATTTCTAGCTTACATGGCATCTAAGCTATATAACTCTTTTGTAGGTGGATCTATAGATCAACTACGTAAGTTATGAACGTAGTAAAAAAACGAATCAAGATAAGTTAAGTAAATCTTATTTTAGTTCCTTATGTCTTAATTATTTGTATGTTTTACTCTATTTTAATGTTTATAACATAAATTTATCTTATTAAGAATGAATGAGTTTTAGTGTTGAGGGAGTTATCCTCCAACTAATCTTGAGGCTACCTAGCTACTCTTAAGAGTCTCCTAGTCACTATAAGGGGTATTATAACCCCTTATTTGGGCTTTTTAGCCTAAACTCTAGTTTTAGGGTCTTTTCAAACTTCTCTACTTGAGAAAGCCCTAGATCCACTAGTCATCAGATCTATCATGCTTAATTTTTTTTTTGTAAATAATGAAAAATATTGACCTTGCTAAAGTCACGTTTACTAGATTCTAGTTAAATGTAAGTGAACCACCACGACAACAAATTGAAACTCTTACGAAAAATGTCATGAAAATGTAGAACTCCTTCAAGATGGTTTCATAATCGTTTGGAATTGAAGAAGTTGATGTTGGTAAAAAAAATTTCAATATGAAGAGAGAGAAACCAAATGTTTATAAATAAAAATGAAAGATAATGGTGTGTTTGTGGCCTTATATAAGGTTTGAGGGTATAGTTGATGTTGACCAACAATCTTTAGCCACGTGCCTCAATACATTGCCACATGGTAGCATCATAACTAACATGATTTCATAATGGTTTGTAATTAAAACTCTTACAAAAAATGTCATGACAATGTAAAACTCTTTCAAGATGGTTTCATAATGGTTTGGAATCGAAGAAGTTGATGTTGGTAAAAAAAATTTCAATATAAAGAAAGAGAAACCAAATGTTTATAAATAAAAATGAAAGATAATGGTGTGTTTGTGGCCTTATATAAGGTTTGAGGGTGCAGTTGATGTTGACCAACAATCTTTAGCCATGTGCCTCAATACATTGACACATGGTAGCATCATAACTAACTTGATTTTTAAAGGGCCTTTTGGTGTTAGGTTTGATGCCATTAATGTGTAGCAACCATTAATGGACGACACCGTCCATTGACAAAGACCATACAACAACTAGAAAGTCATAAGCTTGACAGCCACCATTGCTGAAGATGAACTGGAGTTAGTGGTACCATTCTTGCCTATAAATAGGCACCAAGAGAGCAACACAATATGTGCAGCAAAGTAAGAGTAAAAAATATAAGGAAATATAGAAGAGAGTGAGCTGCCAAGGGCAGCAAGCAATGGCTGCCATTACAACACTGCTTAGAGAGAAGAAGTGTAGAGAGAGTGCAAAATAAGAGAAGAGAGAAAAAGAGCAGGGTTGCAAAGGACATCAACCCTGCTGCCTTGTGCAGCAACTGCAGGTGCAACAATGAGTGATGGGAGTTGAGTTAGTGGATGTGATCCCCCTCCTCCATGTATGTGTGTGTTGTAACCTTCCTCTATCTCTAATGATATGGACTACTCCCGTGGATGTAGGCGATTTATCGAACCATGTTAAATATTATGCCAGTGTGCTTAGCCTTTAAATAGCATTGATCATGAACACCACCGGTCAAAAACCCAACAACTGGTATCAGAGCTTTGGTTTATAGTGGTGTTGGATCTTTGCTAAAAAATAAAAGTGGTTAAAACGGTGTTTTGAACATACCACTATGTAGAGGAGATTGAGATGAGCACGCTGGTGAAAACAACACAAAATTAAGACTTGGGACATGGTTGTACGTGTAGAAGAGGAGGTTGCCCACGAGCACCGACACGTCTTCTTCACTTGGATGGGCTGACTCGACTTGAATACCAGACGACCCGACACACATGACTGAACCGGATGAGGATGGCATCATCATGATACAATTATGGCGTCAGTATGCACAGTTGGCATGCCATGTCATCGACTAGTCAACTAACATGTCATCAATGTAGGTCCCACTAGTTGCATCTTCAAGCTGCGAATTGAGCCAAGCCAAGTTGAGCCGAGCTGAGTTGCAAGCTGAAGGTTATGATCCAGTGTAGCTGATCCTACGTGCAACCGGATTTGAGATTGAATATGTGCTGTTCATTAGGCCATAATTGTTTTGAACAAATCTTAGTTGTCTGAAATGCGATTTGGATGATTTTAGACTTGTTTCCAGCTAATTTGATCATTCCGAATGCAATGGTATGGTTTGATTATTGAGATTTAGACCGAAAATGGTGGTGGTGAATTAATAAGAGAGATTGCTTGATGAAGAGGCATCTAAAGGTCATCGTGGTGGTCGATGGAGATGATGAAGAAGAAGAAGTTGCACATGTTTGCCCAATTACGTGTGTTGAATTTGTAAGTGAGGAATTTTAATTGCCTTGAGGGAAGGCAAAATTAGGATGCTCTAGACACACGATCATGTGGAATATGGAAGATCAAGGGTGTAAAGTAAATATTGAAAAAGACCAATCTTGACAAATCTGAAACACTGGTAGTCTCGTTAGATGTTGAGAAATCAAGTAGATAACCAAGATATTTCAAATTACTTGTAAAGGAATGCCGTAACAGAGCTAGCAAATAGTTGTATGCACGGAAAGACAGTACGCTGGATAGATATGGCCTAAGAAGTTTTGTCTAGGAGATTGGGTTTTAAATGCAACCGGTGTGACCCCTCCAATCTTTCCTAAGAACTTGCTTAGTTGAAGGATTATCCATACGATACTATTTTTATATATGTAACAGTTTGTAATGAAACAGTTGAATACTAGCAAGATGACGACACAAAGGAACAATTAGGTTCAGTATGTTCAAGGATCTGATGGAGTAGTGATTTCTCCAAAGCTAGATTCGGTGATTATGATTTCTAGAGGGTAAAATTGATGAAGACCCTGATGATGGAAGATAAATACAACAAGAGGATAAAGATTGATACCCTATTTTGACTCAGATAGGTGTTGTACATGATGAGCTACTGTCAAACATAAACGAAGAATAAGGAGAAACTTGGTGAACATAAATTGCACGAGGGCACACGAAGACTGTACAGGAGTACCCGTAGGATCTAACGGGGTATTATAATGAGACAACAAGTACAAGTAGAAGAAGTGTTCCTAAATGAAGCTTAGAGCCGAGACTGTGTTAAGGTTATACAACAGAAAGTCTCTTGTGCCCTTAATGAACACAACAACGAAGACCTTTCCAATGCATGCAAGGATGAAAAGATGAGCTATTGCATAGGCACCCAATTGAGGGGGTACGAATGTCAATAAAAGACAACCGTCTATGATAAACACAAAGATACCATTGAGAGAGTTGATGTAAGTGGAGCTATTAAGCATCCCAAGTGAATGGGTGTAATCGCGATGAAGAAAGGCGTAGAAGCTCCAAACATAGAAATTGAGATGGAGGATTGTAAGGAGTGTACCAGAACTCTCTTTTTCTATTGTTAAGCCACGATCTGAAGAATCTTAGAGTCCACGTCATTCTAAAAGGGGCCATAAACCAAATCCCAAATATTTAGGATGAGCTAAACGTGAGTTAATGCATGCATACCAGAAGAAGCCATTAAACATGGGTCGTGGCTATCAAGGAGTAATGGAAGGAGGGGTTACACCAGTTACAACACCATTTATGGCCATCAGTTACATCCTAATTAATTCCAAGTTATTAGTGGTTTTAAAGTTCTTTTTGTATTTTAGTTTTATTGTTCCCTTTGTATTTCAGTTTTATCTGTACTTGACTTTGGCTATTTAAGCAGCCAAAACTTTAATAAGAGGATATACATATTTTCAGTAAAAAAATATGGTACAGTTCTCACCCGAAGAGAACCTTCATAATATTTGTGCTGGGACCTATCATTGGTATCAGAGCAAGTTATGGGAACCAACAAGAAGCGTATTGAGCACCTGGAATCTAGACTTGGAATAGTTCAAGATGGTTGTCGTATCCTCTCGAGAGCGCGACGTCGCGATAACCCTTCCCGGAGCAGGGGATAATGTCGGGGTCTTTGTTTTATGAAAAGAGAGTCACCACCTAGTATTATGGTCACTAGAAAACCTAACTGGTCTTTCAGAGATTCTAAGGCAATGGACTAGTTGCGTAAAGGGAATGTTTTAGCACCTTAGTACGCTCTACCTAAGGTAAGCTGCTTGGTGTTTGGTTTGCCTATAATTGTTATGGTGTTGATGTTCTCTAATCCTATCAGTTTCCTAGGATAAGTCTGCTATGATGAACGGACTTGGGTTCAAAGTGTAAGGGAAAGAACCCTTGGCCAATATGGATCATACCTTTAAATATGTCTATAGAGTGCCAAAGAGAAACGGTGCAGATCTCTTGAAGTCTATGCTTGATTTGAAATAAATTTAGAATTTATGAATTTAGAGGCGGCTAAGATAGAAATCTAAGGAGATTCAATGTGTTTAAGAGCTCATTTTTCCCTTAGTATTTCAAGTGTTCGTGACTCGTAAATCGCAAGGAAGAGAAATAAAAAAAAAACTAAGTTAGAAATCTAAGGAAATTCAAGGTGCTTTAAAAGCCCATTTTTGCCTTAGTATTTTATATTTTCAGGACTCATAAACTGTGGAATTGAAATTTGAAATGTTCCTAATTATAATTAAGGCTTCTTTCAAAAATGTGCAATTAAATTGTTCTAAATAAAATTTTAGGCATAAATCTGCCCTTATGTTAAAAATAAACAAGTATTATTCCTATTAACAATATTTTAGACATTTACCTTTCATAGGTTTATTTACCCTTATATTATTAAGGGATAATGACTTGTTATTCCTAGAAAAATATTTTGATATTTACCACTTGGGGTTTCTTTATTCAAATATTAACAGTGAACAATGACGAATTATTCCTAATAATATTTTGAATATTAACCCCTTTGGGGTTTCTTTATCCAAACATTTGTAGTGAATAATAACAAATTATTCCTAATAATATATTGGATATTTACCCCTTTGGGATTTCTTTATCCAAACATTACTAATGAATATAACAAATTATTCCTAATAATATCTTGGATGAATAATAACAAATTATTCCTAATAATATTTTGGATATTTACCCATTTGGGATTTATTTATCCAAAAATTAATAGTGAATAAAGACGAATTCCCAAAAATAAGATTTTTATATTTTTGGAATATTGGCCAACACCCTTTGGAATTTACAAACATGTTGTAAAATCCAAGATGCAAGAAAATAATTTTTGTGTTTAAGAAATCCATGCTAAAACACATTTTTTGAAACCTCGAATATTTGCTTTTTTTGATAAAAAAAGAAGAAATTCAAAATATGTTAGGGTATTGACCGTATGCAACACATAAAAAAATATTTTTATAGTTTGATCAAAACACTATTTATCGTAACAATTAAACATAAACATCACAGTTAAAGTTAGCAAACCATCACAAGAATAAGTTCGTCACGTGCGAGCCAAAGTTCTGAAACTAACATTTTTAACTCAAAACACGATTAATCGCAACAATTAAACGCAAACTTCACAGTTAAAGTTAGCAAGCCCTCACAAGAATAAGTTCGTAAAAAAAAAAAAACTGAAGATGACCCCTCGAAGCCAACTTTCCGCGAATAAAAATTGGTCTACTCGGATGAAAAGAAAAGTGGTCTCATTATTATTGGTGACCTACCCAGATGGAAAGTGGAAAGTGGTCTCATTGTTACGGGCGACCTACCCAGATGGAAAGTGGAAAGTGGTCTCGTTGTTACGGGCGACCTACCCAGATGAAAAGAAAAGTGATCTCATTGTTATGGGTGACCTACCTAGATGGAAAGTGGAAAGTGGTCTAATTGTTATGGGTGACCTACCCAGATGAAAAGAAAAGTGGTCTCATTGTTATGGGTGACCTACCCAGATGAAAAGTGGAAAGTGGTCTCATTATTACGGGTGACCTACCCAAGAAAATGCAAAGATTTTTTCAAAAAAAATGGTCTCATTGTTATGGGTGACCTACCCATTTTGAAATATAAAAAATCTTACCCCAAGGAATGAAGCAATGTTGATTCACAATTCTTGTTCTTCTCCATAGTTCTGTTGACTTGATATCTCTATCCTTTTCTAGTTCAGTTGTCTTGAGATCTTATAATCAGCGGTTCTCTACAACTCGAAACTATTCTGGCTTTCGTCGCACCTTTCCTATCAGGTTAGTGTGATGACCATACAACATGTATGCTTTTGTTACCTATCTTGGAAACATAGGTCCCACTTTCCATTGTGGCTTTCTTTGAGCTTCTATTTCCATTTGTTTACCTAACCTATCCTCTTAAACTAGAATTCGCTCCACGTGCTACATTTCTTATCCTTTTCATGCTTGGGGAAGATATTTCCAGTTTCTTATAGGGCTTTGCCTTGCTCCATTGAATATTGTCCTTAATTATTTTAAGAATACTCGAAAGATCTGGTTTCGTTTATGAAAACTAACACTTTCAATGTATGTATCATATTTTGTCTCAAGCAATTCCTATAAAAGTGTTATTAGGGTAGAGGTTACTTCAGATCAGGTCCTTTAGAAGTTTTTATGATGATACCCCTTAATGTCGGACTTTGGTACCTTATAGAGCAACGGGTGCACCTTTTGCCCCAAGTGTGGTGTGTTATATAGGTCAGGTTTAGATTTGGTTCAGTTCCCTCCTATCTGGGGATTGCTTGAGTCATTTTGAGTATATTATGATTCCTTTCTTGTAGTCATGCATAAAATTAGTTCTTTTAAGAGATTTCAAATGCTATGAGATCATGCAATTTTATGAAGTAAAAGGTTTTTTACAAAGAGAATTCGTGGCCAACTTTATTTTAATGATTGGGAAAACATAGAATACATCAAGCATAATATTTCTTTATAGAGTCAGAATTCACAAGTCTAACTAGATCTTCTCCATCCATTCAAGACAACAGTAAAGCTCCTCCTAAGAAGGCTTTCTTCACCATGTAAGGGCCATCATAGTTTGGCGCCCATTTACTTTGATTGTAGCCCGAAAATCCATCCATAAAGTAATATATGGAGCTACGTGCTGCATTGTCAACTAACATATCTATGTGTGGTAGAGAAAAATTGTTTTTAGGGCTAGCTCGATTTAAGTCCCTAAAGTTCACACAAACCCTGATTTTATCTTTCTTTTTGGGTACGACCACTATGTTGGACAGTTATTGTGGATGCTTAACTACTTCTAAAAAAACCAGCATTCCATTGCTTTTCAAATTTTGCTTTTACTTTGATTAAGACATCTGGATGAGTTCTCCTCAGTTATTGCTTAACCAGCTTGCATCCTTCTACCAGTGGTACCCTATGTACTACGATATCCATATCCAAACCAAGCACATCCTCGTAGGACCAAGCACAAACATTTATATAATCTCGAGGTAATGCAATCAATTCTTCTCTTTCTCTATGAGTGATCACAGTCCCTATCCTTAGCTCTCTCTTAATTTATTCATTACCCACATCTATGGTTTCAAGTTCCTCTTTAGCGGGTTTCCAAGCTTGTTCATGTTGCTCTATTAATTTTGTGAATTCCCTAAAGTTATTTTCATCACATTCTTCCTCTTCTACAGCTACTATGTATTCTTTAAAGTTTGACCATTCATTCTCAGTGTAAAGTGCAGGTGTTGTTGTGGAAGATCTGCTTTCAAGGTTCCTAAAAGCGAAAAGTGTATGGTAAAAACATAAAGATGAACTTTGAAAATGCATGATCTCATAAAAAGCAAAAGGTTGGCTAAAAAACAAGGATAAAATCCAATTGACATCTTGAGCCTTCATTATCAATAAGAAAAAGTGGAAAAATAGCAAACAATATTATAATCAAACAAAAATTGCTGATTATATTTTGATTACCAACTAAGCTTCTTAGGTCTCCCAATTCTAGAACTTCTCTCCCTTGGCTAACTTTTGAATGAAGGTCTTGAGATTCAAGATACTTTGAGGTTAGGCTTGTTTGGATGCAAAAAGATATTAGGGAGCATACATCTTAAGGATAGGTTATAGTTCTTTTAAGTGAGACATAGGGTAGGTTTGCTACTTGGTCTCTAAAGAGAGTCTCTTATTGTCCCAGTGATCACCCTTGTAAAGGCAATATGGGGGCTTAGCAGGTAGTGGGATGGCACATATATCAATCACTACTAGTCTAAGCACTCAACAAAGAGTTGGGGTTTACACAAACTTAAACCTTGACTCAAGTCATAAGGCAAGTTGTTAGTCCCCCACCTAACTTAAAGTTTAATGTGTGTGCTCTAAACAAGATGGTAATAAAAGTCATGCATGACAGGATGTAATAAAATCTTATCCATATCCAATATACCATGCATGATAGGATGTAAAGATGCATGCTAAGGCTTTTGAATAGAGTAAACCACTCATAGCAAAAAAGAAAACAAAAACCAACAATACATAGCATAAACAAACAAACTACCAAGCCTTGTCCAAGGGTCCCCAGTGGAGTCGCCATCCTGTCGTACCCTCTCGACAGCGCGACGTCGCGGCAACCCTTCCCGTAACGGGGGATAATGTCAGGGTCTTTTATTTGTGAAAAGGGAGTTGCCACTAGTATTATGGCCACTAGAAAACCTAACTGGTCTTTCAGAGATTCTAAGGCAAGGAACTGGTTGCGTAAAGGGAAGGTTTGAGCACCCTAGTACGCCCTACCTCAGGTAAGCTGCTTGGTGTTTAGTTTGCCTATAATTGCTATGGTGTTGATGTTCTCTAATCCCATCAATTTCCTAGGATAAGTCTGCTATGATAAACGAACTTAGGTTCAAACTGTAAGGGAAAGAACCCTTGGCCAATATGGATCATTCCTTTAAATATGTCTATAGAGTGCCAAAGAGAAACGGTGCAGATCTCTTGAAGTCTATGCTTGATTTGAAATAAATTTAGAATTTATGAATTTAGAGACGGCTAAGATAGAAATATAAGGAGATTCAATGTGCTTAAGAGCTCATTTTTCCCTTAGTATTTCAAGTGTTCGCGACCCGTAAATCGCAAGGAAGAGAAATAAAAAAAAAAAAAACTAAGTTAGAAATCTAAGGAAATTCAAGGTGCTTTAAAAGCCCATTTGTGCCTTAGTATTTCATATTTTCAGGACTCATAAACTGTGAAATTGAAATTTGAAATGTTCCCAGTTATAATTGAGGCTTCTTT
>Ga0307517_10010944_pt1 | contig 12628 bp, 17 predicted proteins | sample 23_EM_MG_FD_194515 | JGI IMG/M metagenome (GOLD analysis project Ga0307517, IMG submission 194515) | Populus trichocarpa ectomycorrhiza microbial communities from riparian zone in the Pacific Northwest, United States - 23_EM | ecosystem: Host-associated > Plants > Roots > Unclassified | place...
ATCCTTATCTCGACCATATAGACCCTTTATCTGTGCAGCATTTGCCTACCCACTCCGACAACCCTCCTCCTTTTCGAAGCATCCAACATCCGGTGCTACCATCTCCCAGATCTGTCAGAATTACCGCCGGGTGATCACAGCCTTCCCGAACTCTCGCCCATTTGGTCTTGGGAAAGCCCCACCCTTCCAAAAGCTCGTTTGACAGCCAACTACGTGCGTTGGGAACCGGGTCGTACAGCAACCACCGTAGTTACGCTCCTCTGTGACTTCCTCAGCCACACAGTCACCCTCTGTCCGTCGGGAAAGTCGTCGGGATCTTCCCATCTGGATGTCACCGACCACACGTATATCAATACTTCCCGGCCGATTTCCGTCCCATACCAAGGCACGACCCTCCTGCAATCCCAAAAAGGGATCTGGTTCAGACTAGAAAACACCGCTCCGTGTTCGCACGACTTTGTGACGTTTTCAACAGATGATGTCCGGCGCACCGGACTGGTGAGGTTGGATATTTCGGGAGTGGGCATGCGGGGGCACTTGGTACCCGCTATAAATTTTGATGAGGTTTCAGGCAGGATCGTCGTTCTGGCAAGAGGCCTTCGTGGAAATTTATACGTGGACTATGGGTTTGTTGTTGACGTGCCGTAAACGTTGTACATACATTACTGCAACTATGCATTTTGCTCAACCTCGGCTTCTGGGCCCTCTGTTGTAGAGGGAGATTCGCGTGGTTTAACCCTTGGAGGTCTACCTCGTTTACGCGGTGCGGGTCTTTCCCTCCCACCATTTGACCCTGCATCTTCAGGTTTTCGGGGAATATCGTCTCGTGTCTGAGCGGCCTTGCGGGGTCGACCCCTTGACCGTTTTGGAGGTGCTCGTGTGGAATTTTCCTCGGCATGTGTCGGATCCCCCTCCGGGAGCGGGGTTACGGGCTGTTTGCCCTTGCCTTTGGCCGACCCTCGCTTCCTAGGTGTGGGTCGAGTTGCTTCGGGGGACTGCTCCTGGGCGTCTCTTTCATCATTGGGGGGCCTCGGAGAACGACCTTCGTCCACAAAAGCTACTTCCTTCGCTTTCCCCTTCTTCAAAAGTTCGTATCTCGACCTGCACTGGATCACTCGAGTTAGTATTTGAGGTAGAAATACAGAGTATACCAGTCACTCACCGCACTATCTTTTCTTCCATTCCCCATTCTTTCGCTGACTGTCTTCCACTTACCCTCCCCAAGTTCCTTAACAGCATCCATCAGCATCTTATCCTCTTCCTCCGTCCATGCCTCCCTGTTGATTTTCGGATCCAACCTCTCATTCCACCGGTCCCTGCACTGCTCGTTACTCCTTCCCTCCATCATCGCCGCAACGTCCACCCACGAGTTCCCGTACGCCGAAACAGCGAGGTGTAACTTTGTATCTTCCGCTGGTGACCATGGACCGCGTTTGAGCGTTGGGTCAAGAGATCGTTGGTATCGGTTTTGACATTGCTGGGCTGTTGCATCTGGAGAGACGACACGTGCGACTGTACATCCTCCGTCAGTGCCACGTAAGTTATCTTGTACTCTAGACATACCTAGAAGCCAGTTATTCAGACCGTAGACCTTGACAGCTTCCAAAAGCGCGTTATCAGCTTCCGGTGTCCAAACGTGGGTTTTACGAACAGTCCCATGTCGCATACAGTCCAAGGGTGTTCTGTTTGTCTGACTAGGTGTGAACAAACCGAAACTCCGGGTTCGAAAGGTTTATTGGACGTCACCTTGAGCTCGTTGGCAACCCTCACCCAATCGACAGGCACCCCATGTCCATATTGTGACCGATAAGCGTCCACTAAGTCCCTGCACTTGCTTATTTCCGGTTGAGACCATTGGGCATGGTTGATGCTTGGACAATGATCACCCAACCACTTGATCTCACATTCCTTGGCAGTGCGACCGCCGTGGGTGCGATTTCTTGAGGTCAACTTAGAAGGGTGGTTCAGTGACACGCTCCTGTGCTCTGAGGGAAAAGAAACGCATACCGTGCTTGCTACACGTTCCCAATCAATGCCCTCGCTGTTGTTTTCGAGAAACTCTTCTGGGGGTTTCTGGAACAACGCAGCGTTCCCGCTGTCGAGAGAACGCAGATGAGGCTGGTTTCCACAGGTGAATCGAGGAGGCGCCTTACTTCCGCTGCTCTTGAAGCGCATATAATCGGTGATTCTCGGTCCTCACAGCTTCTGCAAGATCCTCGAGCTCCCTTGCCTTCACTACAATATCGAAAATAGGTCAAAATCTCTCGCTTTGATCGCAGGGGCGTCTGGACGAACTTGGGTGATATCCCGTAAAATCTACATACCCTTGCCTTCGTTTGCTATCCGCGTAGAATAGAGAGTCCTATGGAAGATGTATAACGTTCAGTGAGATCCTCAAGCCGAAGGAAGAGCACAACCCACCTCCGAAATAAGTTCTTTGGAGGTGATTGGAGCAGAGATCGCTGAAGATCCAGGGATGGAGATATATCCCCCCACTTCAGGTTCGAAGTCGTCTTCATCGTGCTCTTCTGCAGCTGCCTGGGGTACTCGGTCAGTTTCCCCAAGGTGGAATTTAGAGCTTTGTACAGACTAAGAGTTTGTCCAAGGTGGCGAGCTTATCCTCCAGCTGCTCGATTTGTATTTTTACCGCCGCTTGGTGGTCTTTGTTCAATTGCAGGGTTTGGAGGACGTGGTCGTTTACGGAGGTCGTTGGATCAGGGAAGAATACGGTCTCCATCATATGCTCCGAGGGTGGAGGCACCAGTCACTTGCCATACTCCGAGTAACGTTCCGAGCCGTTCTCCGCTGTGAACCCGGAAGCTGAGCGCCGCGCGTAAATGGACGCGCGAGAAGGGGAGGGGAGTGAACGTGATTATTTCTTTCAGTCTCTAGCCGATCATCGTAGCACACGAGTCGGATTCCCCCATCTTACCGAACACCCACCCCGACGTCAACACCCGGTCAAGAGGGAGGGTCGACTCCCTATCTCCTTCAATCCCTCGCCCCACCTCCCAAACACCGTACTGGCCTTTGTCTGAGCCATGGACTCGCACCAGCTTATCGATGCCCAATTCGACCGCGCCGTCGAAATTGTCCAGAGTCTCCCAAAGAATGGCCCAATCCAGACCGACTACGAGGAGAAGCTTACGATGTATAGGTGTGTTTCTACTCACTCTCGTTCTATCCCATCCATTGACTAGTTGCCTTTTCGCGTCAGCTTGTATAAGCAAGGTACTTGCACGGATCCAATTTCCCAAATGTGTATGCAAGATTGATGTCGTTACGGACTTCCAGCAACCGTGGGCAATGTCACTACTGCCAGGCCGGGTATTTGGGACATGCTTGGGCGGGCGAAATGGTATGCATCTCTCTCTCTCCCGCTTTCACCCTCCCGCTCCTCCAGCGCATGATATCACGTGTCAATCACGTCAGTGTATGCTCGCATGCTGACGTTTGCCTCTTCCTGGGTGGGTCTTTCAGGGATGCATGGACGAAACATAAAGACCTGGACAAATACGAGGCCAAGTGGCTATATGTCGATGCACTCATGAAGGTAGTTCTACGTGGCCGGATAGATCTCGGCCTGTCTTACAAGACTGCGGACTAGGTCCTGAAGAAATACCCCGAGAAGACGATCGCAAAGGGCCTACTAAAGGAGCTTGAGGAATTCGAGGGTGACCCAAATAACATCTTACTAAGTCGTACGTCCGTCTTGCGACCCAATGATGACGGCCATCTGATTTTCTGGGGTTAGATACACTGACTCGGGACTCGGACTCTTCGGGTTCTTCTGAGTCCGAGCCAGAGAATCCCCCATATACCTCTCATCTCCAGGGTGGCCGGGATTCCAAACGGCTTTATCCTAGTCAACCACAAGTAAAAGCTTCTGAAGATGAAGAGACCGACTCTGACCAAGAGCGAGAAGAGCACAAACGGGCTTTTCGTGGAGACACAAGGTCGCCTTACACCGAACCCACTCCCCGCCAGCGACCACTCTCGTCCCTCTCCGCGATGTCGGGGAATAGGTACCGGACACCTATGGGCTCCGTTCTCACCTCTCCTCCGCCTTCAAATTACTCCGTACATTCCGTACACACCCTTCACAGCGTGCCTAATCAACAGCCAATGCCGAGGTACGAAACTCAGTCCGCGTTTGACGACGCCGCAACGGTTAATAACGATAACTTTACCGTCGCGACTACTTCGTACCCTGCGCACCTGGCTCATTCCTCAAGGAACAGTGATTCTGGGCACGGGTATTTGGGACAGGGCCCCCGTATGACCTCTGACCCTATTTACGGGCGGCCGGGGTCTGCTGTTCACAGTGCCCCCAGCCAAGTACAGCCGAGATCCAGATCGAGGTCGACGTTGGAACGAGCGGTAGAGAATGTCCAATCACACCTTGCCGCTCTCTCGGAACGTCTAGAAACCTTGGAAGTCTCTAGATCCTCCATCCGGACACGGCCAGCTATCTCACCAAGGGACTCAAATTCACCGAATCGATTCGGTTCACCGTCCTCCTCGGGGGAGCTCGTTTTCGATGTGGATGACATGGGGTTGTGGTCACTCGTACTTCAACCGCTCGCAAAACTCTTAGCATCCGTGCGCAGGATCGCAGCCTTCTTGGCGGTGAACGAGAACAGGTCGCCAACATTTGTTGTGATTCGGAGGTTGTTCCTGGACTTGACCTTCGTGCTGGCGATCCTCGCGGTCGCGAAGGTGGGGTGGAGGCGAAGTGGGTTGAAGAGGAAGGAGATTTACGTTGCTTTGGGTGTCCTGTGGAGGGCGGTCATCGGCGGTCGCACTGGTAGTACGAGAAGAATGATGGAGCAGGGGGTTTGACGAATTTGATCTGTGGATGTTTTCCACAGAGCAAACCGAATACTGAAGGGAGAATGGGTGCTGCGGGGAGGATAAAGGTACGACGTTCAACGATTCTGGGCTTGGGCTGTGCCTTCGTAGAGGGGCGCGGAGGCGTCCTACTCGGATTTCTTGTTACTTAAAGCCGCGGACCCATGGCGGTTTGCGCTCGGGTTATCATTGTTTTCGATACATTTCTATTTCTTTCTACTTGCCGTACATTACATGTGCATATCTACTACCTCTCACGACACAACAGCACACGAGGAACGGTACTAGACGCACCGAAACGGACGTCGTCAAGAACACGTGCGAGTGCGAATGCACCATTGGCGTGAGTCAAAGGGACTCGGGGTATCCAGTCTTTGCTTTGGTCTATTCATTCAAGAGCGAATCTCGTGGGTGGGGGTAAGATCGAAGTGTTTATCATGCAAGAACTTCTGATAAGCCGGCCGCATAAGGGACTTGAGCGCAACACGTTTATCGGTCTCGATATCTTCAATAAGGTCCTCTGGAAAAAAAAAACCGAAATACGTGGAACGTTGTGTGAGCGTCAGTGAGGGATGATCAATCAGAAATGGTAATAAAGAGGGAGATGCGAAGAGAGCGGAGGTCTTATAATTTATGCACAAAGCGCCGGTACGTACCTCTTGATGTGTAATCCAATTCCGGGCGAATGTATCCGAGCACAATGGCCTTCATCTCGTGTCCGTAAAAGTCGGCGTTGAAGGGATGCATGATATGGATTTCCTGTGAGAGACAGACGGTTGGGTGTCACATCTGATCTGCAAGAGCGGAAATGATGTCGTACAGCAGTTAATTTCTCGTTCTTGTAGAATCGGTTCCAGCCCAGGCTCATGGCCATAGGGTAGACCATTGTCTGTTCCTCGTCGAGCGTTCCCGAAGACGGGCCGTCGACTTGGTCGTCAGAACGACGAGCAGAGATCTGGGCGTAACCGAAGTATATGCCCGGGGGTGTGACATCCACCATCTGAGGGAGCGAATCGTCTGGCAGATTAGCTATTTGTCCAGAGTCAGCCTTGGTGTGTCGTCTGCAGGTGGGTGTGACTAACCGGTGGGGCACCCGAGATCCTTGCTACCCCTTCCGAAACCCTTCTGGACCGCCCCGGAGAGGTAGATCGGGAATGGTTTCTGGGGAGTCTCAGCCCCAACGACCTGTGGTCTCGCCGCTCTGTAAGAGGGGGTCTGGGTTACTGGACCGCCGTTGGGTAAGGTCATGGTTGATGGGAGAAAGCAGCGGGAACTGAGTCAGAATCAGCCGGAATTCGGAGGATCAGCGGTGCATCACCGAACCCGCTCAAGGCCGAGTGACCTTCCCCTGCCAAACGGGGATCAGATAACTCATTCAAGAGATCGGTAGGTTGACTTGGTAGTCGACGAGTTAGAAACTCGAGTAACTTCGCTTGCAGCCTGTTTGAGGGAGTTCCAGAACTGACAGTGTCGCGTCGGCGGCCGATCGGCTCCGGCAACTCACGGAGTAACCCTAACCCCTTCCACGACGTCAGTAAGACAGAAACCATGGTTAGGATCACTTTCCCTTCCCCCGCGCTCATCCACTCATCCAACTTTCCACACAGTCGATATTCGTCGACGACGATGGGTCTGCCATAAAATTCTTCATCCAGAAGGACATCCCAGAGGAAATCAAGTCTCAAGTCACCAACATCATCACGGTGGGGCTTCCACGGAATTAAGTACCTTCCTCATCTTGACTTAACGCGAGCAGAGGCTAGGAGGACGCGTCGAAGACAAAGTTCCCAGGGCTGGCTATGTACTAATCAAACCTGAAACCTCCGAAGGATATCGCCTCAGAGGTTGCTGGTTGACTCCAGACCGGCCGGAACGATTCGTCGTCCCATATACCTTCGTCGAGATATGCGAGTCGAAAGGGGTACTCCTCAATCAAATCTTCATCCACGAAGACCGACCGATGGGGATTCACATCCACCCAAGCATCGCGAACGTGATCGTGCGGGGAAACATCGCCGCGACCATAACGGTTCGACACCCTTGACTCATCCTGCACGAAACGCGCCTCTAATCGACCACAAATAGCATTCCGGGGGTGATCCAGACGTGTCAGAGGAGGATGCGCGCGTCATCCTTGCTGATAATCAGACACCCACATTCATGCGGCTTGTCAAGGAGTACGAAAGTTCCCCTGGGAAGTTCATAGAACACTTCGAGTGGATCGACAAATGCGTGGCTGCGGGGCGGGTTTCATATACCCCTTCCGTTTACAAGAACCCCGGTGGAAGGCGCCCGGGAGAGGAGTGGGTGCCCTTCGACTGAACCTCCATCGATCTCCCTCGTGACCTTCGCGTGACAGGCGAACACAATTTACGACTTCTGATGAACAGCACCTATGCGAGTACATTGCGATGAAGATTCCATTCAAGGAGAGCGGTGGAAGGACTGGGAACCGGTTATACCAGCAGTTATGTGAAAAGGTTTGTAACCGGTCATCGTTGTGCCCCGCGTGATTCTAAACGGGGTTTAGCTCAATGAACACGGTTACAGTTGGGTAAGCAGGCATACCTGGCAGTCCTGGCGGGAGCGCTACAAGAAGAATTCTGCCCGTCTTGATGTCGCCATCGCCAACATAGTCTCGCAACGACCGGTGATCCCTGGGGAGAAGGGCCAATACGGTTACGTCCGACTCGTTGAGGAGAAAGGAAAGAAATTCAAGAAGACACCAAAGCATAACGCTACCACCTCGTTGGACCCGCCCTGCGCATCTGGTTCTACCTCCACTTCCGTTCAAACTTCGACCTCTGCCTCGGGTGAACTGGTGTACTCAGCCTCAGCCATAACGTATTCCGTCCTACCACAACCCGCATTAATCTTGGTTGGCGACACCTCCCGTACAGCGACGCTGTCGTCGCTGGAAGGATCACAGGAGGGCAGTGACTGGGCTATCAGGGTTGGTGATGCTCCTCCCCCAGCATGGGGTAAGAAGAGGGGTCTATCTCAGGAGGATACATTAGAGGACGAATCCAAGCGGCAGAGGGTGGATTCTGGGTATGTCTTCCGGTTCCATTGTCCCGTTCTTGCCCGCCGGCGGGCCCTTTGCTCGCATGCCACCTTTTGCTACTTGCTGACAGTCCTGCCCATCTAGTCCTGAGCATCACATTCGTGTCAGAGAGATTGCGGCATTATTCCAATTCACTCCGAGTGAAGTTGGTGTGTATTACTCCCGTGTTAATCAAGATGCAGAACGAACGCGAAGGAGGTTTGAGAAGGCACGCAAGTTGTTGGATAATATGAGTGATGTTGAATAGTACAGGGTGGACCTCACCCACACTCCTCTGCTGGCCAATAATATGTTGGAAAACACTGGGGGAATTTCAACTAAGCACTAATTTTATATAATTCTGAGATAATATATTGCTGGCCACACAACCAACCTAACAATTGGTAGTCATCACCAGATCTACTCAAGTTGTTGATCCCCAAAAAAATTCCATTGGGGTGGAATGGGATAAATAGATGCAAATTAATGAAGTTGAACAAGTAGCATTGAAATAACCAGAGATTTTCCTCCACTGGTAAGAGATCTCCTAGTTCATTGATCCAAGTGCAAATGTCACCTGGGAGGGCTGTTGGAATATCCCACCAGAGAACTATGAGTGATTCACAATCAAAGACTGGGTATACTTCCTTGACACTGGGGAGTTTGAAACTAAACCCTGGGTATACTGTAAACAAGGTGGTGGCCAAAGGTTGATGGTTAACTTTAGATTGGCACTTGAAGTAGTGATCTGTAGTGGAGTGTTGAAAACTGGTATTTCAATTCTCTTCCACATAGCCTTTTTCAGACCTTCCACACTTCTGCTTTTGGACTCTGATTATTGTCACCTGTTTGACCCTCAGTATAAGTCACATATATACCTGTTGTTGCTGTTATCATCTCCTCAGTCTTTCCTTTTCATCTGTGGATTTCATCTCATCTAGACTGTGCTAGATTTCAACAGAGAGGAAGGGAGGGGAAGGAAAATCTTGATCCAAAGAGGAGAAAGGTTGATAGTAGGGACAGTGCATGAGTTGGCCTTGGATCTGGTTAACTGCTAGGCTTTTCAACAAGTGTTGACTCCACAAATTGAACCTTATGTCTTTGATTAGAGGAAGGGGATAGGGAGAGGAATAGTTTGTCATGCTTTTTGCCTTTTCACCTTGCTTTTTATGGCTAAGTCATAGACACCCGCATGTGTCAGGGTTGGATGCCTGCTTACTAATTGCTGGGCACCAGAGGTGTAGTAAGTGATGGGTGGTTCGGGGTGAGGGGAAGTCGAGGAGCTCGATCTGGACGGAGGTTAGGGGACTTGTGATCGTAAGGGAAGACCGGCTTCCAAAATTTGTCGACGAAGTCGGCAAGAGCGTGTGAAAATAACCAGAAGCTTTCCTCTTGAGGATAGAGATCGGCTTGGGTTTGTAACCAGGCAACGACGTCTCCAGGAAGGGCGGTTGGGAAATCCCACCAGCTAACAACACAAGACTCACAGAGGAAGAAGGGATGTCGATCGATATGGATGAGGGGTTTCTCTTGAGAGAAAGCCGGATGGACGATAAAGGTGATAACTGCGAGGGGATGATTAGTGTAAATCGATCTCCACTCAAAGTAATGGTCAGCGGTGGCGAGGAAAGGTGGGGAGGGAGCTCCACTATCTAATGAAGAAAAGGGCTTATAGTAGGGACAGTGCACGAGCTGGCCTCTGGTCTGGTTAACACTGAGGCTTGTCAGCAAGCGTTGACTCCACAAATAAGGTCTTATGTCTTCGATAGGAGGGAGAGGGAAAGGGGAGATGAGATTGGGGTTAGGAAGAGAGGGAGGTAGCATACAATAGCAGGAAGATTTCCTGCTAAGTATGTGAGTAAAAGGATAAAGCGGTTTATTGGTGTATCCAACTTACTTAGTTGGAGTAGTGGGTTACAGAGAAGATTGAGGATAAGGGGAAAAGAGAGCCGGAGGGGCTCGTCCTTATATACTCCCAGATCCTGATCACATGATCTACTACTTTTTGTGGCTAAGTCTCCTCTCCCTTAGAGGCGTCTAAGGATGACTCATAATGAGTCATTGTGACCGTACATGCTTCCTTCTAGAATATTCTGATTTCCAATTGATAGGCGGAACATCCTTCTATTTGATATGATGGAAGGAGACTGCGCATTGATGGGATGTGCTTCTGAGAAGCTTGATGGCGTTTCAGGGAGAAATCCCCGGATCTAAAACTCCTCTCCAATTATAGCTTCTTTTGGTAATATTTGATGGAAGGGTTTGATGGAATCTAAGATCCGATGTTTCAGGGTTAGGGTTCTTACCATCTATTTAATGATTGGTCGATGACTGGTTTCTTTCCTCAGTTCGCCTTTCCTTTCCCCCATCAATCATCCGCTCCTCTCTCTTAAAGTTCTTCCCCATCATCATGCCTATCAACATCGTCTTCCCCACTCCCTCTGCCTCTTACAATGAAGTGTGGGGTATGGATAACGGTGATTTCTATCATCCGGATCCTTCTGAACTGGTACATCTGGGTGATGTCTCTTGAGATTTGTTCAAGGGGATTGACCAACGTGTATAGATTGATCTCTCTTACCGCGCTGGTCGGCGCATTTATCAGCACCCTCCGACTGAACTCCCTCACGTGATTTCTGAGGTGATTGCCTTGAGGATGAACGAGGAAGTTGCTGGTCAACTTCATTCCGGTCTTATTTCCATCACCGATGATCATCAAGATCGTCTTTATCGTATGGAGCAATGCATCGAGGGTTTGGAGGAGGAGAATGGTCATTTGAAGGAAGGGATCATTGCTCTGTCTAGGGGGCTTGCCGACGTTCGCATGCAGTCAGTACTGTGTCACGCAATGCTGATGCATTACGTGGAGACTCATTGGGAACCTATTGGTCGTTTGTTTGGACAGATCGCAGAACTCTCGGGATGTGGAATCGTCCCTCCCACTGGAACTTGCTCATGCGACGTCGTCAATGAGCCGTTTAACTCTCAGGGAGTGGATGGACCAGGGACACCCTCTTCCCTCCCTTCGCTTGAGTCTCAGTCCCCCTCAATCGTATCCCGACCTACCCCTTCCCCCATTGACAGCATCTACTACACCCCCTCCTTCTTACATTCAGCGCCAGGACCGTCGCCGAACCCGACGCAAGAAGAGTTCACCATTGTCTTCCAAGGAGGAACGGTCTCCTCATCCCCGACAACGTTGTCTGCCCCGATCCCAGGAGACTCGGGATCATTTAGCGAAGTTGACCAAGGAGGAGTCGTTGAAGTCGGCGTTGAAGGACTTCCATTACTTGGTGATGAGAGATGGTCTCGAGGAGGCTGTGACTGTGATGAGGTGGATCCTTTTGCAGGAAGGGATTGAGTTGGAACACGACATGTTTGGTTGTTCCTATTGCGAGGTAGTTGATGGTCGTTTTGTGTACTGTCATCGTAGTGTACACCATCCTCATCATGTCCTTCATGACCTTCTTGTAGAGGACCACTCAGAGTGTGGTTGTGAGCATTAATCATATTTGTATTAGACAATTCTTTTGACGAATCAAATTGATTTTGCTTCCTCATTTTTATGTCACAAATCTCAATAGTGATCTGTTTGATCTGATCAATCAGATCACGCGTTCGTGACAGCATGTGCCTAAGTCACATTGACCTGTCTCAATTTTCTTGATGCTGCGATTGGCATCTCATCAGATATACACCTGAATCACCTCATGAATGTTTCCAACTGCTTTCCGACCTCCCTACACTTGTTCTGGTGCCATTTTATGTCTCTAATGATATTCTGATGCTTTGTAGAGATCCCATTTGAGTCCTGACACTTTCCGTTCATGTTTCCGATGAGTCTATCATTTTCTGATGCTTTGCGGCCGCTTTGAAGCCTAGATATTATTTCATTCTTCCTCTGATCACAGATGATCAAGTTTTGTTGTTTCTGCTGTTCGGACTTTTCTCCGTTTGGTTCTGAGCATGTCCCGAACCCCTATAGACGTATATAGGCCTGTTTCCGATACCTCCTGAATCAGATTGCCTCCTGGCTTCTCCCCCATTGTCTCCTCATTCGTTTCATCGTTTCCGACTTGTTTTCATTGTTGCTGTCGTTCCCCTCATCGTTCCTGCTCTTGTATTGTCTTGCCATTGTCTCTAGTCATTCTCCTTGTTGTTTCCAGTCATCTCTAGTCATTCTCCTCATTGTTTCCGGTTGTTGCTTCTGTCTCCTATTGTTGTTTTCGAGTTTCCGACCATCGCAGAATCTTAGGATCCATTCTATCAATCTACAGACCCTATTGATGATCTACTGCCTGTCGCTGGGGGGTGTGAAGTGGGGAGGCAGGTGAAGGGGGGTTCAGCTGGATATGGTCGTTGTGTGTTTGGGACGGAGGTGGACGGTCAGAAAGGCAAGAGGAAGGTGGGTTGAACAAGTGGATAACATAGACAGAGAATTCTGACGTAGATCAAACCTGTAGGGCTCGGCAGAATAGACCTAGAGGTGTGAATTGACAAGGGAGAGACTCGGAAACGTGAACAAGACAAGTGCGACGACGAGAATGACGAGGGACAATACTGAAGATGAAGACGAGACAAACACTGGGGGCGAGGGCCTATGGAAACTAGTGAATACATTGTAAATACATTGAAGACACTGGTTCAATTTACTCAGCCCTTTACCACCAGATACATTCTGGGAACATTTCAAATGTTACTTTGCCATTTGCCCAACATGTTACCACTCATAAC
>Ga0307517_10010946_pt1 | contig 12626 bp, 5 predicted proteins | sample 23_EM_MG_FD_194515 | JGI IMG/M metagenome (GOLD analysis project Ga0307517, IMG submission 194515) | Populus trichocarpa ectomycorrhiza microbial communities from riparian zone in the Pacific Northwest, United States - 23_EM | ecosystem: Host-associated > Plants > Roots > Unclassified | place...
AATTCTCACCTTAACATCTTATATTTTATTCTATTGTATCCAATTACAATACTTGGAATCCTTTTATTTAATCTATTCGGTACTTTATTTATTTTACTCAGATTATAATTTAGCGGGTTTTCACACACACACACACACAAACACCTTATGGACAAAGAAATTTATCAATTGGTTGAATGAAGTAGAAATGATTTTTTCAGTGTAAGAAAATAACAAAACAGATGAGGGTGAACTAATCACTATTAGATTAAAGCGCGAGCTTCTACTTAATGGAAGAAAATGAAAAGGTCTTAGAAAACATGGGGAAAATAAAAAATTAATGATTTGTAAAAAATGAAAGAACACATTTTCTTTTTGGGTACACTCATACCTTATATCAATGACTCCATATATTAAGATAAAGAGGAGGACTATTGATGAATGCATTGATAATTTTTACCAACTGATGGCTAGGAAGAATTTGTCAGAGATAGAATAATAGCTAATTTTCAGGTATCTAAGTAGATCATAACAATTCATATAGGATATGCTATGTTTATAGTCTTTATGGACAACTTTAGAACCATATTAGAGGGATTTGGCTATAAAAAAATAATAGGTTATTAGGTTAACTAACAAATACGGCTTTTGGTTTTACAAAAAACAATAAAGAGGTGCACACTAACTAACATAAATCATCTGCTCGACTTGAATAAGCAACTTAACAAACTACATATCAAGGTTTTGAATTTGGCTATAAAATTTGATGTTTCATGTATGGTGAACATGAGCATCAATCTTTTGATTTCTATAAGTCAGAGAGTTATTTGAACAAAAATTTGTTGATAGAAAAACCTGAGAAGAAAGTAAGTGATCTTGTTTATGATGATTCGGATGGTAGTGATAAGATTTTGCAAGGAGATAACAATACTACCTTTGTCATTTAAAAGAGCTTGCTTGCTCGTAAAGGTGATTCAAGTATGGATTGTCTATATACTAGCCTCTTCCATTCTACTTGTATAATCAAGGATAAGGTATACGATATGATAATTGATAAAGGTAGCTGTGAGCATGTGGTATCGATTGAGGCAATAGATAAGTAGCAATTCATGATAGAAAATATTCTAAAGTTCTACAAACTAAACTGGCTAAAATAATATAACAAGGTAATTGTGAATAAATACTATCTCATTATTTTTATGGTAAGATGTTTTGATAACATTTGGTATGATGTGGTGTTTATGGATATATGTCATCTACTGTTAGGTAAACCATAACAATATGATAGAAAGGTCATACATAACAGGTGATGTAACACATATACCCTAATTATTATTAATGATTCTATAGAAATTAAGAGTGTTATAGGAATTGATACTTGGCCTATTTTATATGAGTTGAGTAACCATGTATAATAACACAATAAAGGTCAATAGAGTTCAAAAGTGCTAACACAACTTTCAATGAAAGTACTCTTCAACTCATATAATTACATGTCGCATTCACGGAAAGACATTGAAATAACTCTTCTTCTAAGGATCATGAATAAAGGTGTTTCCAATCTTATAGCTCTAATATATTATCATCATCAACAACATTGTAATTCATTCAAGAACAATGATTTAAAGACCAAAATTCAAGGAATAGTTCTTTCTAACTAGAGAGATTAATGTAGAAGGATTTTTAGAAAAAATATTTATTTTCTTAGTTATTTTTATTTTTTTTATTTAGTTTAGAAAATCAAATATTGTGCTTGATAATTTTATTTTTTCTATTTAGTTTAGAAATTCCTATTATAACTCTATAATTATTTATTATAATTTTTCTCTTTAAAATATAGACCTAGTACTAGTATAAATAAGGTTGTTTAACTTGTTAAATTCAATAATAAAATATTACTCCATTTGTTTCAAGAAAAATAGAAAAATTAACATTTAAAAAGTAATTTTTGTTTAAATGATGTCTTTTTACAAATGAAAAAAGAAAACAAGTTTCTCCATTTTCCCAAGACAAAACTTGATGCTGGAAAAGGCGCTTCTCCAACTTTTTCCACCTTAGTAAGAACTTTTCGGACAAAAATAACCTTACATTCTTCATCTGATTACAATTATACCATCTATATATTTTTTCTGTACAGTCATTCTTCTCCTCTCCATTGATGCAGTATTTGACATTGCAATATATGGAGTCATTGATATAAGGTATGAGTGTACCCGAAAAGAAAAGGTGTTGCTTGATAGATACTTGAAACTTTCTGGAATTACGACATCGTTTAAGGCCAGCTAGTTTATGACACTTCCTTCAATGGTCTTGAGTTGTGACTTATCAAGTTTTTTTTTTTTAATTGTGAATCCATCACCAATTTCTGCCTTTTTTTGTGTGTCAAATAATGCAGTGCTTTTGGGTTATTAATTGTTACAAGTTTTATATGTATTTTCAGTTTGGAATGTAGATTCCACTTGTATAATAATCATTCTAATATTTATTAAGAATTTTATTGAATCTTAATTAATATATTATTAATATAATATAAAAATGAAATGAAATTTCATTATTAATACATTTTAATAGTCAAAATCATCTATTATTATTAGAATTTTTTGATTAACGTGGGTGTCCAGGCCATCTTGCGTGCACCTCGACTAATCCGACAGACCCTGAAGTTAACGACCATGTAAACCTCTAGTAGCCCTAAGGGAACTCGAACTTATAACAATTGAAAAGCAAGTTCAAAATCTGATCAGTTAAATTACCTTACATGTTTTGAAAATCATCTATTATTGTTATGCTTATACTTGCATCTCATTCAATTTAAGCAGATGAAAAATACTTCTCTCAAATAATGATAAATAAATAAAAAGTTTTATGTTACCCAACAAGGCATTAGCTTTTATTTTAGCAAAGTATTACAAGGAGAAAATTAAGTACTAAAAGTCCAATAAGTAATCTTTCTTTTTCTGAACTTGATATGGACAGTATTTTTCCTCTTAAAACTAAACGTATTTTTAAGTTAGTTTTGATACGAAAAGACTGATTTATTTTCTAATCACATCTTAAGTAGATTATTATTCATTCTTTCTTAAAGGTTAAATCCTGATCGATAGCATGAAAAGCATATTGTTCTAGTTGTCAAACATCCTATATGAGCAATCATTTCTTGTGGGCTACCATGTAATGTTTTGCTCCAATTTAGAAAAATGAGACAATAATTACCATCCCCACATGAAAAATTTGCATGCCTGCGAGTGACAGATGCCCCTCGATAGTGATCTATAATGCTTTCGGTAGCTAGAAACTACCCTGATTCGGAAGAGCATCGTGAGAATTTGCTAAATCTATAAATGTTAGGCCCTTCCTACCGAAAGTTTGTAGGTCATGTTGTCTTCAAGTGTAGGACCAGTAATGCTTGTAAAGGGCATGGGACAATTCCTTATTTCAAGAAACATGCAGAATGCCGTGAAGGGGGGGCACCTGAGCATAGAAACATACTTTGTGCGTAATTGAACTCAGCAAACCAACAAGGAAAACTACAAACAGAAGTGTTTGGTCCATCCTCTCAACATGGTGCAGTTCAGGACATGGTCTGACTAACAATCTAGAAGGGGAAAATTACCTGGACAATTCTATAATTTAGTTGTTTTTATAATTATTACTACATATGAATGAAGTTATTTAAATTAATTGTTAAGAATTTACTACCATGATTTTCAAGGGTGCAAATGTGTTTTGCCTGGGCGGGATTTAGGTTTGGGATCATACCCGTTGAAGTCATGTAAATTTTAGCTTAGATTAGGCTTTTCACGGTAGCGATTTTAGGTTGGTTGAGTGGTTAGGCTTGAATCATTGATTTACGAGTTTTTCTACAAAACAAGTTGCTTGTCAAAATAAAAAATCCTTCAATACTTAAATTAGTAAAAATATACGAGGGAATCATTGTACAAGAGAGTAAAAAACATGGAATAGTTACAGTTATCCGGTGGTGTGTAGCTTACCAAGAATGGAGAAATGATGGAGATCCTCATGGTAAGTGGATGTAGAGATTGATGCTCATCTTATGGATGGAGAGTGATATTGCAGCTAGCGTCTTATTATTATGAGTGGAGAGTAGAGTTGTAGTAGATGCCTTATCTTGCTCCCATGATATTATGAAAATGTTGGTGATTGAGAGTTTATTGACGAGAAAAATATATATTTTTTATTTTTGTAGCATAAGGTATAGACTAAAATATCTTTAAAATGAAAAAAAAAGGGGTCGGGGAGGACCACGCCGTTAGGGCATGGCTACAAACAAAATAGCCGAAGGAAAGCGATGCTCATGCATTAGACACGTTGTCAATTGTCAGTCTGAGGCTTAACTCTGATGGACCACCTATAATTTTGTATGTCGCAAGCGCACACGCACACGCACACGCACACGTGATAATTGATACAATGCTAGGGAGGGTCCAAACAAGATTTGCACTCCCAAGAGTTCCTTTAAGTGTTCTGTCTTCACGTTATTTCCTTTCACATGGATACTATTTTTCATAAATTAGAATACGGTGGTTGCATAAATACACGTCATCTACATGTACGATGCAAATATCAGTAACAATATCCTAATTGATTTTAATAATATGTTTTATTTTTTTATTCAAATTCATTAATTTAATAGATATTTAGCTGGATACTTTGATACTTTATACTGAAGAATGCTCCTCAATTACTTGTGAATTTCATTATTGCAATTAGCGACTGTAAAAAACAGAAGAGAACGGTGGCTTCCACAATAGCCATTTCATTTTCATTTGATTTTTAATTAGATTGATTTTGTTTTTTGTTTTTTTGATTGATTTTTTTTTTAATTTCTTTTCTTAGCATTTGTTTTCATTTGATTTTTAATGAGATTTAATTTTTATTCTTTTGGTTTTTATTTATTTATTTATTCTTATCATTTTCTTAATTATTTTTTTTCAATTTTATCTTTCAATATTTTTTTTTCATTTTATTTTTTATTTGAAATTTGCTCCTTATTTTTTTACTACTATTTATTTTTATTTTTAATATTTTTTTAATTTTGATTTTTTTTCAATTTTATCCCTTGATATTTAGTTAATAAAGCATATCGCTTCATAATTTTTTCAGGTTTGCATTTTAAGATGTTAGTCTCAGCCTTATGACCCGAGTCACATATTTTAAAGATTAACTTGAGTTGACTTGGGGATTGAGATTCATGATTTTGTTTTCACTTTTCTCTTTAAAGGGTTATCTTGGTTTCATGTCCCAACTCGCAAGCTTAACGGGTTAACCTAAGTTGAATAAAAAAAATTTTGTTGTTTTTTTTTTCTATACTAGATTTTTTTTTACTTTTGCCCTTCAACATTGAGTTGTTTGATATTCGAGCTTTATTGTTTTACTAAATCTAATTTCTACAGGGTTATCCCGATCTCACAACTAAGTTGTGTATTTGCCAAGCTTACTCGGGTGGACCTGTATTGGTTTTTTTTTCATTGTTTTTAATTTCATCATTTGATATTTGATTTGTTAAAAATTAAGCTCTTTTTTTTTTTCATTTTGCTTTCTGTGAGTTATCATGTACTCATTTGATTTTTACTTCATTATCAAATATTAGGAGAATATATTTCAATAATATTAGTAAATATTTATTTTTAAGTTGATCATTGTATTTTTTTTAGTTTGGTTTATTTACTATCATTAATTTTTTAAAATCACATTGTTAGATTAAATTTATTTATTGTGCCAAGTCGAGTCAATTACTTAAATCTCAGACTTGTACTTTTTTAAAGAACTTAACGTAGGCTCAACATCTTTTTCTGTGTTGAGAAAAACCTAGTCAAGTCTGTGATGTAACACGGGCGATGAATCTAGTGTGAGGCTGTGAGCTAATCATCAAATGTCATTAAATGTGATTTAATGTTTTTTATTATTTTCGTGTCATTTTCTTTATTTAATGCATATGTGATCACTTTTTTTTTCTGACTCGATGATAATTAATAATTTTTTATGTAGTTTATATATTAATAAATATTTTTTAAAATAATCTTAAGAAAACACCCCTATAACCGTTATTGTATTTAGAAGTATTTAACAAATTTCTCTAGATAATATCCCAACATGAAATGAATCTAAAAAATGAAGAAAAAAAATATCTTTAACAATTAGACCAAAGATATTATAAATTGAGATTAATATTGTCCTTCACTATGAACTTGTTTTTTTGGATTGTTTAACAAATTGAACTCAAAGATATTACATATATAGTTAAATTTTAATGACTCCATTATCATATTAAACTTGATAATTGATTTTATGTTTTATTTAAAATATTTAAGTATTGAAGTTGGTGACTATTTCTAAATTTTATATTTTAATATTTATATTTTATTTTATTTGGGATACATTTCACTAACAAGATAGAAAAAAGTTGATTTTTTTCTTTGCACTAAAATTGCAACTACTTTCAGTTCTCAGAATGATTTACTTGAGATCAATTCCGCAACTATCTCATTTTATTAGGTTTGTTTATTTTGTGTATTTTCTAGATTTTTTCTTGTTTGTTTTAGAAAAAATATTTTTCAGAAATATATTTTTATGTTTGTTTCCTCTAAAATATTTTACTAGAAAATTAGTTAATGAAAAAGTTTGAGATTTGAGTTTATTGTAAAATGATATTTTAGACTATAAAAAATTATTTTTTGCCAATTTAAATTAGAGCTTTGATCTACTCCTTGAAGAATTATTTCTTCCAACCCACAGCACTATCTAGTCCAGCCCATGAATAGTAGAACTAATCAATTTCTATCAAGAAGGATTTTCTACAAGCTTGAATAATTTTCTCAACTCAAAATACATATGATTTAAAGAAAAAAAACGTTAAGGTTTAATTCTAATTTTATGGAGGGTAATCAAAGTTGATAATAGAGAAATTTCATCAAGTTAAGTTCTACAAAAGGGGTTGAAGAAGAATGTTGTGTGGTTGATTTTTTGCACTGTTTGGATAGATTTTTTCTGCAGAATTTGACACTCTTCTTTATCTATTTTTCCATCTTAACTCTTATGGTTTTTTAAAGCTCTATTCCTCCCCCCCTCATAATCTAAAGCTTAGGTTCAGCCTTTATAGAGAGACATTGAATATAATTTTTTTGAGTTTGTTGGACCTTATTTAAAAGTGTACATAATCAAGGAGGAGGAGTTATTGAAATCTTAGGAAATTTATTAAAGCTAATCCTTTTACACCAACTAAAAAATAATAAAACTTTAAAAACAAATGTTTGATTCTTGACAACAATATTAAATTTCAGATTGATTATATACTAAGTTCTTCAATAAGTATTTTTTATTTTTTTTATTTAAGTATATTTTCAATATATTGTTAGAATGTATGCTATTAGTTAATTTTATTTTCTTATGCATTATTTTAATTAATATGCATGTTGTGATTGCATTTTAATTTTTTATGCAAGTTTATATATTTTATAGTAATGATACCATGATCTTATATATTAAATGATTATAAACTAAATATATGTATGCTCACTTTTCTATGTGACGTTTAATAATAATAATAATAATAATAATAAGATAGATCAATTGCAGCTCTCCAAGGTTAAATTTTAAGAATAAAAAAAGATGAAGAGATAATTTATTTGTGCAAAAATGCATGCAACAGTTTCTTTATTGAATTAAATTATATATAGTTAAAATTCCATCGAATTATAATGCCAAAAATATTCAAGTACATGAACTTTATTGCGTTATATGGTCGGGCTATGTATGTATAATGAAGAAAGTAAATTGCTGGGAACGCAAGTTTTGTTAGAAGTCAAAGTCATTGAAAATCAAGAATATTATAATTATATAAAAAAAATTCAAAATACTTATTTTTATTCATTTAAAATGATTTTTTTTGGTACATTAAAAAGAAAAGAATAACTAACACATGTTTTTCATCAATGTGTATTTGACATATTTGATATTATAATGAAGAGTATGTATATATATATTTTTTGGTAACCCGGGGTATCTGGACTAGCTTACGCGCACCACAACTAATCCCCGGACCCACTGAACACCCTGCAAGCCCAGCAGGCAAGTAAGACACCGCGGGGGTGACAGGCGTGCACGCTGAGGCTCGAACCCAGGTGACAGAGGCAAGAAAACCTTACCTCTGCTGTTGGGCCACAAGCCTCGGTACAAGAGTATGTATATTTAATATTATGAGAGAGTATTTTACAAAAATACTTTTTAATTGATATATATATATATCAACACATTAAAATTATCGGAAACAAACACTCGACACACTGCTCAACCTATCATGAACTCCGTGTGGGGGTAATTTGCATGCCAGCAAATCGGACAAAAAAGCTGAAAATCATGGAAGACATTGATTGGCATTTCGCAGTAAAAAAAATCACAGAGGCTTTGTCACATGGGATAACAAATTGAAGAGCTTGGTTCTTTTAATAAATTAAAGTAATAAAAAACTGTGATGATTATAAGAGACCAGATTTTATGTTTTGCTTAGGTGAATTAGGAGTCGTGGCCACAGAAAGTCATTTACACTTGGCCCCATCCCCATTTCTTTGATGCTACCTTTTTCTCCCTTTATGGACCACACCTCCCTTCTCTCCAATTCCAATTTGTCCCTCTAGTTATCCTCTCAACACTCTCAAGGCTCAGCCAAAGCTTTTGACATAGACAATCCAACAATTTTTTCTGTTCCGCTAGCCACTATTTTCACTCACAAATACACAGAAAAAGAGGGTGAGGGGAAGGGAAGGGTGGTGTTTTTGATGGGCAACAATAGGTTTAGATTATCAGATATGATGCCCAATGCTTGGTTTTACAAGCTCAAAGACATGGGCAAAACAAGGAACCACAACACCACCACTCATTCCACAAAGAAAAAACAAGCTACATCAGCAGCAGCAGCAGCTGTAGCTGAATCTCAGCAACCACCGTCCAAGCCAAAACATCCTCACTACAATTCTTGTCCGAGAAAATCATACTACAACACCAGGGAGCTTATCTCAAGTGACCAAAAATTTCACACCTCCCCAAGAAACTCAAAATCCACAGACACCCTTTTTCCTGACCCACCAAGAAGATCATCGAAACAAAGGGCTAGGAAAAGGACCATCAAGTCCTCCTCTCCTAAGCTAGCCACCTCTTCTGTCTCTGCCGTTTGCAACTGCCGTGCTACCCTATGGACTAAACCAAATTCTCCTCCAGACTACTCAGCTTCTCTTTCTGATAGTTCTCTTGATCAGGAGACGGATTTCTCTGACTCATTTCCACCAGAATTCAGGTCTGACTGTGTTCTTGCTACTGACTCATTTGATAAAATGTTGTCTTGGTCAAGTTCTAATTGTGACTGCAAACTAGATTCTAATAACTATGATGATATTGTTATCAACATGGATGAGAAATATATTGCTAGGAGATCAGATGATGTGGACGTGTTTCACAAAATATCTGATCTTGATCTCCCTCCCATCATAACAAAGCCCCCTAAATTTGATGATCAAGTGGAAGATTTCAAGAAGAAAGACACCCTGGAACCAGTCAAGTATAGAAGGAGTTCAGCTAAATATGAGGAAACAAACGCTAATGCTTCTTTATCTGTTAAGGTTGTCAAAGAAGGGAGCATTACTGCAATGAAAGAACATAAGACTAATACTACTGTCAGGAGAAATTCTGTCACTTCACCAGGAGTTAGGCTAAGAGTCAATTCTCCAAGAATCTCAAATAGGAAAATCCAGGCATACAATAATGGTCGAAAGAGTGTGTCATCAACTACAAGTTCATTGTCTCGGTCGCGAAGAAGCCTTTCGGATAGCTTGGCAGTTGTGAAATCTTCTTTTGATCCTCAGAAAGATTTCAGGGAATCAATGATGGAGATGATAGTGGAGAACAATATCAAGGCATCAAAGGACTTAGAAGACCTTCTTGCTTGTTATCTTTCACTCAATTCTGATGAATATCATGACCTTATTATTAAGGTGTTCAAGCAAATCTGGTTTGATCTCTCTGACATCAAGTTGCAGTGAAATCTTTCCATTGTATATTATTACCCCTTTTTTTCTTTTTTTTTTTAATTTCTCCGAATAACCATCTTGTTATTATGATATAATTTCTTATCATGAGCTAGCAGTTCTTCATATTAGCAGAAATAAGTTAATTAGGTCCAATTTATAAAGAGCTGGTCTTCTGTAATTTTTAATATACTTATATTATAGTAAATCTTGGAGAGATTATCAAGCTTTTGTTCTGAAAAAACAGAATATAAGGCTGTTCATGATATTAGACTTGGACTATTTAATTAAAATAATAAAAAAAAACCAGAAACTGTTGCATTTTGCTAACTTTGGGAAAGTGCATGACTGCAGTGCCATGGTTTTTCTTTATTTTGATTTTTGGCTCCTTTAACTTTCCAAAGGGGACAAGAAAGTTAAATGCAAGATTGCCCTGCTAAATCATGCATGCTAGCTAACAACAACCTCAATTGACTAATTGCCAACAAACCAACAATTTAATTATTAGATATTACAGTCCCAAAAGCAGCCTAATATTGTTCATTTCCTCTTGATTCTGCATCTTTTCAGTAGATCTGTTACTAAAATTTTGTGCATGTGAAGCTACAGAAAATTAAAGGTAATTAACATCCTTTTTAAGAGTGGCTTAAGGTTTAGGCCTCTTAAGTCCTAAATTGTAAATCCCAAAGAGGCCTCGTGACAAGAAATTTTGCTTTCTCAATGCATCTATGGACATGAACAAATGACAGCATTGTAAATTATAGGTATGCGAATGGATACAAGGGACCCCCTTGGATACAATACTGACTCAAAACTTCAGTTTTTTCACCCAAAAGAAGACACCCTTTAAGGACAAGATTCAGTTTCTATTGTTTCTTTAAAATCTAGAAGCCCTTTCCCTCCCTCCCTCTCTCCCTCTCTCTCTCTGGGCAGAATATTCAGCTTTCATACACTCCCATTTCTAGAGATGAACACTAAAGAAAGAAAACAAAAGCTGCAAATTCAAAATACTTAAAGATGATCAACAATTAATAAAGAAGGAAAGGAAAGGGTACTAAATTCAAATTTCTACACATAGTATGAAACCAAAACAACTTTTGATGAGCACTATATATGGTATACTATCACAAGAAGCTTTCAAAATCTTCACAGCTTTGCCTTAAAGTTGAAAATTTGCTCACTTGAAAAGTTAAAGATGCATGGGAGATGTCAAAAGCTGAATTCACTTTCAATGGCTCAAAGACATTAGGGTTAAAGCATGCGCAAGTCCACAGTCACTGACGGAAAAAAGAAAAACTAGTTTACCATTTTAAAAGTGAAAAAAAAAAAAAACTAATTGTTCATTATTTGATTAGAAAGCACCAAGGCTGAGTGTTGGATCTTTGTGGGACAAGGAGTTCCATGCTTGATTGTCATACCAAACAAAAGGGAAAATAAATAAATATTTCACTTCAAAATCCGCAGTTAAAGGTCCCTAATTTTGCGGATTCAACTGTTTAATTAGAAATATGTAAGCCATTGACTTTCATGTTTTAATTTTGTCAAAGTGGAGGGTGGATTTGTGTTTGTCTACCACCTCTCTAATCTTTAATTTCGCATGCATAACTCGAGAAATTATATGTTAAATTTTACGTATTTAAACTGTAAGTATTGAATATTTACGGTATAGAAAAAAGATAGACAAAAAAATATATATTTTTAATAAAAAAGAGAATTCTCATTATTTTTGGTGGGATTATACATGATTTTCTCTCATCTTTTTATGCTTATTTCTTTTCTTTAACTACAACTATGCGCCATAAAATTTCCTATGAAGTTGTCTCATTGTACGAGAGGGTGAGGACAAGACTCACAATTGCTAATCCAACTTTCATCACGAGTGAAGTAACTTAAGAAATAATTTAGAAGTGCGTTTATATGTAAGCAAATTAAGGCACAATTAATTAATGTTAAAATAAAGTAGTGGGGGTGGTCACTTTATAGAATTATAAAGTGGAATTTTTTTACAATATTAATAAAGGGAAATATTTGACAATTGATGAAGTTGAAATAACATCATCGAAAATAAAAATAATTGCACTTTGATTAAAAGGTTAATTAATATTATGAATGCTCAGCAAGGTGATTAATGATAAAGTCACTCTAATTTTATTTGATGATATGAGTGACCCACATATATTTACTTATTTAATATGAAAGGAGTTAAATTAAATTTATATTTGTAACCTAATTTATTTTCCAATGTATCCATTGGCCCTCAAATACTTAAAGGAAACAAATTCCGAATGCAGTTTGAATAATTTTTTAAACTGTAAAGAGTTTTTATGACATATATACTAGCACTTACACATAAATTTGAAGGGAAAAGGTGAGAGATAACTATGAGAAAGTAGCAGAAAAGGTAAGTGATAAAAACAGGCACTCCTTCAGATTCTATTAGCTTTTTAGGCTAGGGGTTAGATTGAAACTTTTCCGAACATATATGGATTGAAATGGAAATGTTGTTAATCGATGAAGAGTAAAATACTCCATAGTTTAGGGCCGGGGGGGGGGGGGGGGGGGGGGGGGGGGGGGGGGGGGGGGGGGGGGGGGGGGGGGGGGGGGGGGGGG
>Ga0307517_10010947_pt1 | contig 12624 bp, 9 predicted proteins | sample 23_EM_MG_FD_194515 | JGI IMG/M metagenome (GOLD analysis project Ga0307517, IMG submission 194515) | Populus trichocarpa ectomycorrhiza microbial communities from riparian zone in the Pacific Northwest, United States - 23_EM | ecosystem: Host-associated > Plants > Roots > Unclassified | place...
TTGTATGTATTTATGTTCCTTCAGGTTCTACGCCCACTGATCCGTCGCATCCAGCTTGACATCGCCTGGAGTACGGAGAGGAAGGTGTATGAGATAGACTCTGACATCAAGGTAAGAATGTTAGGCGCATAAGCAGTCCTAATCCTTATGATTAGAAAATGCGGTTGGAACGATTACTTCGCGGCCGGAAGGCGATCTACAATGCTGATTTGGGAGGGGGGTTGACCCGTGAACCGTGCACCGAAGGAACGCGCATGAAGATAAGGAAAGATATAATCGGATGGGCAATGGACAGCTCACCAGACAGTCCGTCTGTCTTCTGGTTGACTGGCCAAGCAGGCTCCGGCAAGACGACTATCGCATACACCATCGCCCAATACTTCGACAGACTTAACAAAGTGAGGAACTCCGATCCGCACACCGTCTTGGGTGGTAGCTTCCTTTGCTCGCGCCAATTCGAAGAGACAAGAGAGCGGATCCGCATCCTTCCCACACTCGTATACCAGCTCGCCCAGAAATCCAGATCGTACGCTCACGCCTTACATAAAGCAGATAAACTCGACTCCTACGACAAGCTCTCCGAGCAGATGGAGGACCTCCTCTCTGGTCCCTGGCAGAATTCTGAAGCCGAACGTCATGAACTACCACCCTACCTCGTCATCGTTGATGCGTTAGATGAGATCGAGGGCCAGGAAGGCTCGGCGTTTCTTGCAGATCTGCTCAAAGCCATTGACGGACGTTCCTTACGAGGACTCAAGTTTTTTGTCACGAGCAGACCAGACCCTGATGTAACCAAGCTCTGCGAATCGTTACCGCCGAAAGTCGTCCGTCGTCTCCAAGATGTGCCGAGAGAGGATGTCGGGTCAGACATTGATGCCTACTTGCGGGCCAAGCTTCCGGGCCTTGGTGGGCCAGAGCTGGAGAAAGCAGCAAAGCAGGCAGATGGCCTTTTCATCTTCGCCGCGACAGTGGTCAGATACTTGACGCCACGCCGTTCGATCACCCGGCGGGAGCAAAGCGTGCTACTTGAGAAGCTGCTTTCACGCAATTCAGAGGGTCACACAACGAAGTCGTTGCTGATTGATGACCTATACCGACACATTCTTTTCCAGGCCTTTTCTGACCTTTCTGAAGATATCTTTAGGGCACGCTTGTGCATCCTCCATACTTTCCTCTGCACCATTGAACGCACATCCACATCAGTTGCTGCTGCCCTTCTTTCTGAGCCTGATGATGAAGTAGTGAATGCAGTTTTAAGCGACCTTCATGCTGTTCTCTACTGCAAAGATGGCCAAGTCCTGTGGTATCATGCATCATTTCCTGACTTCATCTTCACCCAAGCACGATCAAAGTTTGAGCTCAATGGTCACCAGATTGACATGTCATGTAATGAGGCCTATCAGCATGCTCTTCTCACAAAAGCTTGCTTCAAGATCATGTTATCAGGTAACTCAGGTTTGCATTTCAACATTGGTGAAATACCATCATCATTCATTTTTGATGCTGAGGACCCAGACCTTTTTACACGTGTCAACACCAATATTAGTGCTGTTCTAAAATATGCCTCTCATTACTGGGCGAGCCATTTGGCCCAAACTGGACAAATGACTATCAATAGTAATGATATCAGTGCTTGTCTCAGCAAATGCATCAAAAACTTTCTGTGTATCCATGTTCTTTTCTGGATTGAGGCAATGAACTTGCTTGGATTAAGTGCTCAGTGCAGTGCAATGCTTCGGTATGCATGTGAGTGGGTCTTGAGGGTAAGAATTCCACTTTTTTAGATGTGCTATATCTAATGTCTGTTGGTTAGAATGCCAGGCATGAATCAGGGCTTGCTTTAAAAGTTACTGAAGCTGCAAATTTTGCCATCTATTTTGCTGCAAGCCCTGCTGCCTTGTCAACACCTCACTTGTATATTTCATCATTGGCTACATGGTTGACAGATTCTGCTCTCACTCAGCAATGGAAAACCCAATTTCCTCATATTCCTGCATTCAGTCATTTGAAAGCCAGAGATGTACCATCAATGGTGTTAAACACAGCTAGTTGTATTACAGCTATTTTCATATCTAGTAATGGCACATGCATTGTATCAGGCTCTGAGGATCATTCTATACAGGTGTGGGATGCCTCAAGTGGAGCTGAGCTAAAGAAGCTAAATGGCCACACCAGAGGTGTCACTTCTGTTGCCTTCTCCAGTGATGGCACTTGCATTATCTCGGGCTCAAAGGATCACTCAGTGCAAATATGGGATGCCTCAAGTGGGGCTCAGCTAAAGATACTAAATGGCCACACTGACTATGTCACTTCTGTTGCTTTCTCTGATAATGGCACTCACATTGTCTCTGGCTCTAAAGATAAGTCTGTGCGAGTGTGGGATGCTTCAAGTGGAGTTCAGCTAAAAGTGCTCAATGGCCACACTCATTATGTCACTTCTGTTGCCTTTTCCAGTAATGGTATATACATTGTCTCAGGCTCCCAGGATATGTCTGTGCGGGTGTGGGATGCCTCAAGTGGGGCTCAGCTAAAGACGCTAAATGGCCACAGTCACTATGTCACTTCTGTTGCCTTCTCCAGTGATGGCACTCATATTGTCTCAGGTTCTAGGGATAAATCTGTGCAGGTGTGGGATGCTTCAAGTGGAGCTCTGCTGAAGGTGCTAGATGGCCACACTAACTATGTAACTTCTGTTGCTTTCTCTAGTGATGGCATTCATATTGTGTCTGGCTCTGAGGATGAGTCTGTGCGGGTGTGGAATGTCTCAAGTGGGGCTCAGCTGAAGGTCCTCAATGGCCACACTCACTATGTCACTTCTGTTTCTTTTTCTAGTGATGGCACTCACATTGTCTCAGGCTCCAAAGATGGGTCTGTGCAAGTATGGAATGTCACAAGTGAGGCTCAGCTAAAGTTGCTGGATGGCCACACTGATTATGTCACTTCTGTTGCTTTCTCCAGTGATGGCACTCATATTGTGTCTGGCTCTGAGGATGAGTCTGTGCAGGTGTGGGATGCCTCAAGTGGGGCTCAAATAAAAGTGCTGGAGGGCCACACAGACTATGTCACTTCTGTTGCCTTTTCCAGTAATGGCACTCACATTGTGTCTGGCTCTGATGATAAGTCTGTGCGGCTATGGGATGCTTCAAGTGGAACTCAGCTGAATGTACTTAATGGCCATACTGATTATGTCACTTCTGTTGCCTTTTCCAGTAATGGCACTTGTATTATCTCAGGCTCTCAGGATAAATCAGTGCGGGTGTGGAATGCCTTAAGTGGTGCTCAGCTGAAGTTGCTAAATGGCCACACTAATGATGTCACTTCTGTTGCCTTCTCTAGTAATAACACTCATATTGTCTCAGGCTCTAAGGATAAGTCTGTACGAGTGTGGGATGTTTCAAGTGGGACTCAGCTAAAGGTGCTGGATGGCCACACTAATGATGTCACTTCTGTTGCCTTCTCCAGTGATAGCACTCATATTGTCTCAGGCTCCAAAGATCAGTCTGTGCAGGTGTGGGATGCCTCAAGTGGGGCTCAGCTGAAGGTCCTCAATGGCCACACTCACTATGTCACTTCTGTTGCCTTTTCCAGTGATGGCATATACATTGTCTCAGGTTCCCAGGATATGTCTGTGCGGGTGTGGGATGCCTCAAGTGGGGCCCAGTTAAAGATGCTAAATGGCCACAGTCACTATGTTACTTCTGTTGCCTTTTCCAGTAATGGCACCCATATTGTTTCAGGCTCTGAGGATAAGTCTGTGCGGGTGTGGAATATCTCAAGTGGCACTCATCTGAGTGGCCATACTGATGATATCACTTCTACTACTTTCTCCAATGATAGCACCCAGATTGTCTTAGGTTCCTGGCACAAGTTCATGCAAGCCCCTGTTGCTAAACTAACTCCCTTTCTTTGGAGTCGTACTAAAGACAAATGGATAATAACCCTCCCAGACTCACAACGTCTTATGTGGGTGCCACATGATTTTAATATACCACTTTTTTTCCCCTACACTGAACTTATCATTTCTCACCATGGTTCTATTTCCATTGACTTTCAACATTGCAGGATAGGTCATGACTGGGCAAGTTGTTATGTACCTGCTTAGCATATATTACTTGTTTGTGAGGGCCATTGCTACACATGGCAATACAAGTTTTTTTTTATAATTTTTTTATTCAGTTTATCAATTGAAAAACAAGATGTCTGATTAAACTGAAATATATACAATTGCCAAATATAACAAAGTCTAGAGGCAGTACCAAGACAAAAGCATCAAGAATAAAGTCATATTAAGGGCTAGCTGTTTCTAAGTAACAAAAATCAAATCAGTGGTATTTTGATGCTTGAATGGCAGTGATGTTTATGAACTGACTAAAAACATTAATGATGGTCAAAATACCATTAGAGGACATTACTCACCTGACTAGCATCAGAAAAAACCCTTTTCCAAGAAATCTACTTGAGGAAGCACTCAATGTGGACTTTGAGCTCCATAGGTGCAATTTAGATTGATTTTTCTCACCCTCAGTGGCATCTAAGTGGTCTTGCTTCAATTAAGTTTCCAAATCTAACACCTGAGTGACCTTGGAGTGACCTTCCTTAATTAAATTCCCAAAGTAGCATCTAGATGACACTTAATTAGACATAAGACAGTGTCACAATTACCTTACTAACCTTAACCCCATAACATACATTATTGCATTGTGCATGGTGTCAGCCAGACTGACTAAAAAGGTACAACTGTGACATGGTTGATGGTCTGGCCAGATCAGGTACATAATCCCATATCAGACAGTCCAGTCAGATCTGGGTGAGATCTAGGTACATTGTAGCATAGCTGCCCACAGTCAAATCAGTGCCCAAGGGTGGCATCCTTAGGCCCCATGGAAAGGTCATTTTTAGGAAAAAAAATTCTCAGACCCTTGGAAGGCATTAATACACCAGTAGCGCAAAGTTCAGTCATGGTAATGTATCCCTTAGAGTGAGCCTAAAAGAAATTGTAAAAAATATATAAAGTGAACACTTTGGACTTCAAAAATTGAAAACCTTGGACTCTGAAGGAATGAAAAACAGACTCTGAAGAAATGAAAAACCTTGGACTCCACAGAAATGAAAAACCTCAGACTCTATGGGAATGAAAAACCTTGGACTCTGAAAATTGGACACCTTGGGCCCTATGGGAATGAAAAACCTTGGACTCTACAGGAATGAAAAACCTCAGACTCTGAAGAAATGAAAAACAGACTAAAGAAATGAAAAACAGACTGAAGAAATGAAAATTTTTGGACCCTGTGGGAATGAAAAACCTCAGACTCCAAAAATGGAAAACCTTAGACTCTGACTGTACTTTACACTGCCCCACAGAGTTCAGGTGGACTCTAGATGGACTCCAGTAATCATCTGGAGTCCACCTGGAGTCCACCTGGAACATAATTGAATTTGGATATTTGTATTTAATATATCTGGACTCCACCTAAACTTCACCTAGAATGTTTCCTCAAATAGGCAACCAGAATAGAGGCACTGGAATGCCCATTAATTTGGGTTTTTAATTATTTCCTTTTTTGGAAATGCCTATTTATTTAAGGCATGTCTAAAGTCATATGATATATATACTTAAATAACATCAAATAGTCATATTATAGAGCCTTGGGACTATTCCAAATTAGAAAACCAAACTTTAAAATATGCAAAAACTTGCATTTGGTTGAGTATTTTGCATTTTTCTCACTAACAAAAGCAGTAATTGATATGATTTTTGTAGATTTAGGGTTGTCAAAAAAGGATCTATACTTACTTTTTTTGGAAGAAATTTCCCATGGTCACACAAGTGACCTAAATAAGGCAATACACACTTTTTTTTTTCACTTAATAGATATATATATTAGATTTTGTTAGATTTCTAATTATAATTGGACCCTGAGTATAATGACATCACTGTCAAAATAGATAGATCAGTGCTCAAAACTGATGTATATAAGGCAATAATTCTAGTTGAGTTCATCTGGACTCCATCTGGAATTCACCTAAACTTCACCTGGACTTCATCTGGACTCCAGAGCTTCAGCTATAATCCAGGTGGACTCCAGGTGGGCTCCAGGTACATTATAGACATAAAATTGGCTGTTTCTCTACAAAAACAAAAAAGTGCTTAGACTCCAGCTGGAGTCCACCCGAACTATGTGGGGCAGTGTAAAGTCCTCCTGCACTACCCCAATGGACAATAGCAAAGGCTAGACCACACCCATAAGGCCTGGACCACTCATGCACAGCCATGCATAGCCTTGCACAGCCAAACACAGCCTTGCATAGCCTCATATAGCCTCACACAGCCATGCACAGCCTTGAACCCCTGTTTCATACTTTGGCATGTGATTCTCTACTTTGACATGTGAAATACAGCCTTAGTAATATTTCACTTGGCACTTACCAATCCAGCTCTAGTTTGGTAATTTCAATGACTAAAAGCTCACAATTTCACCCCAAAGTCATTACCAATCACCCCATTATTATTACCAATCACCCCACTTTCATTACCAATCACTCCATTTCTATTACCAATCCTTATTACCAATCACCCCCAATGCTTACCAATCTCCATTTTTACTTAGTAATTGCCGAGCCTCTGTAGAGTATAAAAGAGATCCGATTTTCTGACTGCCAGGACATACAATCCCAGTTATTTAGACGTTGAGCACTAAGTCTCACTAAGTACCTGTGTACACAAGTGTTTCTAGTTATCCAGATCAATTGGCAGTTTGAGGTCAGCCTCACCAATTTCTGGCTAGTTACATATTAGATACTGACTAGCCCTTGGCTACTGTATTCTATTGTGTACTTGATTGAACCCACAGTCTTAGACAATTGTTGTTGGTCTCACTTATTAGCAGTTCGAGCCTTGCCTCACTAATATTTGTGCATTCAATTGTACTAGATTGTACCCTGGTTATCCCAGTCAGTGAATCAGACCCTTGATCTCGCCTGTAACAATTACTTGCAATACAAGTTAGTCTCACTGTTTAAGTTTGTTTCTTAAGTTCTCAAGTCATCACATTATCATTTATTATCTGTCAAGTATTCAGTTACTTCATATGTCTTTTTACAGTTATCTTTCAGTTTAGTATTATGCTTGTCATGTTCATTTGTTTGCAGAGATAATCATCCCCAACTTTGATCAACATCTTAGTCACTTAGGCACTGCAAGTCTCTAGGATAGTATTGTTGTTGGCATAATTATTTTACAAACCTGTTTGTTTCACACAAACACATCTATTCTCGTAGTGCAGGTTCCTCTTAGATTTAATTATCTATTTGCCCTTGAACCCATATACTTGAATATTAAGGGTATTGATTTGTAACTTATTATTATCCCAGTTCTTGAATCCCTCTCGCTCGCACTGCGCATGATGCCGCGTGACATGGCTACTCGCTGGAATTCGACCTATAACATGCTCGAGTTCGCCAACGAATACTATGCTGCGCTCAACATCATGACCGCCGACCGCGATATGAACCTCCACAAGTTCGAGTTGAGTAAGAAGGAATGGGCTATGGCCACTGAGCTATGCAAGGTCCTCTGAGTATGTCTCTCTTTACCTTTGTTTTTTTTTTAAATCTAACCTACTTTAACAACAGATTTTTAAGCATGGAACACTCTTTTTTTTCACGCGACACTCCCAACATCAGCACCATAATTCCGGCCATAGACCACATTGATGAGTACTTAGTGACAGCATCTCAGAACGTCAAGTACTCTGAAGCCATCCGCGCTGCCCTTGCCCTCAGAAAGCGAACTCTCAACCGTTATTACGACAAGACTGACCACTCTGAGGTTTACCGGATCGCAATGGGTAAGCCACTTCATGTTCATTTTGATTCATTTTTCTTCCACTCTTCCCTCCAGTTCTCCACCCTCGTCATAAGCTACATTACTTCAAGAAAGCCAGATGGGAGGATGGTTGGATCGAGACTGCACAAGACATTGTCTGTGCCGAGTTCAACCAGACATATGCATTTATGGATGTTGATGACAACATCCCAGACTCTGAGACTCCTTGAACTGCTGTGCGTATCCCTTGATGTACCTCGAAATGTTTTTCTAACTTTTCCTTCAGTGCTCGTCATTGTCCTCTTTCGAAAATATCTTCGATGAATTGCCAGCACTTTCTGCACCCCCACAATCGGACCTTTGCGATGAGTTGGATCATTATCTCAGCACCAACCCCGAGCATGTCACTGATGCTCTTGCTTGGTGGTATGAGAAACGGGCTGTTTATCCTCACCTCCATCATATGGCATTTGTCGGAGAAATCAAATTTTGATGGTAACACAATATCACGTATCATAACCCGCTTAACGCTCCGGCTGCATCACAACGCATTAGCATAAAAGGTAAAAGCATTTAAATCTCAACTTTCCACACATTGAATAAAAAGTTACTTCTCTACATTAATTGTTAATGGCTTCATATAGCCATCAGTAAATTTTTACGCTGCCACAGGACTGGAAAACCATGGCCAAAAACCTTTAATGCCCTGTAATGCCCATTCTAACTCCGCTCTCATTATAACGCCAAAATTAAATCTCCGACATTGGATTACTTGACCATTCCGGGTGAGTTCCATCCATTTTTATACCTGTTCCCCTCATCGATAACTGATATTTTCAACTAGCTACATCTGTGGATGTCGAGCGAGTGTTTAGTCAAGGCTGCCTCCTTTTCTCCCACATTCGCAGCCGCCTTTCCATACAATCGACACGCGCATTGATGTGCTTAGGCATTTGGAGTCTGCTCAGTTTTGTGAAGGACTTGGATGTGAAAGCAGTCGTTATGTTACCTGAGTTGTGTGCAGACGAGGATGAGGGTGAGCTCGAGATAGATTGGGATAAGATTCTGTAGGTAGTACAAATGTATCTGGCCACTTGTCAGCCCCTTTCCATCAAACCCACATGGGTTTTTGAACCCTTGAAACCCGTGAAAACCCCTACCCTAACCCGCAATAACCCTTACCCTTTGTTGTGGGTATGGGTTTGGTCAGGTAGGGGTCCGGGTAGCCCTGAAATACCCCAGGGTTACCCATGATAATCCCTACTAAATACAGCCCTATTCATCTGATGTTTTATTCTACTTTTCATGCTCCTGAACATAAATGTATGTTCTTCATGTTTCCAGCATCTTCTCCACTGCAAGTTTCAATCTGAATATAATTTATTAGTCTCTTCTCTCTGTTTTGGGAGTGCCATTTGGGCTCTGAATGCTTTGGATAATGAAGAAGTGCCCACTTGGAGTAATATTGGCAACAGAAAAACCACAAAGGAGGAAACACTTGAGAAAAGGAGGATCAAGCAACAATACTAAAAGTAAAATACTACAACTTCATTGGTTGGTGACTTGGAAAACATGTACTTTATGTTTAATAAAGTGTATGAAAAGTGCAGATATATCAAATATTGAATATTACACAAGCATAAAATTAGATATGTAAATCTGGCAATAGAAAGCTAGATCTAAGAACCAGAAATGGGCAGTTCACTCATAGATACATGAATAGCAGGATAAAAAAGGGTTTTGTCAACATCTAAAAAAGGCCTTTCAAATCCAATGACTGTGCCAGGATTCCTCTGCTTCTGCTCAATCATGGCCATGTTATCCTTGCATCGCTCCACAATTTCAGCATCAACAGTACCAAGATACCTTTTAGCTATAGCACCATAGGCACCATATGCATTTTGATAGTCACCTTGGCGGAGGTATCCATAGCCCATGTACTCCAATGTTTGTGCAATGCAAAACTGATTCCCAACAGATGAGGCCTTCATGAGTGACAATTCAAGATACTCCCATGCTTCAGTGTCTCTATTGGCATGAAAGAGAATACTGCTAAAGTCTAGGGAGATCTTTGCTTGAACAGATATATTTTCAGTCAATTTTGCATACTTCCATGCCTCCTCAATAGCATCCAATGCCTCTGGGAGTCTGCCTTCCTTGCAATGCACCCATGAGATGATCTGACAGGCTTCAGAAAGATTGTCAGTATTTCCTATAGCCTTCAGCATGGTCCTAGCATGGTCCAGGTAGCGCAGGGCTTTCTTCCATTGTTGAACTCGGTGTAAAACAGCCCCAAGAGCCACCAGACTACGTCCATGTATGAGGTCATCTGAAAGAGTGGCACACTTTTTTTCAACATCCCGGGCCAAGGAAACTACCTTGCCCTTGTGATTAACTGGTAATACCAGCCGCATAGTATTAACAAAATCAATTCCACATTGGCCACCAAGCTGTTGCAACTTGACATCAACAAGAGGAAAGGTGTTGAAAAGTTGATAAGCCTCTTGTAGGTAGTTGTAGGAGGAAAAAAAGTCACTAAGCTGGGCATGGGTCTGGCCCAAGCACCACACTGCTGAGGCTATATATTTCTCAACCCCAAAGTCTTTGGCTGCTGCCACCACAATGTTGGCAACCTCAAGATTGGGCTTTGTGTCACAGTAGTGCCAACCAAAAGCAATGAGAGCTTCTATAGTTCTATCAGACAAGGCAGTATGCAGCAATGTAAATGAACTGAAAAGAATGGACTGGATATTAGTGTCTTCAGCTGCAAGCGCTTTTGATTTGTTAGGAAATGTGAGATCATTGAAGCGGCAAGCGTGCGCTAGAACATATTCACAGCATGAAAAATGTACCTGCTTCCGGACCTCCTCTGCAATGCGGCCATGCTGGTGCATAAACGATTGGACAACAGGGACCACAAAGAGGACTGGAGAGGCAGAATTCTCCCGCGTATTCTCCACCAGTAACGCTGCCTGCGATAAACTGGCGATGGCAGGGGGGATCATCGATGTCTTGAGTGCCGGAGCCCACCAACGCAGATTCTCTTTCGTGGTTCCCGCTGGTAACAAGGATAGGGTAGCAAGGAGGGTAATGGCATTAGGGTTCCGCTTCACGAGGTTGCTCTCAACAGAGAGGCGTATACTTTGACTCATGTTCTGTTCATAGTCCGGAAATATGTCAGGTCCAGAATCGAGCCAGGCCTTCAACAAGTCATTGGCAGTCGATTGCCCTTCCACCCCGAGTTTCGCCATAAGCGTGACTGCTAATGGCATGTACCCCAACGCAGCCAGCAATCTTGAGACATCTGGGTCGTTTTCTGAGCCTGGGTTGAGTTTGTGGTAGATACGAAGGCAGGCCGCTTCATCGATAGCTTTGATATCCATCGATTGCCACCTGATAACCTTGTTGCATGGAGGGTATCGTCCACGCATCGTGACGAGGATCGCGACGTGGCTCAGCATGGCCAGTCTACGAAGAATGTCGCCAATCTGTTTCTGAGTTCCGCCAGGCGAATTCCACGGTGTCTCGAAGCTGTCGAGCAGGATAAGGCGGGGCTGATTCGAGGTATCGAGTTCCGAAATGATATTTGCGAGAGTGACCTGCTTATCTCCAGGTACCTGTAGTTGGATATACAGAATTTTGAGGAGGAGCGTCGCCGATGTCGCTTCAATACAAGGCACCCAGACAAGGTTTCCACCCGGAAACCGTTGCTCGATGAGAGGGGATTGGACAACGGCAAGTGAAACTGAAGTCTTCCCCATCCCACCAGGGCCAAGAATGCAGACGCGAGAGGTTTCTTCCTGCAGGAGCAACCGCGTAATGTCTTGAACGAAATCGTCTCGCCCGTAAAAGACTTCGGGCTTGAGTGGGATCTCCTGTCGAACGGCTGCGTCCGATGGGAGCAGCGTGGCCGATCGTTTGCTCCTGAACAGGTATTTGTGAATATCTTCCACCTTGTTGTGCATGTCGTCCACTTTGTCGTCCGTCTTTCGCAGGCGGACACGGCGTTCACTGATGAGGGCGGAGTCATGGAGGTCATTGGCAAACTGGGTAAATCGTAATTTTAGTCGCCCGAGCTCAGAGGCATTTGTCCAGATACACACCGTAAACCTTTGCATCGCAGTTGAAAGCCGGTTCATACAATCCTCAAGCGTGTTCATATTAAGTTCTTTGTATTCCGCAATCACCCATCGATTCTGGGCGCTGATTTTCGTTATATCCTCGTTGATCGTCCCGAGAGTGCTGTAATACCATCAGAAGCCGTAACAGACCACCACTCATAGGCCGCACCTGAACAGTTCTTTGATGTCTGCTTCGATACTCTCAGCGGTCATCACAACGACTTCCTTGCGATCTTCTTCGTCCTTGGACGTTACGTGGTCCACGATGACGATCATGAGATCGCCGACCATAACTTGGAGCTCTTTGACCTTTGGTTCAACAGCCGATGCCTCCTGATCAAAACCTTTTAATCAATTGTCTCGTAACCTTCACAGGTGGAATTCAACGAACCTCGCATACCTCAATAATCTTCAGTGCAACCCCAATGGCCTCTTGCAGAAACGGAATTGGGATGATTGCAGCTACAGAATGCGACAAGGACCAGGTTAGAACCTCTTTCATAGTGGTCATGGTGTAATCTGTTTTTGTTATAACGACCGAGTTTCCAGACAAATTCTAAATCCACATGGACGTCAGAGCTCGAGATTGAAGGACGTGAACCGACCATCTCACTTCGTCAGATTTCGGTTCCACAAACTTCTTGGCGGATTAGGGGAATTCAAAGTGAGCAAATCCCA
>Ga0307517_10010948_pt1 | contig 12623 bp, 4 predicted proteins | sample 23_EM_MG_FD_194515 | JGI IMG/M metagenome (GOLD analysis project Ga0307517, IMG submission 194515) | Populus trichocarpa ectomycorrhiza microbial communities from riparian zone in the Pacific Northwest, United States - 23_EM | ecosystem: Host-associated > Plants > Roots > Unclassified | place...
AAATAATGAAATGACTCATTTGACCTTAAAGATAATTTTTTATATACATCAGGTCCAGGTACCTTACCTTCTTTTTATATTGGTTTTTTTTTATAATAATCAAATTGATAGTAACTTACTTAATATAGATATTATTTAAAAAAATTAGTTAACGCATGGAATTATCTCTACATTCTTTGGGCGCGATGTTAGACATAATGTGGTGGTCATACAGTGACTTATAGGGTATCATTTGATTCATCTCGGCTTCCTCTCCATTCTAGTATGGTGCATGTTCCAAACGAACCTCTAGTTTGGCACACGCGATCCTTTTTTTTCCTCTCTCCTTCTCAATTTTCATGATGACCCTGCAAAATTTAAAAGCAGCTCTTCAATTTATTATTTCTTCATATTTGGTCTCTTTTTTATTACTGTTTGTTTTTTTTAGATGATTTATGAGATTGGATTTCTTTTCAATTTTATCTCCCTTCAATTTTTTTTATCTTTTAGATTTGATTTTTATTTTTTTAATTGATATTTTTTTTATTTGAGATGATTTTTAAAAGTTTATTTTTTTTTATAATTTCATCTTTCTTATGTTTTTTTTTCTACCAATTTGATCCTTGTTATTTTAATTGCTATTTTTTTCTTGCTAATGTTTTAAAATTGATTTTTTTTATTACATGCCTCAACATTGAATTTGTTGGAAATTGAGCATCTTGATTGAGCCCGGGTATAGATTTCACGAGTTGTAAGTTTAGAAGATTAACCCAGGTTTAGAAAATTCACCTAAGTTTGCTTGATTTTTTTTTTTTGGTTGTTTAAGCTCATATTTTTTTCAATCTCATCCCTCTGCATTTATTTAATTGGAGATTGGACTCCATTATTTTTTTTATTTGCTTTTTATAGGATCTTTTCTTAATTTTGATAATGACTCAAGTTATTTCAGGTCTTTTTATTTATCATTCTCTATTAAATTTAGCTTTTTCCAGAAAATATTTTTCAATTACATTAAATTAACTGATCATATATAAGTGTTTATTTTATGATATTTTATTTAGTTTACTTTTTAGATTGTTGCTTTGATAGTTCGTTTGGCCTCTCTTGATGTCATCATGAAACCTTTCGTAATGACGTTTGAACTGTCTCGATAATTTATTTATGGTGATTTAGCGATATCAATGACAGAGCTTCAACGATCTTTATTTTTTTCTCATTTCAAGTATGATACTGACATATTATTTTTTTATAGTTAATTATTATCTTTTTTTTAAAGTCAATTAGGCTTAAATATAATTTTACCTACTAATTTCCGAGTTAAGCCAGTCTAACTGCTTATGTGTCTGGCGTAGACTTTGAATTTTGAAACGCTGTGACCATGTGAGTTGATCATTACCGTATGGAGAAATCTTTGAACTAAATCCCGGCTCCACCACAATCATAGGACTGTACGCAATGACTCTATTTGATATGGTTCTTATGATTTTAAGAGAAATCAGTGATCAAAATGGCAATAACTAGGAGCTAGCAGTCTTCCATGTTTTTGTCTGTCATTGTCTGTAATCAAAATGCAGTCCACTGCATTTCATATTGTCAAATTATTTTGTATTATATTAAACTATATTTAATTTCCAATAACAAGAGTGTAAAAAATGTAAAAGAGTGTTCAGGGTAAACTTAGAACGTATAAAATTTTAAATTTATAAACTTGTAAAATAAAAATTAATTCAAGATAAACATGCATTCAACATTAATATAATAAAAAAATATTAGTATGCATACTAAGTGTGTGTGTCTATATATATAAACTTCCAATATATATAAGATCGAAGTTTTAACATGTATAATAATAATAAAAATAACAATTTTTATATTAAAATAAAAAATAATACTTATTTTTTAAAGTATTTTAAAGAAATATAATTTTTATTATTGTCAATAATGAATCATATATCTTTAAGAGTTTATTGCTCCTTATTTGTATAATTGAGATGTTTGTAATATATCTCGCAAGATTCTAACAACATCTTTTTAGTTTGGATGCACTTCTAAACAAGATCTCTAAACAAAAATAAAAAAACTCAAATATTTCTCAACAAAATATAAATTTAAAGTATAAATTATAGGATAGTCCTTCAAATCTTAAAATCTCCATTGCCCCTTTCTGGAATTTCAACATAGAACATAATAGAAATAACCAAGTTATAACCATTGGATCATTGCTTGTATTACATTATGAGTTGGATTAATTTTTTTAATTAATTTTTTTTAATTTGATTTTTAAATATTGAGTTAATTGAAAATTGAGATTTATAACTTGTTTTGATTTGTTATCTATGAGGTTATTCTAGACACATGATTTATGCCATGGATTTGACAGGTGAACACAAGTTAACTAGGGTTGTTTTTTTCTTTTTTTTTTAATTATTTATTTTCATTCAACATTAAATTGATTAAGAATTAAGCTTTATATTTTGTTTTGATTTTCTTTCTAAAAAGTTATCAATGTCTCATGATATGGGTCATGAATTTAATAGATTAACCTAGATCGATTTAATATATTGTTATCTCAATATTTTTTTTTAGAAAAAAAGATGTCATCTTAAGAATTTCTAGAGTTAAAATATGTTTTTACTGATTATTTGATTTGTTTTTAAACTAATCAAGTTAATTGGATCATGCTAAACAAACACTGGATACAAGTTTTTTTATTAAAAAAATAGGTTAACAATGCCTTTAAATTTTGTTTATGTTAAAAAAAAAAAATAATCGGACTTGCAGCTAAGACAGAACGAAGATACAGTGTTCTATAATTACTGTGGTATCCAGGCATCAAGTCCACAATCCAGCTAAGAAGACAGATCATTCTTGCTGAATATATGAAATTCGGAAAAGTTCAAATTCTTCCATGGCATCTTCCTCCTTCCACATTCATTCATGTTTCCGATATGGTTTAGCCAACAGTAGCAGTCATTCATAATCAATGGGTCTTTGCTTTTATTTCGTCCAGTCGTCTAATTTGAAAGACGATTTTCTTTTGAACTTGGATCATGCCTGCCTTCTATGAACGATTATTGTCTTCTAATCCACGGTTCATGTATTATTGTAATGTTCTTAAACCGGAGCCGAGTTGTTAACCCGGCCGATTCTGCCGTGTATTTGAGTTAACTGTAGGTCTTTTAATTTACTCGTAGACCTAATTATTTTTTATCAGATCGGCTTTTGATCCATCGGCCAATTAAGTTTCGTTCGGTATAATGATAGATTTTATTTTTTAAAATGTTCTTAAAATTATTTTTTATTTAAAAAATATCATATTAATGTTTTTAGATTTTTTTAATAATTTTGATATACTAATATAAATTTTAAAAAAATGTGATTTTTTTTTATTTTAATACATTTTTAATTATAACACACCTTAAATTTTATTACTAAACATACACTAATTTTGGTTAGATTAATGACTTATCTTACAAATTCTAGAAGCTTAGAGAGTCTCATCATTATAAGTCTAACTGTCTGTTTAGTAGTGCGGCGTATATTTTTTTTAAAATATTTTTTAGTTAGAAATACATCAAAATAATATATATTTTTTTATTTTTTTAAATTTATTTTTAATATCAACACATCAAAACGATCGATAAAACACAAAAAACTAAAACTTTAAAGCTAGGAAAATTAAAAAATTTTAAAGGTATAATTGAACCACAATACGAAACACTACCTCAACTCTATATATTAAGAGTCTATTTGTTTTTGCATTTCAAAAGTATTTTTTAGAACATTTAATTTTTTTATTTTTTTTTTACTTAAATTTATTTTTTTTATTTTAAATTATTTTAATGCAGTGATACACTATCAAATGTCTAATATTTGACAATTATCACTAAAACAACCTACTTTATCTAAAGAAAAAAGCTCATTACACAGAAGGCAACCGAAAGCGCGCATTATTAGTTTGACACTAGGGAGTAGGGACTACTACAACTTGCAATAATATATTATAATTATTTTTGTTATTACAGCCAGCCGAGAATCATTTAAGCCTAATAGTCTTGGTTCCAATGTGTAAAAATGCATTCGTGTCATTTAGCTTTTATTGCTTTTTGACGAAAACATAGTGCATAAGTATTTGCCCAGAAATTCAAGATTAAAGTCATTTGAAAAATAAAAAATAAACGCCAAGAAAATTGGCATTTTTTTAATGATGCCATCCACCTCTCACAATGATCAATTCACATAGAAATTAATTATGACTTTGTTAAAAGCTCGAGTTGAAGTACGAAACAATAAAAATTAAAAGGATTTTTTTTAATATTTTATTTGTGAGTTAAATGTAATAACTATAAAATAAACAACAATAACACAAATTCAACGAATACCAATAGAATTACCGATGGAGTTTTTTCATCGGTACTTTGCGGTGATATTTACCGACCGATTTAAATCCGTTGCTAACATCGTCGGTATATAGCGACAGACTTATTCTTTCCGTATATACCAACAGAATTCCAGACAGAATATAAAGAATTTCAAAAAACAAAGTAGTGCGATGACATGTAAGTTTTTGTGGGCAATTTTACCGACGGAATTACATAGGGATTCAAACTGCGATCTCCATACAGTGACGTGTCCACTTCACCAGCAAAATTGTCGTCGGAATCACAGACAAAAATATTCCGTCGGTGATTCCATCAATAAACTTTAATATATTACTACGCTGCCGACCCTCTTCTCCTCTATTTCTCTTTCTTTTTCCCCATCCTTGCATCTAAACAAACCTCCCCCCCCAAAAAAAAAGAAAAAAAAACTGTAAAGAACCACCTTCAAAACATCCCTCACTTCTCAACACAAATCATCCTTTTTTATTTTTTGTAGTCACAGCATCCGTGTCCTGATTTATTGTGGATTTTGTCATTTTTATAAGTAAATCTATCTTTTTTTTTAATTTTAACGTTAAAATGTCAATTTTAATATTATTGAATGTTTTTTAGTATATGTATTTTGTTAGGGTATGTACATGTTTTATTGTTTTTTTTTCAAACAAACTTGTAGTATGAATGTATAATTTTGTACTTGTTATGGTTTGTTTTAGATTTTGTAAAATTGTATTTGTTTGTAAATTGTTGAAACTTATGTCGAATTATCGAATTAGATGTGATGTGATGAAATAAATAATAGCTTGTTTAATGGGTCCATTTTCATTTTTATCAATTTTATTGCCGAGTTGTAATTTTTGTAAATTTATGTGTATAAATTTATATGGACGTTGATAATTGATAATGAATTTTTAAGAGAAGTTTTAAAGAAAGTTGGATAATCTTGAGCTAAACCAATATTTTTGTAAATTTATTTACATAACGAAGTTAATTAATACATGTTGTCATCATTATTTTATATAGGTTTGATAGAAGTCATGGATGATTGTTCATGGTTGTATTAAGATTCACCCCAAGATTGCGGAGGATGGATTATTGTAATGGGGTTCAGGGTTTTATTAATTTTGCAACATCTATTCCAAGACATTTTAGCGAAGGCGGTATTAGGTATCCATGCAAGAAGTGTAAAATAAAAAGTTTTTGCATCCAGATGTTGTAACTATACATCTTCTACACAAAATGTTCATGGAGGATTACATGTGTTGGTATGCACACGGAGAACTATTTGTTTGTAATAAGAGCATGGTAGAAAGGATGGTTGGGTCAACTTCTAATGCTAGCAACTTGCATGGAGTTGTAAATAACAACAGTAATCCTTACAAGAATATGGTTATGGATGCAATGAGAATGAATTAAGGTAATGTCAGTTAATGTCCAATTGTAGAAGAAGGACCTAATGCAGACGTGGCCTGGTTTTTTGATCTGTTGAAAGATTTTAATGAACCATTATGGGATGGCTGCATGAATCACAGTAAATTATCGGTCAATGCACAGGTGTTCACCATCAAGTCGAATTATAGGGTGAGTGAGGTCTGTTACGACAGAATTATCAAATGGACGAGAAGCATTTACCTAAAGGGAACAGGCTGAAAGAGAACTTTTATGCTGCTACGTCTATAATGAAACCCCTCGATTTGAGATACCAGAAAATTGACATGTGCCCTAACTTCTGTATGTTGTACTACTTTGAAAATATTGAGCTGACCGAGTGCATGACATGTGGGCATTCCCGTTACAAACTCAAAACTAACATGAGAAAGACTCTCGTGGTATATAAGATTTTTGTTCTATATTTTACGGTTAGAAACATTTTATTATCATTTTGAAAATGAGATGAAATTGAAAAATATGAAATTTCTGGTATAAATAAAATAAAATCAATTGGTTTGTGGCATATATATTGTCAATATTTGCAGGTTTGAAAAATTTGGGTAGTCTCCAGTATAGGAGAGAGGTGTTGCCAATTTTATTTTACAATAATCAAATTTGATTATGTAATTATTAATTAAATTTGTATTGATGCGTATAACAAAATGAACAGCACGTCGTGAGCATATGGTTGCAACTAGTCCTTCTAGCAGCGAGAATGATGTGTCCTTAAGTGCCGACCAAGAAAAGGCACCTACGGCGACTCACGACACTGCCTTTTCCAGCATGGTTTCAGAACGCAGAGGCGGTGTGCCTTCATAGTGGGGTCAATTCACCTGCAAGTATGAGGCACATTGGAAGGACGACCTTTCAATGTAAGTTTGTTTTGGTTTTAGTTTTTTTTACTTATAACATAATTTGTGAACAACTAATTAATATTTCATTAATTTTATTTATTTTCAAGTTCACAAACATTGAGGCTTCCCGAGTAATAACATCGGCATTTAAATCATCGATGGAGATTCCATTATTTCAATGGAGTAAAGTTTATAGACATCCTGATTGAAGACCTTATATCGATGCATGGTTTCGAAGATTTGAGGTTAGTGTTAACTTTAAATTTTATTTATTTTTTATGTTATATTGAAATTATTGATTTATTTTTAATAAATTATTTATACACAGAATAAATTCGAGTGGGATAACGCTCATGACAATGTTGCGAGGAGGGTGTGGGAGAATCACGTGGCAACTAGGCAACATCGAAAACGTTACGATAATTTTTTTTAAAAAAATTATATTTAAAAATCTAATTTGTCATTAACTCATATAAAATTCGTTAATGGAAGTAGGTTTCGTGACTTTTGGTATGAAGCGCAGAAAAAAGCCAAAAAATATGCCAAAGATAACGATCTACAAGGCTGGAATGACATGGCGGTTTGGAGGGATTTCAGGCCGCAATACATCCCGGAGGATATATGAGCGCAATATATCTAGCACGTGGCGTCTGAGCGGTTCACATGAAACTCGCGGTCCGGTGCCGACAACCGGAACCGGCAAATTCATGGTTCAGTGATCACGCATACTAGAGACTTTGTTCCGTTCATTACACATACGAAGCGGATGGTAAGATTAATTTTAATGAAATATATCGTTAATTAATTTGTTGTTATTTATAAATATATTTAACTTGTAACATTTTTTTCTTACAGACTACGTCTCATGGACGTGAGACGAGCCCAATGGAGCTGTTTGTAGAGACACACATGCGGAGTGAAAACCGCCAAAAGGGGTGCAATAGTTCGTAGACAACTGCCCTCAACACTTCATAGTATGTTCATTCAACCATTTTGTTTCTTAAGTTATTATTTTCTTGAATTGAATATGATGATTTCTTTTTTAATTTTCAAGAGATATATAATAGCCGGTTGAGGGAGAGATACAAGGATGATTTTTCGACCCATTCAGATTTCGATCCGGATTTGTGGATTGAGGCAGGATCGTCAGGTGGACCCAATAAAAATAAGGTGTACGGACTCTCCAACACTACGACTGAGAACTTGCGGGCAGCCCGTAGTGTCTCAACTGTAAACCATCGGTTTGAAAATTATTATTTTTTACCAACAGAATTAGCGACAGAATATCAAATTACCGACGAATGTTATTTAGACAGACGTATTCCGTCGGTAAAATTTACACCGACTGAATGGTAATTTTATGCCGCCGGAAAAATTATATCGGTAAAACTGTTAAATATTATAGTGCAATGTATTAAAAAAATATTTGAATTCAAAACTTTAGAAAAATATGAATATCAGTAAAAATATAAATCAAGAGTTTCATTTTTATATACATGTGTACGCCACTAAATACTTTTTGATAACAACTGCACTATTGCTAAAAAAAATAAAAAATTCTACATTCGAAATGTTTATACAAATCAAATGTAATTTATCGTTTCTCTCTTGTAACTCCTCAAAAACTTCAGCCTGGGAAAGGTGATGGATACATTTGCCTGCCAACCATGATCCTGATTTCACTCTTGAAAAAAATCATTTCGTTAATTTTACCTAGCATCAATCAATGTGATAGTAACTTCATTGACAGAACACGATTCTGGCTTGCTTGAGGAAGAACTTGCATCAATCAACTTTCTTTCAGTGAAAAAGCCAGGCTCTTTCGGTTGAGGCAATGTCCCTTCACCGCTTAACATTAGAACCACTGTTGACATGCTTGGCCTATCTTCCGGAGAGTGTTGAACACATAATAGACCCACATGGATTGACCTCATCACTTCAGTTAGATCGCAGGTTTCCACTATTAAATTATCTATCAGCTCCAAGGGTCTTCCCTCTTTGAACAGTTTCCATGCCTGAAAATCTCAAGACACATTTTGTTACTACATGCACTTGCTTTAACATAACTAAAAGGAAAAAGATCACTTAGCCCTTACATGACCAAGAAGGTTGAGTTGATGTCCTGGATGGTTAAACCCTCTGTTTCTCTTCCCACTTACAATCTCTAACACCAAGACACCAAAGCTAAATACGTCGGATTTTATCGAGAATAGACCATCAATGGCATACTCCGGTGACATGTATCCACTGCAAAAGATATGAAGGTACTTGTAAGTTGTAAGCATTTTTTTTTCATCTTGAAATAAATAGGTGAAAAAGAAAAGAGCATTAGTTTCTTACTATGTTCCCACTACTCTTTTTGTATTTGCTCCTGTTTCATTCCCTCCGAAACTTCTAGCCATGCCAAAGTCTGAGATTTTTGGATTCATCTCGTCATCTAATAAGATGTTGCTAGGTTTAAGGTCTCTATGAATAATTCTTAATCTTGAGTCTTGATGAAGATAAAGTAGTCCTCTCGAAATGCCATTGATGATATGTAACCTCTTAGGCCAATTCAGTAACTTGCTTTGCTTTTGATCTGTCCATCATACATTTATGACCATGTTAATCCATGTTGACACTCAATCAATTCACTTAAGTTCATGCTATAAACAAACATATCAATTTGGTAGGTTGATACCATTTATGTAGAAGTCTAAGCTTTTCTTGGGCATGTATTCATAGATCAAAATCTTTTCATCTCGTTGAATGCAATATCCTAGAAGCTTTACAAGGTTTCGGTGCTGAAGTTGCGCAATGCATTTAACTTCATTCATGAACTCGTCAAGCCCTTGTCTGGATTCCTTGGAAAGCCTCTTCACAGCTATTTCTTGTCCATCGTTAAACACTCCCTGCAAAATATGCAATAGAGTTGGATATTACAGTGATTTTTCGATGCTATTATGTCATTTAGATGCATGTGGACCTCAAATTTCAAGTAAAGCTGAATGTGTTACCTTATAGACAGGTCCATACCCACCCTCCCCAAGAAAATTGTTGAATGAGAAGTCATTGGTAGCTTTAGCTAATGTAGTGAAGTCATAGTGTGGTAGATCAAGATCTTCCTCCTGGTAAGTTATGGAGAAGCTATTTTCTGGAATCTGTTCCATCCCTGTGAAATGGTAAAGAGGGGTATAAACAAAAAAAAATTAAAAATAGTTGTAATCTTCTTACTAATCCTACAATTTATAACCTCATTCATCGCATTCATAACAACAAAAATACAAAAGAGGATCAAATATGAACTGATATTTGAAGGTAACGTTGCTTACTTGACCTACCATGACTGGTAGCATCTCTCTTTCGCTGCTTCTTTTTCTTCCGTATGAACAAGCATATGCCCATGCATATGACGAACAGTGATGCCAATATTGAGCCCACTATAACACCAACTTTTTTATTTCCTTCGGAGCCCCCTTGATCTTGATTTGCAGCGGCTACAAGAAAATTGCCATCATGAGTCCGTAATCAATTTCGAGAAATGTCTCCATATGAATGCAGAGACAGTGACATATAACGAATTTTTAATTTCCTTTTCAAGATTACATTTTAACATAGTTGATTGCGCATTTGGGTGATAAACTCTTGCTTTCAGCATTGTGTGCTAGCACTTTGATCTCGGCAATATGACCAGATTAACATGACTTTAGTAACTTCAGGGACCAGTTTGACCAGAAAAGTCATTGCGTTCTAAGATTTTATATTGACAATATTGCAATGCTGTGTCAGCTACCACTTAACTAGACATATGCGGAGGCAAGCAAACTGGAGAGGTGTGAATTTAGATGGACAGTTCAGCCACAATATCTTGAACTAAATCTCTAGTTTGACAAAGTTAAAAGTAGATGTTTCTTTTTCTGCTGTCTTGAAAAGGACATGGTGATATTCATATTGGATTCAAAGACTTCCTCTAACATTTCACATGTTAGGCAGCTACTTATTTAAAAAAAAAAAAACAGAAATCATGAACATGATAATAAACTGATATTTCTAGATTTTTGCTTCAAAATAATTATGAAATGCAGCAAGTTTTTAATTACCTGCTTCAGAAGCGGCCATCCTAATGTAAAGATCCTGCCCATCATCTGTATACTGTCTGATATCAATCAGGTCTTGATCAAACCAGAGAAAGCATCCACTTCCTTTCCCTCTTAAATCTGAATTGGCATAAGCCATGCAAGAACAATTCTTCAAGCATTCTGCCCTGCATTCCTCCGTGGTCATGCTTACATTAACCATCCAATTATTCCCTTGAGGCAGTTTAACGTTGGAATACTTGATGAATCCATCTCCAATCTTGCAATCCAATGGCGTCCTTCGAATGCATCCACCAGACCAGTCTGCCCTTTGCCATTGTGCTTGGTTTTTCGGCACGAATCTGTTCAAACAACTGCAGGCAGGAGAAGTGCCGATGTTGCACCTTCCATAAGCACCACATAAATTATAATTATCGCAGTTGTCTGCCGGTGCGCTGGCGTACACAATCCAATTATTAATTCGATCTATCCAAGTAAGCCGATTCATGACACCATCTTCATACAAAACCAACGTTGTAATAACAGAAATGTTAAACAGATCATAAGTGAAGTATGCTATCTCGTCATTGAACACAAAGGTATAGTTATAAATGGGATCTGGTTTCAAATAAGGCAGACCGCTAAACCCGATGCCATTCCACGGCCCTGAACGAGACTTCAAATCTGAATTATCATTGACAACCAACTCTAAACGCTTGGGGTCAACCTCAAAAACATAGTCGCCTGGAGAAGGATCATCGGCGCTCTTCCACGATGATATGATCACGTCCAAGCCTGGAGCTATACGCCCAACTTTCATTCCTGGTAGAAACGTATTGCCAGGATGATGGAAACTTTGCCAGAAGATATTTTCCTGGCTATTATCATCTACGTTTCTGACAACAAGATTTCCTGTTTCCAGAAGCTGCGCAACCGGGTTTCGCGCTTGCCTTGATGAGTTGGAAGACCAAATGGCACTGTTGTTCTGATTGTAAAGCATGAGAATTCCCCTTTCATCGACCTTGAAAACTCCAGATTTATCAGCGATTGGTGTTTCTCTGTTGGCAACCCAAACGACTCTTCCCTTAGATATCTTGTTGTACCATATTCCAAAGTATCTTTTGGTGGAATTTCCAGGGCTGAAAAACCCCATTTCGTAGTTTCCACCACTTGATACAATGGTCTTCCCATCAGTGATGTTCTGGTTTGCAGCTATGGTATCTGCTGCCAAGGATGTCGTGAAGGAAGAAGTGAAACAGGAGAAGAAAAGAAGAATGGGAAGGGCAATTAGGCGTTTCATCTCTGTTTTCAACCAAAATTTATTTCAGTTTGAAAGCCAGGCAATGGCATTAAATGAGTGATGAGGACTGGGTCAGTTCTCATGACCTCCTTCATCGTGTTTACTATTTGACTCCAATCTTATAAAGAATTAGGTAATCAAGTGCTTTAAGCCTTTAAGCAAATATTTTTTTTTATTATTATTATTTAAATATTTGGATGAATACGACAAATTAATGTGAGAAACTGAGAATGCTTTTCTTCAATAATTTTTCATATCAAGTTGACGAACAGGTATAAAAAAGATTGTGAGATTTATGCCATTGATTTTTAGAAACTTTTTCAAGAAATAAGATGATTACCATAAAACAAAAAAAGAATTAACCTATGATTGTTTAATAATCCATCAACGAATGGGATTTTATAATCATATTTTCTCATGTTTTTTGGAACACAAGATGATTTCAATTCATGAAAAACTAAATAGATCCTTACACACAATAGATGGATAGTAAACAATGCAGCACCACCAATAGCTAGAAATTACATAACATAATCTCGAAGTGTAGTTTAATGATTAGATTTTGAATTTGTTTTTCAATAATTATAAATTTAAGGTTTTTTAGAGTTATTAAAAGTTTATATAA
>Ga0307517_10010950_pt1 | contig 12622 bp, 5 predicted proteins | sample 23_EM_MG_FD_194515 | JGI IMG/M metagenome (GOLD analysis project Ga0307517, IMG submission 194515) | Populus trichocarpa ectomycorrhiza microbial communities from riparian zone in the Pacific Northwest, United States - 23_EM | ecosystem: Host-associated > Plants > Roots > Unclassified | place...
TGTTTTTTTGCACATCCATGAAAAAAATTATTTGTTTAGTTAAATGGTTTATGCATTTTATAATGGATCTTATGTATAATTATATTTTAAATTTTAGTTTTGTAAAATGAACTATTTTTAATTCATGATGATCTATTTTTTATTTATTTTACATGTAAAAATCTATCTCATAATAATTTTAATTAAATATATGTTTTTTTAATTACTTTTTAAAAAACATAACTAAAAATATTTTTTAACCACAACTACAAAAATTATCATAATACCAAACATATACTAAAAAATTTATATTAGTATTGTTTGTTATTTACATATCTCTTGTAAATAGTAAATAATTAGATTATTAGCCTGAGTTGTATTGTGGTCAGATTATTATTTTTTAACTTAAAAAAATATCAAAGCATTGCCGCATGCATTTTCAAGAAATAATTTAATCATGAAATCAAAATATAATGCAAATTAGACATTTTTTTTAAAGATTGACCGGGCGACATATTCAATGTAATTTAAAAAAAAAATTTAGATGGTAACATATTGAATTGATTTAGGTTAACCTATTAAATCAGCGACTTGGGTCATGAAACCGTAAAACACTATAGAAAGTAAATCAAAATCAATTATGAAATGTCAATCCTTAATCAATACAATATTAAAGGATAAACTCGAAAATAAATATTAAATTAAAAAAACAAAAAAAATTATATGAGTCAACTCGGGTTTACTTGCCAAATTTATAACCCATGTCATAATATCAAGATAACACAATAAAAAATAAATAAATAAAATTATAAAATCTAATTTTCAACCAACCTAATATTAAAAAATAAAATAAAAAAATAAATCAATTAAAAAAATAACAATAAAACAATCCAAGCCAAAAAAAACTAACCTTTTACTTTGATTAAAAGAATATATGCGGATAGTAGGATTAAAATTTATGATTATGTCATCATTAAAAAAAATTTGGTGACATTTTTCTGAAATCATTTTAAAATGAAAATATAAATTGTTAAACGAGGTTGAACTCTCTAATAGAAATGTTGATCAATAATTTATTAAATTAGATGTATATGTTATCAATATGATGATCTACCCATTAAAGGATATAGCATGAAACAAAAAGGAAGTAACTAAAACCTTACCAGGACCAGCATTAATCAATAGAGGAGGCGATTGATAGAAAAATTAATCTTGAGAGTTGATACATAGATAGATAAAACAAGCGTGACAAATTGATGCAGGCGCCAGCATTTATTCGCCGGCAAACACAACACCGACACGGAAGACCTTTGATTGTTCTGCCGCAATAAAGCCATCTTCTTCCTCTTTTCCTTATTCGTCGAAGGGTGGTCACATATTAATAGAGAGTTTGCATGTGAAGTGATTTGGAAGGCAGAGGAGCGCCGTCAAGATAATCTATAGTACGATCGGCATCTAATTATAGCAGTCGTGCAACCCGCTGCTATATGTGGCACTCTGCAATACAGTTCATTAGATGGCAAGTTATTTGTCTAAGATATCGTTAATTAAACTGGTAAATAGACATGTTACCTTATTCAGCTTCATCCTTAATTTCCAGGGTACCTCTCATTTTGTATCATCCTGCAATAAAACTCATTTTGCAACTCCAGCAGCCTGTTTTCGTTTGCTAACCTCAGATGCTCTTCCAAGAGCTGTTTCTTTTCTTGCATCCTGGGATCCTGGATATTGACGTTTTCTCTCAATCGTGCAACTTCATCACGGAGGCTTTTAAGTTCATCGTGGCTTGCCTGTTCGGGGAATAAACATCCAAGCAGTATAAGATATGATTGTTTTGATTCCTGAACTAAATCTGGTGATTAAATAAACTAAATATATGAGTGTATAAACAAGTAATTAGTAAGGCCTGGGATATAAAATATTTACAATTTTTTCGGTTAATGCATCCAGACGAATTTTTTGGTGGTCACTAATACGTTTCAAGTCGTGATTTTCACTTTTAAGTTGATCTATCACATTTGCTGCTAATTCCAGCTTTGGACTCAATATGTTATCTTTTTCCTTCACCAGGGATTCATTTTCATCCTTCAAGCGTGCATTTTCTACCGCTTGCATCTTCAATTCATCCTCCTGTCTTTTCTTGTCTTCCTGCATATAAAATATTAAACGACCAGTTTTTTATGTAGCACAGTACTACTCAAGAAAATAAATAGATTAATTAAGAAAAAAAGTGAGTACCCTACAACGATCGCGATATGCTTTGTCGTAACCTTTCTTCCTGTCGCGTCGATCTTCTGTTTTGGGTACTGATGTGGTACTTGTTCCGGCAGCCATGTTATCAAGTTGTGCCTTTGGCGTTGCCTTTGCTGCATCCAAGACTGTTGAATTCGGACAGTACCACAAGACAAATCAGAAAAATGAGCTGATGGGGGTGGTCCTGCTGCTGTTTTCTTTTCACGCTAAGTTTTATACATGCAGCATATGGAAATACTCAGAAAAATAGAGAGAGAGCACTGCAGTTATAATTACAGCCGTAACCGGGTAAAATTGTTTGTTAGCTACAGCGTCATTTCTTATAACTATGTTTTTTTTTTTTTGTCTTTTTTTCTATGTTCTTTTTTAGTTTTTTGTGAGGGGGCGAGTTAATTTTATGAATCTTGGATCAACTAGATTCGGCTTATAAGTTTGGGTTCATATTCATACCGGCTACCGCCATGCCAAAAGTCTCAAAGGCACTGCATCTTGATTTGGAAAATTAGAGGCGCCAATAAACCAAAGCAAGATAAAAATACAAACCCTTTATCAAACAATAAAATAATTAATAAAGATACAAAAGCTACAGCTGCTCCTGGTATAAATGATCAGTTATTACTTACAGGAGGTATCTCCAGTGGGTTCCTGGATGCACCTCTCCCACCCCCATTCCCAGACCGCCTCTTGATTATCAAAATGATCAGGATTCATCGCTAGCTCTCTAATGAATTCTGAAATTCCCTGTGCGTAATGTTTAATATATGGTCTCAAAAACCAAGCCGTGATAAATCAAGACCGGGGAGGGTTTCTGATCTGTAATTGTGAGTAGTAGTCATCGACGAAGACTTTGTGCTAAGAAATAAAAATGTTGCTTGAAGGGTCCCCCGCGTGTATATCAGAAGTTTAGTGGAAGATTTCGGTCTTTCATTTTGTCGTGACATTGGAATTTGGAATTGTTAATATTGTGGTTGTTGTTATTGGCGAAAGAAAAAAGAAAAAAGGGGGCAAACCTTAAATTAGGTATCAAACTATAATTGACTTTTATATTTATTTGCTGGAATGTATTCTCTTATAAAGTATTTTTTTTTAATTCTTTCATGTATGATTATATTATATTGTGGAAAATTCATTAAGGAAATTCATTTTCGAGTTAAAGAAAAACATAAATATATATATATATATATATATAATATTTTAAAATATAATATTATTACAAAATAATAAATTACTAATATATTTATATATGAAATAATATATTAAGATAATTAATATACAACATAAAAGTATATTAGTGCATCTAATACTTTAAATGTTCAAATACTTTAATACTTTCATAATATTATTAAAAAAACACATTCAAATACAATATTATATGGTAATTATACATTTTAAATCATATAAGATTTGTTATAAAATTAGGATACCATAGGGAAAAAAATTATTTTAAATGTTCTTCAATTACCAAAGAATAATTATATGTCTATAATATTATATTTGAAATATTTATATTATATGTATAGTTATATTTTGTAAAACAAATGATATAATAAATTCTTTTTTTTCCTACCATTACACTTTTTATATCTCCTTTTTTTTTGTAAGTGGACAAATAATTATATTTAATGTTATATATATATATATAAACCTTAAAAAATTAAAAGATTTTCAATTATAGGTCTCAAATATGCCCAGTCGGTAGGTAATCACTTTTGCGTAGTTTATTGAGTTGGAAACTGTATCCGCTGTAAGCTTCGTAGTCTCCATGCTAGAATTAATGGAAAAGTTTATGGTTCTAGCATGCTTGGATGTTCAGCTATTTAAACATAAAGACATACAACATTTTCTACGTCAATCAGAGAGATAAATTAGCATCCAAATCATGCAAAATATAGAGATGTTTTCCCACCAACGAGAATGAAATCATGCATATATAATCACATATACGCACAGGGGGAATTAATTTACAGCGTGACAGTCGGCCGGGCAAGGAATAATGATGGATGGTACCCTTAAACAAGGGACTGGAATATTTGTAGGTAAAAAAAGTCAAACTAAAAACCATAAATAATCATAGCTCTTTACACCGATCCACTTTACCAACTCATGGCTGGGACTGGAATTCCTCTTCAAACATTTGCTTGTAACAATATTTAAAGGGATTTAATTAGTATTCCATACGCCATATTAATTAAAATCCATTTCCACTAGCTATACAGGAGGCAAATCAATGAAAAATGTAAGCTTCGGAGCGGAAAATTGCGACACCTCATAACATATCCTTGGGCATTTCCTTACGACGAAAATGCTAGCAACAAAAACTTGAGATGAGTTACAGAATAATTGATGACCCTGAAAAAATCATAATCACGGACCTTTTTTCTTGCGAAGAAAACGAAATTTGCACAGAGAGGAGTTAGGATCGTCGCGTTCAGACAATATCGTCTAGTTGCCATATTTCTTGAAAGATCGTGATCCCCGGAAGGAATTAATTAATGACAGGGAAGAGGAGTCAAGATGTTTTTCCATATCGTGGACAGGACTGAGGTTCGGACTGCTTTTTTGGCTATCGAGGGGAAAAACAGGATGCTGTGGAAAAGGCTATATGGCTAGTTGCTCAGTCTGTCGCTCCATCTTCACTGAAGTTAAAACCGATCCAGTAATTTCTTGTCGGTAGCCATTGATGGCAACTCTGGAACTTATGGTCCCATTTAATGAGGTTTTCTTAATTTCAACCCCATCAAAGGTGCTATTGAATTGAACCTTTTCTTTCTATTTAAAGAATTTGTAATTCATTGACGCGTTTATGTGAATTTTTATTTCATGATAGCTAGCTCATGAGACTTGTAATCGAACCTTTTCTTTCTATTTAAAGAATTTGTTAAAGTTGAGCTTTAACTTAGGCGTGCACTAATGACCTAAAAGAAAACAAGGATCAATTTTTTTTTTTCTACAGTGGTCGCCCACTTCTGTTATTCAAGGATCAGCAATCCTGTTTTTGTTTTTTAAAATTTATTTTATTTAAAAATATATTAAAATAATATTTTTGTTATTTTTAAAATTTTATTTTTTACATTAATCTATTAAAACAATCTAAAAACTTCAAAAAATTTAATTTAATTTGAAAAAATAAAACATTTAAAATTTTTTAGAAATACAATTAGACCGCACTTCCAAACAAAACCATAAAAAAAGCAGAAATAATCCGGAAGCTGATTGCCAAAAACAGGTTTGCGGAAACAGCTTAATGGAAGCATTCATATCCAGAAAGATTTCACCTTGCCTACCATAGTAAAAGAGATTATTAACTTTTAGGCCATTCCAGTAGCTAATAAGCAAAGCCAGACTCCACATAAGCGTTTGCAACAATCAAAGTAGCAGATTCAACAGTAAATTGAAAACAAACTAATAGTTGCAAGCCAGTGATCTTAACACTCCGACAGTAACTTACATGACAAACCAAATTAATTGAAAACACACCCATAAAGCCATTTCCAGTGATCTTGGATTTTCTGAATGGCTGATACCTGTTATTCTTTTCCAACTGTGCCACTCGCATCCACAACCACTTGAGTATTGCTTTGTGTTTTGCTTCTCATGCATTCTCTGGCAAAAATAAAGGAGAAAGACTGAGGATTGTATGCTTCGAAAATCAAACAAACAAAAATTCGCTTACTACATCTGCTGCATCTAGAGATTTGGCTGAATTGTTTTTTAATAACAATTAATATGACAACGAACTAGTAGACATTAGTGTCCCTCCTCTCCCAAGAGATCTCGAGTTCGAACCTCTCCTATATAACTAAAAAAAAAAACAGTTGATATGTTTTAAGATCAGATGGCATTTATAGAACCGGTGGAGATAGGGGCACTAACAATCACTCTAGTTTGCAGGCTCATGATCATTCAAGCATATCCGATTTGTAGTTTGCAATTCATTCTAGGAGTTGTCGGCCATGCAGGTGAAAGTTCATGGACTATTCAAAAGATGGGTTCTAACAATTGAAAATTTTAATTTCCTTGTTTGCCAATTTGATGTCAGGGTGATTATAACAGTAACGTACTCGCAGACTGGCATGAATTGTTTTCTGTACTTTGAAATCAAACAACTTATTCTCTAAAATGAAGACATGATAATTTTCTAGGATGGTCAATCCAAGCAGTAAATTCAGTACGTTCTGCCTACGAATCAAATGATTGTATAAAAAGATCACTTATATATTTCCTCTATTTTCAAGTCACAATCTCAATTCCCCTCTTCCCAGGCCATTCTTCTGATCTCTTCTGACGCGTCAATGGATTGCCTAATAGAAAGTTGAGCCACCCTGTTGGCAACAGCAAGCCTGGTGTTTTCTCCACTACGAGAGAGTTCCAGTGTAGACCATCTATCTGACATGAAACTAATCTAACATGGGGTGTAAATGCTAGGACATAGGAGGATTAGTCCAGGCCAAGAAGCCTTGAAAAGAAATACCCTGATCGAATACTCAAAATTAGCTTTAAAGCCACTTGTATTTCCCAGACAAAGATATATGTAAACTTAAGGGGACCAATTAGCCATCCCATGCATGCATTCAACCAAAGTCATAGGGATTTTGTTAACGAAACTAAAGAAAGATTTAGGTGAAGCTAACCGAAGAGACTGGGTAAGACTGGCAGCTTCATGAAAATTGTTCTCATCTCGTGCTTTCAAAATTTTGAACATGAGATTTAGGCGCTTCTGATTGCTTGCAGCCTGTTGTGATATCAGGAACGTTTCCTTTTTGAGTTCATCACATTGAAACTCAATCTCTTCAAACTTCTCTCTGACTTCCTTTTGCCCTTCTCTAATATGTTTTTGTTGTTCAGCAATCTCTACCATCTCAGCTTTTAACCTTTTCACGGTTGCTTTTATTTTTCCACTTCTTTTCCTTTTCTGTACACAAAAAATTGAGCAAAATAACATCATTTTAGTCTCACATTAAAACAGGCCATAACCTTAAAATTAACATAAAATACGTCTGAAAAAAGATCATATGTTGTCAGCACAGATAAAAATATTGATCCTCATAAATAACATTATCTCTGTGGGCTGTTCCCTGAGGTCAAGTTAGCAAGTAAAGTAGATGCAAGATCACTAAACCTACTTTACATGTCACCCAAAAGAAAAACGATAAAGTAAAGAATTGCAGAAGCTACTCTAGAATTGCGAGTTGTTCATGAAGGGGCAAGGTTGATATTTCAAGTGAAGAGGGACAAAAAGAAGACTCTGTTATTACGTTGCTATCAAGAATTTTCTATTCCTAAGAAATAAAATAGTTGAGGTTATGTTCTATCCACTTCATAGCATTATGAATATGAGAATTTTTATTATGATATAAGGAAACAAAATAGTACTAGCTGGTATTTTCGAGTCAATTTTTAATTCCTGCAGCAAGATGAAATTCAACTTCGTTATAGGCACGCCAATATTTACGTTCAAAACAGGGGGGTTCGTGAGAATCTAAGAAGAATTATTGGTAAAAAAATTATCATTTATTATTGAAGTAAATATTGACCACCTTGAACATGCTGTTATATATTATATGCTCTAATATATGGCTTCAGAAATTCAATAACGTATGCAATTGAGACCAAGTGGAAATTTAAATTTGACGGTCTACATTCAGTAACGAATGAGTGCTTAGGTAGGCCGATGGTATTTCCAAAGAAGAGGGAGTGAGGTCCTAGATTCAAATATGAGTCCCACGAAACATGAAGTTAAAAAAGAAAGTACGCCTGCAAGAGACAGAAAAGCAAATGAGTTCAACTTTAACAAAATGAGTATTTTTGTATTGTTAACGTAGTTATTAAACCCGGTTCGGGGTTGACTTGGTTAAAAAGTTGGGTTTTGAGTTTTATAAGTCAACCCAGAAAAATTTTAAAAATATATTTAAAATTTTAATATTTCATATGAAAAAATTAAAAAAAAATTCATGTGAATATAGATTATACATGTTGTAAATAATGAAGTTTAAAAGAATATTTTAAAAAGTTTTTTATCCCACGTTGAAAAAACATAACTTTTTTCTTGTGAACATAGAGTATATATACTAAAGAGCTTCAAATCCCACATTGAAAAAATAACTTCTTTCTTGTGAACATAAAGTAATATATTAAAAAGCTTTAAATCCCATATTAAAAAGATATTATGTTATCCTTTTAAGTTGAAGTATTTAAACCAAAAAGTTTTTTATCCCACATTGAAAAAACATAACTTTTTTCTTGTAAACATAGAGTATATAGAGTATATATACTAAAGAGCTTCAAATCTCACATTGAAAAAATAACTTTTTTCCTTGGGAACATAGAGTATATATACTAAAGGGCTTCAAATCTCACATTGAAAAAACATAACTTTTTTCTTGTGAACATAGATTATATATATAAAAGGGTTTTAAAAAATATTTTTCTAATATTTATATAGTGAACTTTAAAAAGTGTTAATAACCAACTAAACAAATATGAAAAAAAAGAGGTATAGGAGAAAAACCACATTTTAAAAAAAAAAAAACAAGGTCTTGTCCGGGTTCGCTGGGGTCATAAGTCGACCTACCGGGTCGATCAGGATTTGCCGAGTTGTTGCACCGGCCAGTCTTTTAACAAACCTGAACCGGTTCAGCTACTGGGTCCCGGATCGACCCGTCAGGTCGGTCTAGATTTAATAACTGTGGTTGTGACATGGCTTCTACCAAATGGAGATTACATGATGCATTGGTACACATCAGATGCACATTAGCAACTCCCATAGCTCAGAGGTCATATGACCACGTGACAATTTAATAGTAGATCAAAGTTATTAAACTTGGTTAATCCATGACCCGGACTAAGACCCGATCAAAGCTTGGGCAGGTTGACTCAATTTTAAGAATATTAAAAAAAAGGTTAAAATAATTGTTGTAGTAAATTCTAGGGGTGAGCAAAAAAACTGGAAAACCGATTAAACCGAGAAAACCGATTAAATTTTTGAAAAAACCGGCCGGTTCGGTTCGGTTTTGGTTTTATAAACAAAAAACCGAAAAAACCGAACCGAACCGAAACCGATAAAAAACTGGAAAAAAACGAGCCAAAAACGAGACAAAACCGAGCCAAACCGGTTTGAACCGGTTTTTGCCCTAAAAAACCGAAACCGGTCGGTTTGACCCGGTTTCGGTTTTTTAAAAAAAAAATTTCGGTTTGGTTACTTTTTTTTATAAAAACCGAACCGAACCGAAAATGATCACCTATAGTAAATTCAATCTAAAAGATCAAAAAAGGCAGTCACTAACCACAACCACCAGTCGTTTTCACACTACCATCTACCATTATCTTTCACACATGGAACTTTTGATTTTTCATGCTTTCATTTTGTGTATAAATAGGTAGCTAAGTTTATATTACTAAGTGTGAGAAATAAAAGAGAGAAACACTATAGAGAAAGAGAAGGTAAGAGTTTGAAAGTTTGCAATTTATGTACACTTGTTGTTTGTAAAAAAAGATTGTTTTTATCTTCCCTGAGTATTTCAAAACCACCACCAGTAATCTCTCACATCATTAACAATTGATATCAGAGTATTGTTTGTAAAAAATAAAGGAGTTTTTTTTAGATACATTTGAATTTTCAAATTTGTCAAAAACACGTTTTATTCATTATTCATTCCATAGTGTAGGGTTCTTCAATACATACTTCACAGTGCAAAAATCAGCCTCATCGGATCAAGAAACAAGAAAGCTTAAAAAATATCGGTAAAAAAATATTCAAAAAAATGCTTTAAAAAAAGACGAAAATCGACTTAGGCTAATCTTTTAGATTTATGACCTGGGTCATAAGACCGGTGTGACCCTATCAAAGGCAAACCCGAAAAAACAAAGAAGTCAGATTCTTAACCAAACAAACATCAATAGATGAAATTGAAGGGAAAAAAAAAACAATGCAAAACAAAAATAATAGCAATTAAAAGAATTAGGACTAAATTCATTAAAAAAAAATATTCCGGGATGGAATTGTAAAAAACCAATCCATTAAAAAAATGATTAAAAAATAGCAATTAAAAGAAGCTGTACCAATTTCACACAAAAATTAAATGAAAATAAATGTCTAGGGATGAAATTGTAAAAAAAAAAATCAATCAAGAAAATGATTCAAAACAAAACAAATAGCAATTCAAATATGAGAATCAAATTTGAAAATCAAATTCAAAAATCAAATGACCATGTATGAAATAAAAAATAAAATTCAATTAAAAATAATCAATGTAAATAATAAAAATTGCAAATAAGAGAAGATGGATTGAATTCAAAGAAAAAATAAATTGAAGAGCTGATATGATTTTTTGCATGGTCAGCATACAATCCCAAGAAAAGAAAAAAAAAAAGTTATTTCCAGCCAAACCTCTTCGAACCACCTTACACGTACTATCCAGAGAGAAAAAAAAGAACGAGATGAATCAAATAATACGATAAAAACACCATTAGAACTACCAGAATCAACCGCACACGCCTCCTGAAATCAAATAATACTTTGGTATACTTGAGATGTAGCTAAAATGATCATATTACCTCGTGACAAGGGCTTCAAGATCCTTTTGTAGGGGTGGGTTCTCTTAAATGTGTGTAGCCGCTTTGTACATGAAAGAGCCATTTTAAGAGAAAAATAAGCTCTTATGTGTGAGTTTTGGGGGACCCTTTTTTGTTTAAGCAACAACCCATCAAGACTTTTATTATGTTCTTTATTGTCTATTGAGTCTTGTGTAAGATTTGTTAGTGTTCTTGTGTGCACGCGTGAGGTTTTTGAGTTTGAATTTATCACTTTTGAACCCTGTATCCGCCTTGTTTGACCTGGAGAAATCTGGACTCGTCTTCACCCTTGGAGCAGGCAATTTAACCGAACCATGTAAAATTGGAAGAAGTTGTTTTTTTCTCATTCTCCTTCAAAACATTTCACTCTTATCACTACAATTTTTCGCCTCCTGCGCTCCACAATTATAGATTCACTGAAAGACAAACTTGCTATGCTAGCAGAGTGAGTGCCATGTAAAATAAAAAGAGAGAAAATCTTTAAAGACTGACTGCTTTTTTCATGAAGTGAGTTTAAAGACTCTGTAGAGCATCGAGTACCCTTGTATCCCTACAGTAGTTCCACTTTGATCTACCGTCCAGAAGCAGTAAAAAATAAAAATATAAATTAGAGAAACCACTAGTTTAGTTTTACTGCTCCAAATCGACAAACACCGAGCTATTATTATAAGAAGTGAGCATGCTTATAGAATTTGTACTAAATCGGAGGCACGTAGCAGTGGCCGCATCAATTAAACATTTTTTGAATGAATTCCTACTACCCCATGGCAAATGGCTGCAATAGAATTCTACATACCTGAAGCCTACTCTCAATCGATCTCTTAGGGCTTGGTTCCTCGGCTACCATTGTGCATTCCATGATCTTTTCGGAATGGCGATCTGCTTTGCTCTGCTGTTTTCTTTCTTCCTTGTATAAGAAACGGTTGATATCTCTGTATGATCGACAACCGATACTCAGCAATGGGATTAGCCTACCAACTAGGGATAACTAAGCGTCACCTACTTTCGGGCTAAGGATCGGGGAAAACACTTGCATATTTAACCTTGTAGTTATTACAATATTTTAGACCAATTGGTGAGGAAATTTCGGGCACTCTTTCTTAAATTCTTCCTCCGCGCTAGGACGCGCGATACGAGAGAGTAATCGGGCGATGGAGCCTGGTACCTTTCTTTTTCTTAGGAAAAGGAAAAAACAATAGCGAAAAAAAAATTAATTGCCCCACAAAGTTAAAGACAAAAGCTTTTTTTGAATTTAAAAAACAATATAAGGGTTGATATATAATGTATTTTTTTAGTAAACAAAAAAAAAAAAACTTTTATAGCATTCAGTGGTAGTGTCGTGGGAAACTCTTATACAGTGATTGTATGCTGACATGGAAACTCTTTCATAGTGTCATTTCAACTAAAATAACATATAAATCTTGAAATCATGACTCATCTTGATATTAATCTATTAGCTTTGTAGATTTAAAAATAATCTAAATGACTAATAAAAACTTAATTTAACTTAAAAATAAAATATAAAATGATATTTTTTAAAAAAATATTGGACCATGACAACTTGGATATCCCCTAGTAATCTTTGGTTAAGCCATCAAACCCACAACTCAGATCATGGACTCGATCGAGTTTAATAATTTTATCTTTTAAAATAATTTTTAATTTAATTATACAATAATAAAAATACAAACTCACAAAAAAAACAAATGAATAAAAATTAAAAAAAATACAATCACGATGAACTGTATAAAAATAATGCTTGCTAGTATTATAAAAATACAATTATAATCTTATTTGTACAAATTCGAAGGTATTTAAT
>Ga0307517_10010951_pt1 | contig 12621 bp, 12 predicted proteins | sample 23_EM_MG_FD_194515 | JGI IMG/M metagenome (GOLD analysis project Ga0307517, IMG submission 194515) | Populus trichocarpa ectomycorrhiza microbial communities from riparian zone in the Pacific Northwest, United States - 23_EM | ecosystem: Host-associated > Plants > Roots > Unclassified | place...
TATTAATTATCATTATTTTAATTTTTTCATCTTTCATTTTTTTTATTTTTTAGATTTGATCTCTATTATTTTGATTATTATTTATTTTATTTGAGATAATTTATGAAATTATATATTTTTTTTTAATTTCATTCTCATTCAACTTTTTAATTTGTAAGATTTGTTCCTCATTATTTTAATAAACTTGAAAAAAATAAAATATTAATAAGTTATTTTCCAGCTAATTTTCCATGACATAACCAAATACTGGAAAGTATTTTCTAACTTAGTTTTTATTACACTGTCAAATATCAAAAAATAATTTATTTTTCTGAAATTTAATTTTTTAAAATTTATTTTTAAAAAAATAATTACTTTTCAACAAATAAAGATAGCCGTAGCCTACCAACTCCGTGCAATCGACAGCTATGGTTTGGAAAGTTACAACGACGAGGAACCGTTAGGCGTCACCATGTGCGTCACAGTAAGCGATAACGGCACTTCCGTGTTCTGGTAGAGGAGGAGAGGATTCTGTTCCACTAACTTCCACAAAACAATTCAAGGAAGGAAAGGCCCACCAACAAAACAAAAGATTCTTCGGCAAAGGACATATTTGTCGCCCAATTATCAATAAGGTCACCAAACAAAACAAAATACAAATTGAGCCCCTTAATTGTTTAGTATTATCCAATTAACCCTCATCTTAACTTCTTAAGGCTTTACTATAAATTTTAATAGCGGGGTGATGTTTGATTGGTGAGGACCCAATTGGGAGTATATTTTGTTTGGAGACCAAACCTAGAATCACATGATAGTCGAGGAGTAAACATGTACTTTGCTCCTTGCCCAGAGATTCTTAAAGCCAACAAAATCCTCCACCTCTCGCTCCCATTATTTATCACCCAATAATCATCGACCACCCACAAAAACAAGTAAATCATGGCTCGTGTCGCTGGGTTGGTGGTCTCATCGATCTTGTTCCTGCTATGCTGCGTTGCAGCGGGGTCAAGTTTCGATGAATCCAATCCAATCAAACTCGTATCTGACCGTCTCCATGACTTCGAATCTTCTTTTGTTAAGGTCTTAGGCCAATCTCGTCGGGCTCTCTCCTTTGCTCGTTTTGCTCACAGGTACGTTTCTATTAAATATGATGATCATACAATAATCAGATGGTTATGCTTGTTTGTTTTTCTTATCCCACCGGATGTTTGGCTTGTTTGAAGGCATGGAAAGAGGTATGAGACAGAGGGGGAGATGAAGTTAAGGTTTGCAATATTCTCGGAGAGTTTGGATTTGATTAGATCCACCAATAAAAAGGGCTTGCCTTACACTCTTGGTCTTAATCGTAAGTCTTATTAGTTAATTAGATTAGATCCACTTATTACTGTTTAGTGGTTGAAGGTAGCATAATCCAAACATTTTCATGATTTTGCAGAATTTGCTGATTGGACATGGCAAGAGTTCCAAAAGTACAGACTGGGAGCTGCCCAAAATTGCTCTGCAACCACAAGGGGCAATCACAAGCTTACGAACGCTCTTCTTCCTGAAACGGTACTACTTTTCCTTATATATATATATATATATATATGATCTTTATTGCTTAATTAGTAAATACTAGTAAATATTTATCATGGGCTGTGTTCTGTGTGTATAGAAAGACTGGAGGGAAGAAGGCATAGTCAGTCCCGTTAAGAATCAAGGTCACTGTGGATCTTGCTGGACTTTCAGGTTAAAAAATTGAAATTTGCTGGTTTTAACTATATGTTTCATGCTTGTTAACTTGAGTATTTTTCTACTGCAGCACCACTGGAGCTCTAGAGGCTGCTTACCACCAGGCTTTTGGGAAAGGAATCTCTCTGTCTGAACAGCAGCTTGTGGACTGTGCTAGAGCATTTAATAACTTTGGCTGCAATGGTGGGTTGCCATCCCAAGCCTTTGAATACATTAAATTCAATGGTGGCCTTGACACCGAAGAAGCATATCCTTACACTGGAAAAGATGACGCCTGCAAGTTCTCATCGGAGAACGTTGGTGTCCGAGTTGTCGAATCAGTCAACATTACACTGGTAAGTAGCATGCACAATTCCCCTAAATAATATTTTGTGTGCATATTCTTTCTGGTCCCTCTTGAGCAGGAAATTTCTCGCTCGAGCTGTTGAGTTGTCAAACCTTGGTGTGCATATTTTGTGTTTGGGTTGGTTATTGTAGATGTACTTGTTTTCGGGATATGAGCATTCTTATACCTCTAATATTAGCATTGAGAGTAATTACTTCATTTGATCCATGTTGCAGCTTGAAGAAGCTGTGTTTTTCTCGCCCAAATACTCTAGAGATCTAATATTATACAATCCCCTTTGTAGAGAGTAGAGACTCTTCATTTCCTTGTTTGAATATCTGTTCATTCTCCATTTGCTACAAGAGGTTGTTATAGTTAAACATGGTCTCTTGGGGGGTTCAGAATCTGGCCATTGATCATTTGCTACTCTCAAAACTTCAATGCTAGTATGCGTTATTAATATCATTTGAGTTTCCCTAATCTTATACTCAAATACAGGGTGCTGAAGACGAATTGAAGCATGCAGTTGCATTTGTTCGTCCAGTTAGCGTTGCGTTCGAGGTAGTAGGTAGTTTCCGTCTGTACAAGGAAGGAGTTTACACCACCAGCACTTGTGGCAGTACTCCCATGGTGAGTTCAACTATTTTTAGGTCGATAATCTTATTCAATGGAATCGGTCAGATGGTGGTATTGTTTCAATAAAATTTTGGGGGACGTTGCTCCTTCTTAAACTTTTAGAAACATCTAGTTTACATTCAAGATTCGAAATGTCAAGTGACTGCATAAGTCAACAACCTTTAAGTAACGCCTCTCATGATCTCTTAATGATGTTATATTAGTTCAGTTACTTGTCCCGGCTAGATGGGCATGTTGAGATAGGTAGCGTGAATGGATGTAAACCATCAAACATATTAATATTCTTCCCGCTTGCGTACTTGAACGCTTATTAGTTATAACCTTTATATATGACGATTTCTTTCTGACATTCTCTTGGGTTTGTGGCACGCTTATTATTTATAACCTTTATATATGGCGATTTCTTTCTGACATTCTCTTGGGTTTGTGGCAGGATGTGAACCATGCTGTTCTTGCAGTTGGTTATGGAGTAGAGAATGGTATCCCATATTGGCTGATCAAGAACTCTTGGGGAGAAGACTGGGGCGACAACGGTTACTTTAAGATGGAGATGGGGAAGAACATGTGTGGTAAGTCCCAACCTATATATAGATCGACTGTGAAACCACTTGAAGGAATATTTGATGCATTAGCAAACTGTTGAACTAACTGTGAACGGGCCCCATTGAAATGTGATGCCAAGATAATAGGGATTTCGACTGGTTTCGTACTTGAGCAATTGTTGACTTGCCTTTATGTTCAAAATGCTTATCCTGATTTTATTTTTGCAGGTATTGCAACCTGTGCATCATATCCTGTCGTTGCAGCTTGATTGTGAAGATTTGATGAGCTCTTGGATGAGTGGTTTGTGGTGTGCGATACTAGTTTCAGTAATGTAATAGGAATTTGCATCCAAGGTGCATGCCCATGTGTGTTGATGTACGAAAATAAGACGCCCTATTTCCCAATATAATGTATAGACCCTTGTGCTACGAGTACCGTGATGTGGTACCATTTGCAGTCATGTAGAACACAATGCCTTGTTTAAATCAATTGCAGCATATATTTTTATTAGAGAATGGATCTGTTACCCAAAAAACCAACCCCACTGAGGAATTCAGTACCATGCAAAGCAAAATGGCGATCAGAGACAACAAATCAAAACAGTGCTGAACGCTACCAAGATCAAACTGAAAGTGAAATTGATTAAAATTAGCCACATTGCTTGATTCTTCCATGCCATTGGATCCGTTTTGATATCATATCAGACATGGAAGGCATTGTTGATGTACATGGGAAAAGTTACTGCTCTTAACTACCTGCGCACCTGCTTGACTTGTATACACTGGAAACCCCAAAACCGCCTTTCCCCAATTTCTATCCAAGATCGTAAAAAAAGGACACAGGTCATGACCCTGTAAGTTCAGATCAGATATAAACAATTTTAACCTCAAAACTGTATTGTATACAATTCGTGATCCACCAATGCCTTGAAACATGCAAACGCTGCCAGCCTGCAAAGTCCATTAAGCAAGACAGACATCAAGAACTCACATACAAGTAGATGAATAATAATGCGCAACCAAAAAAATGACCACCAAGAATTCGAATTGATAGCAACTACGATAAGCTTTTGATAGTTGTGAGCCTGAACAGATACATGACCACTTGGCATCAAATAAGAATGCTAAGTTCAAGACGCTACCACTTCACTCTCACATGTTTTATCCAGACATAAACTTTACCAACATTTTGGATATACATCTTTGACTAGATGCTGGACACTCTTGTGAGATGTTCACTGGTAGAGATGCAAATGTTAATGTAAGTTGTCAGTTTGTCTCCCTTGCATCATGTGATAAAATTGCAAGTACCACGATCCACTCCAACACCATAGTGTTCTACTTCATAAAAGGACTCGGGCCACTATTATTGTGGTGATCCCTATAGTTAGATTGGATGCAGTATTTCTCCACTTAAACTTGATATTAACTGATGCTCTCTGTTATTCTTCATCCTCCTCACATCCTAGAAGTAACATTGCAGTTTCAGCAAACAAAATTCCTTCCAAATCATTCATGCATCCCCAACTTACAAGCTACAACCAGTAGACAGCTAGAATACATGTTGGTCATGGACATGCCCACTTCTCAATCCTCTTCATGGAGATTATTGTTGTTGCTAGTCATTATGAAGAATTTTAACAATAAACTGAGGCCTTCTACAACCAAAGTCACAAACTTAACAATCCTAAGACGCACCTGGTCTATCATACTGCTTTTTTGGTTCCTCTTTTTCTATTTATTTCTGCATAAATTCTGCCTTATTCATGCTATTTTATACATTAGAACTCAGTACCTCAATGTCCACACTGACATTTGAGCTATCTAGCATCGGTTAAACATGTCACAACTCCAGTCACCAGAGCAACCACTTTCCTCCATTAGATTTGTTAATGCCATTAAACAATAGGACATGGCTAATAACAGACATCACCACAATAAAACTAGCTGCATTTCATATTAAGCAATATAGAGCATAATTAAGAAGTTTACGGAAAAAAAAAATATAATTACTGTCAACATTATAAATATGTGAGAGGAAGTAACCAAATTAATTATCCACATCAGAAGTGCAAAGATGCTTTGAAGGTCAAGAAGACAAATGCATAAAAGTAGAGAAAAATAGAAATTCAACAAAGGCAGCATATTTGAAGTAATATTTGATTTGTTGATCTCACTGAAACGTTAAAAACAATAAAGAACTTACTGTTTGAAACCGTCTCGTAGCTCATTTATGCTACAAGGTAGAGATGCGTGATGATGGAAAAGCCTTTTTCATTTGACAGCTCCAACAAGCCGATTTTAATTTTGCACCACACCCTCTTTCAAACTGCCACTGGGATGTCTGTATTTGTCCTCAAAGGAATAGCTTTCTCAACAGATGACAAACCCAAGTTACGATCCTCTAATGCCATTTTCCTAATGCGATAGGCTTCATTAGGCATCCCAGCCTTCAAAAGGCAGGATATCAAAGAATTAACCGTGATGTTATCAGGGGCACACCTGGTTGCCAACATTCTATTAAAAATATTAATTGCTTCAAACATTCTTCCTTTCACGCAATGCCCGATAATAAGAATGGTAAATGTCACCTTATCAGGGTCACATCTCTTCTCTTCCATCTCTTTTAGAATCACATTCCCCTCATCCACATTGCCAGCCTTGCAGAACCCATCAATCACAGGATTGTACATAAATGGTTTTGGAATTATACTACTATTCTTTATTTGCCCCAGAAAATCACGAGCTTCATTAAGTCTATTCTCCTTGCAAAGAGCATTAATGAGAACAGCATAAGTATAAACAGTTGGAGATACATTTCTTGTTTTCATCACATTCCAAAACTTCAAGCCGTGGTTCACCTGACCAGCTCGACAGTAGCCATCAATCAAGGAAGTGAAGGTGACTACATCAGCTGAGCAATCAAAATATGCCATCTTTCTGTACATTGCTTCTGCTTCAGCTATGTTCCCAATCTTGCCAAAGCCATCAATAAGAACATTAAAAGTGATTACATTGGGCTGAATCCCAGACCTCATCATCTCCTCAAATAAATTTGAGGCCTCCTTCATCTTACCTGACTTGCAAAACCCCGATATAATTGATGTATAAGTCACAATGTCTGGTGAACAATCACTTCTAGACTGAATTTCCTTGAACAATTCACATCCTCTCTGTACTTCATTTGCCTTGCACAATCCATTTATAAGAGTATTATATGTGACAACATCAGGTAAACATCCAAAACTCTCCATATCCTTGAAAAATTCAAAAGCTCTATCCACACCCCCTACTCTGCAAAGACCTCGGATAAGAATATTAAAAGTCCAAGTGTCAGGAGATTGCATTGCCAAATACTCTTTAAACAAGTAAATGGCCTCGTGCACTTGATTCTGCTTAACCAACACACTCAACAAATTATTATAGACAAATGAATTAATGCGAACCTCCTTACCCTGAACCTCAGCAAGCAATTTCTTAACCATATCAAAATCGCTCGCCTGCGCCATCCAAGTTACCAAAAATCCTAAAAGTTTACTATCAGGCAAATGCCCATCACTTCCCATGTAATCAAACACAATATTCACCAAATCATGGTGACCCATTTGACATAAGGACCTCATAAGCAAATTATAAGTGGAATAGCAATGATTGACATTCAAATTCAATCTACTGAACTCCAAAAACTTGAAACCCACTTTTGGATTATTAAACCTTTTGATTACCTCAAATGCAATCAAAGGTGTCAACTTTTCACACAAGTAATTCAAACAAGCATCCAAAGAATGTGAATTGACAAAAAGTGTGGAAACTACTTTGACAAACCAAGATTCTGGGTTTTGAATTACCTGTCTATCAGGGTAAAAGCGAGATCCTCCTTGAGTTTGACCGTGAAAACGGGCAATGGCAATAGTGGATGCTCGAACCCTGAAAGGTCCAGTTAAGGAAAAGAGGGTCATATGCAACCCCACTCCACTACTGTAATTTAAAGCAATGACTCCTCTTTGAATACAGCCAGATTTTCTATTGGGTCTACCAGTTTATGTGGGTTTTTTTTGTTAAAATCTCTGCACGTCATGGAGATAACGAAAAACCCAAAAAGAGTCCCATAGCAAACCAAAATATGGTGACCCAAAAAAGAGAATTTCAATCAATTAACAACAAAAGTGGACTTTAAAGCAGAAATTATACATTTGAAGTTGAAATTTGGTGTATTTGAATCAGTGAATGGAATAGAAATTTGCGGGGGTTTTTTTCAAAGGTATGAAGAAGACGCTGGTGATTGGGGAAGGGGCTCATAAATGGAACCCCATGTCATTCTGTGTTAGGGTTTTTCAGGGACTTGGAGTTACGTCACTTGTCTGTCAACGTAGCGAGGACAACCCAGGTTTAAAATTATATTTTCATAGTTTTATGCGCTTAAATATATTTTGATTTGTTTTATCTATCTTACCTTATGCCGTTAAATACATGTTAAATTAACGAGTAATTTTATATAAAAAAAAATTAACTTCTATTTAAAAAAAAATTAAAAGATAAAAGATTAAAATTTACATAAAAAAATTAAATAAAAGTGTTTTTTTTCATAAAATGCATATAAAAGTTGCATTGAAGTTTTAATTTTCTCATTATATTTTAATTCTAAACTTTATTTTTATTATATTTTGTAAGAGATGAGAAAATTAAAAAAAAAATCTTAAATGCCAGATTTCAGCTATTAATAACTTTGATTTTTAATATTTAAAGTTTCTAATTTTTTGAAATTTTTTAAAGTCCATTAAGCAAGCGGGATTTTAATATTAAATTAAATATAAATCATAACTTTAATACTTCATTCATTTATTAAACTTTAAAAGAAAATTTTAATAAATAGAGATGATTTTTACCTTCAATAATATCAATAAATATATATATATATATATATACTTGGAAAGTTTTATTTTTCAATTTGATTTTAAGATATTACACATATTGGAGGGCTTTTTGGGTTGTTAATAAGGTTATTGAGGTTTTTAAGATGATTTTTTTAGGTATTTTAAATGAAAATATAATACAACACTTAGTGTTTAGGGTTCAAATGCTCTAGAACCCTATTTTGTAGCCATTGAACATGGTTGAAGCTTGAATGAGACGATGACAAGTTATTTGTCCAGGTAGACAAAATTCACTACTAGGATTTAAAATAATAATAAAAAAAAAACAGGTAAAATATGTGTCATTTGCTTACTTTAACAAAGTAAAATAGGTATTTGGCCTGGCTTGAGTATTGAAGGCCTAGCCTTTTACTATTTTTATTTTATATTAAAATTCTTTTTTAATTAGGATTAATACAATAAAATTTAGAAATATCCAATTATGCCTTATTTTTTAAATAAAATTTGAATTTATTATGGTAATGTTGTTCCTTAATTTATATAAAAAATTTCATAAATCTAATATGCAGGATTTTGTTTTTAAAAACAAATTTCTCATAAATATTCATTTAGGATACTTTTTTTATAAAAAAAATCATGTTAATTTTTTATATAGTTTTATTAAATTAATTATTTTTTTTAATTCTTTGATACTTCTTCATCAAAATTATCACAACACTATTTCTTTTATTGAGATTTCCTTCTCATATGATGCCAAATTTTAATCACAAAAAATATTTATCTAATAAAAAATACCTATTTTCACTAGACAAAAAAAAAAGATGTACAAGGAAGTAGTGTTTTGGCTAAAGAGAGTTTTCTGGTTTCCAAGTGTTTTTGGGATTTTGCTTTGATTGATGAAATGCTGGAATTGTACGTGCAAGAGGATGAAAGGCTGAGGGCCATTTTAGGGGAATGGAGTTCCCGAGCAGCTACGTACCCCTTGTGCTTGTGATTTACCTCATAAATTTGTCATTTTACAGCTCGAGCGAGCATTCGAAGCTGAGCGAATGTCAAATCTTGAATTGCAAAAGAAGCTTTCAACATCAATAAATCAATTACATTTATCAACTGAAACAAGTGAGCACCACAGAACTTAGTTGCCCCTGAATTTTACTACCATTCTTCTGTGATACTCTGTTCGTGCAGCATACAAACGCCATCCATGACAAGCATGAATGGGCCACCCTTCAGTCGTATCTACAGAAGTTTTTTTTGCTGTCCATAGCAGTTCATTGTTTTGCCTTTTCTGGTTTTACAGAATTTGCTGGAAAGTACTCAATGTAATTCCTTACCAGCAGAAGCACACGACAGGTTTATGTTATTTCCTTTTCTTGAAAGAAAAAAACAAAAAAAAAACGTAGATTTAGGTGGTGCATCAACAAAATTAAGGGGGAGGGGAAAGGAAAGGGAAATAATCAGACGACAGGATACTAAAGAAACTGGAACAATGCTAATATAGGGCTACCTCTTTTGATAGCATACTCTGATGATTAGGAATGTCAATTTGAAGATGCTGGGTTTAATTGTCACAAAACAGAACAAAAAAAAAGTGACTAAATCCAAGCTGAAAATAGTATTCTTAAACATACAAGGATACACTCATCTATGACAACTATAGTGAACAAAAAAGAAAAACAAAACAAAACTCTGCAAGTCTTCATGAATACAATTGTATACATAAGAAAATCCTTAAAGCTAAATTACAATGGGCACACATGTCTAGTTTCATCAAGAAAGAGACAACCAAACACATAATTGTAGAAATCACTACCTTTCAATAATTCTCCCCCTCCACCTATAGCTTGTGTATCATACTTGCATGCTCTTGTACAGTCTGGACAGTAAGTGACCTGCATACAGAAAATGAACACTTCATCTTCAAAAGGCCAGGGAAAGCTACCTTGAAGCAATCATATTGAACAATGAACAAAAAGCTAAATACGATTCCTATCTTGTTGTGCTTAAGGTTTGATTTCAAACTATACATTGACCACATGATGCTAGGAGAGCATCAGAGAAAGAAACACATTGGCAACTACAAACCTCCAATAACTTTGGCTGGAAAGAGCTATCAAGCATGACATCCACGCCATACATTGCCCTGGACATTGGACTATGCATCTCTGGATGTACTGTTGCAGCTGCCTCGAAAACAGATCGAATCATATTTCTCACTCTCTCATGGATATCCAACCATTTAACTGCAACAGACACAGGAATCTATATTTAGTAAATGCAGGTATCCAATGGATAAGTTTCTGGTTGTGAATAACCATTCTCTTCAGGAAGGAAAGCAATAAGTGATGGAGGCTGTTACCTTGGTGCTCCTGTTCAAATTCCTTCACAAACTCTGGAGTGTTCTTGTGATTCAATATTCCACGATAGTTCTGCAAGCCATTCCCAATTACATCAAAGTCAAGAAACAAATCTCGTAAGCAGAAATGTAGGCTAAAATCCCAGCCAATTATGACAATGTGAAGGAAAAAATCCTCATTTAACAAAACTGGATGGCAACATGGTTTTCTTTCTTTCTTTCTTCTACATTCCATTTTCAACCTCTTGAAGCATGTTTATGACCAAAATATTTCAGATTTTGCAACTTCAATGCAAAAATGGTTAACACATACCATAACAGTAAAGTGGGTCTCGTACTCAAAAAGGCTGTGCTTGTCAAGAGTGTATTGGTTGTTTGCCAACCTAACCTGAAAATAAAGATGAAATAACTATTTCAAGATAGGCATCCTAATAGAAGGAATTTGAAAATCTGTTCCATATCATTTGGCATCTTAGCAAATCAACAAAGAAAAGCTGCATACCCAGAAAACATCTGCAAGGAACAGTTCCAGAGGCTTCACACTGCGAACCAGTACTATATAACGGATATCAAATTTCTTGCCTTCGAACAGAGCAGGATGCTCGATATATTTCTGGCATATTTTTGGACCAGTTTCCATCAGGCGGATAATAGCAGACAAATTATCTGTTACAGTTGTATCAATAGTCCGGGCCATGTTCCATGGTTTTAAGATCCATAGGTTGTTCATTCCATCTCTTTTGCGTGCATAATAGTCGCCAATAAGTTGAGAGAGATGTGATTCTAAATTGTAAGTAGGATGCAACCAATCAGGAGATCCATGTGCCTGTTGGATAAATGGAACTAAAAAAGTCAGTTATTATTGCAAAACAAATGCAAACCCTGGTCGTATTTTCTGATACTCATGCAAAGATACTGAATAATTAGTTTAATTAACAACTATCTGGAGGAAAAGAATGATATTTTGGGGACAAAGCAGGCTCATCCAAGAGTGTGCATGCTTGAATTTATACATACATTAGACATCCTGTCTTTACCTTTTGAATAGTCTCTGCCAAATGATGTTTCATGACAAGACAAGCTTCGAAAGGAAATTGGTTTATATATTGCTGATCTGTAATTCCAGCAGCTCTTTTGACATCATCATCCACCTGCATGCCTGTCCATATAATGTCTGCATCCTTCAACTCTGTGGCTGTTAACAAAACAAATTATAAGAGAAGCTTTGTCAGAGCATGAGAAAGAGATACCAAACTTCTATATGTTTCGAGGGAAGGGAATAAAAAATGTGAGTAATGTAAAGGAAATTAAGCAAGTTTCCTTTGTTTGGATCCTAAAATTAGGAACAGAAAAGAAATTTCTAAATTTTCTTTTTGGTTCATAAAAACTTTCCACCCAAATTGGGAAGGACTGCAACCTTCCTTGAACCAAACCAAAGAAATTCAATTGCACTTCTTACATTTCCCTTGTTTTCCCTAGCATCTTTAGATTTCCGTACACACTCTAAGTTTCAAAATACATTCAAGTCTTCCCTTATTAATATGCACACATTCTATATTCATATAAAAGAAACCTCGATAGAACTAAGTTTCAAAACTAGGTGAGTGTTTGTTTTTGCAATAGTTTTTTGCTTTTCAAATTGTTTTTCCCTTGAAAATGCATAAAATTGATGCTTTTTGGGGTGTTTTTGGATGGTTTTGATGTGCTAATGTCAAAAATTAAAAACAATATATATGAAAAAAACATCATTTTGATGCATTTTTAATTGATAAGCACCCTGCACCAAGGTTGTAAAAAACGTTTTTTTGACACAACACAGAAAATATAATGTAAACTCGGATCATAAAATCACAAGTAAATTTTTTTTAACTAATTATATATTGATAGTTCCAGCTTAGTAAATAACAGTATAACACAATTAAAACAAAAGTAAAATAAACAATACAAAAGTTTAAGCACCTTACAATACATAATTCAAATAAAAATTCATATATAGTTTAAGTAAATTAAAAATTATGCTAGTTCTATAATTGGTGCATGAGTTTACAATATTTCTTCATGATATGCCATCATTTCTTCTTTTCCTTTTTCAAAAGTTTAACTTGGCTTAGCATGAGTTTGTCTTTGACATTTATTTACTCATGGCTATCAAGGAATAACAGTGTGTGTGTGTGTGTG
>Ga0307517_10010952_pt1 | contig 12621 bp, 8 predicted proteins | sample 23_EM_MG_FD_194515 | JGI IMG/M metagenome (GOLD analysis project Ga0307517, IMG submission 194515) | Populus trichocarpa ectomycorrhiza microbial communities from riparian zone in the Pacific Northwest, United States - 23_EM | ecosystem: Host-associated > Plants > Roots > Unclassified | place...
GAACGGATTGCGGCCGCCTGCCGACGCCTCGCCGAACTTGTCCATCAACTGGCGGCGGACTTCCTCGATGAAATAGCCCGACGCCGATTCGAACTGGACGGTGCGCTTGTTGACCGTGCCGAGTGGCTGCGTGACTGCCCAATCGTGCTGCTGCTGGTTGATATAGCCATTGGCCTGCATCTCCCCCAGCACCCAGTTGCGGCGTGCCAGCGCGCGGTCGGTCTGGCGATCGGGATCATAGCCCGACGGCGCCTTGGGCAGGATCGCCAGATAGGCCATTTGCGGGATGGTGAGCTGGTTGAGGTCCTTGTCGAAATAGGCGCGCGACGCCGCCTGGACGCCGTAAGCGTTGCGACCGAGGAAGATCGTGTTGAGGTAGATTTCGAGAATCTGCTGCTTGGTCAGCGTGTCTTCGATCCGATAGGCGAGGATCGCTTCCTTGAGCTTGCGGGTATAGCTGTGCTCGTTGCCGACCAGCAGGTTCTTGGCGACCTGTTGGGTGATGGTCGAGGCGCCGCGCGCCCGCTTGTTGCGCAGATTGTCGAGCAGCGCCGAGACGATGCCGGGATAATCGACGCCGTGGTGCGTGAAGAAGGTCTTGTCCTCGGCCGACAGATAGGCCGCGACCAATAATTTGGGATATTCGTCGAACCTCAGCTGGACGCGATGTTCGCGCGCGAAACTGAAGACCGGCATGCCGTTGGTGTCACGGACGTTCGACGGCAGATCGGGCTCATAGGTCTTGAGTCGGTCGACCGAGGGCAGATCGCGCGCGACCAGCAGCCAGATCAGGAACCAGGCGATGCCCCACAGCGCCGCCAGCACCACCAGTGCCTTGACCCACCAGCGCTTCCACGCGCCGCGCATGAAGCCGGCGAATCCGCCGACCTCTCGCTTGATCCGGAAATTGACCGTGTCCGAACTGTCAGCCGCCATAATTGTCCGGGCCTTAGCAGGTCCGACGGCTCTTGCCAGTATTTCAGCTGTTATTTTGAGCTAGGCTGATCGGCATCGCTTTGCTGAACCCATCTCACGCATCAATTCGACGCAAGCTTGCGGGCGAAATTGACCTCGACCGCGCGCTCGACGCTCTGCGCGATGCGCTTGCGGCCGTCGGGAGAGTCGAGAAAGGCCGCATCCTTGGGGTTCGAGATATAGCCCGTCTCGAACAAGACCGACGGCATGTCGGGCGCCTTCAACACCATCAGCGACGCGAATTTGTGGAAGCCGGGGCGCAGCGGGATGTTCGGTTCCGCTTCGCGGCCGAGCAGCCGGGCGAACGCGGCCGAGGCGTTCATCGTTTCGCGTTGGGTGAGGTCGATCAGGATCGACGACACGTCGGGATTCTCGCTACCGAGATCCACGCCGGCGATGACGTCGGCCTTGTTCTCGCGCGCGGCGAGCCTGGCGGCTTCCTTGTCCGACGCGACCTCCGACAAAGTATAGACCGAAGCGCCCGACGCGTCGCCCGCGCCCACACTGTCGCAATGGATCGAGATGAACAGATCGGCCTTGAGCTTGCGCGCGACGCCGTAGCGTTCCTGCAGCACCAGGAAGCGATCGTCCTCGCGGGTCAGTGCGACGCGGACGCGGCCCGACTTGAGCAGTTCGTCGCGGATCGCCTTGGCGATGCGCAAGGTCACGTCCTTTTCCCTGATCCCGCTGGTCGGCGAGATCGCGCCGGGATCGAACCCGCCATGGCCGGCATCGATCACCACCAGCGGACGGCCCGGATCGCCGTCGATCCTCGGCAGCGCCAGCGTCTTGCTGGCGGCGGGCACCGGCACCGATACCGAATAGCGCGCGCTGGTGCTGGCGGTGTCGGGGAAATTGAACGGCGGCAGGAAACTCATTCGCCCGGCCGCCGCGGCGCGCGCGAAACCGGCGTCATCGGTGGTCCGCAGCTGGAGCGTCAGCACGCGGCCGTCGGCGCCGAACGACCCGTCGGTCACCACCGCCGGGCGAGTCAGGTCGAACACCACGCGCGCGCCGCCGTCGCGCGCGCCTTCGCGCACCGCGTCGACCAGCCCACCGGTCGCGACGGCGCCGCCTGGCGCTGCGTCGACAACGTCGAGCGCGACGCGCCTGGGCGAGACGAGCAGAAAGCTCGAGGCGTCGGCGACCTTCTGGTCGAACGTCACCACGATGGCGTCGTTCCTGACCTCCACGCGCTGGATCGTGGCCGCCCAAGCGGGGCTGCCGCCGAACCACAGGGCCAACATGGCAAGAATGAACGACACACGCACGTAATGGCGCGCGGGCCGGCAACCGGTCCAGCGAAAAACCATCTGGAAGAACCCCTTTTACTCGCTCTTCGAGAAACGCGGTTACCGGCGCGGTCACTCAAACCGGATGAAGCGACGCGGTTAATTTGCCGTTCGGCATGAATTTGCCGGTCCGAACGGCAGAAACCTGCCAGTTGAAGCGGACGATGGCAGGTGCTACCTGAATCGTAACCGGCACCGTGACAATGATTTGTCCGGAGGTCGCCGGCCCCACGGCCGCCCCGGCGTTATCGGCAGGCGGTCCATCAGGTTGACGTTCGCATGATGCATTTCCCTCGCCTTGTGCTCGATCCGGCCATCGCCGGTGAGCGCGTTGGCGCGGGTGCCCCGGCCGTGATGCCCGGGCGTGCGCGGCGAACAGACGCACATCCACCATCCCGCATCGGCCGGCAGCAAGCCGGCCCCGCGCGACTTATCGGCGCGCCCCTATCCTTGTTGAAGGACCGGCGCGCCCGGAGAGAAAATAATGACCATGCGTATGTTGATCGACGCACGCCACCGGGAGGAAACCCGGGTGGCGGTCGTCAAGGGAAACCGCATCGAGGAGTTTGATTTCGAGAGTGCCGAGCGCAAGCAGCTCAAGGGGAATATCTATCTAGCCAAGGTTACCCGGGTCGAACCGTCGCTCCAGGCGGCGTTCGTCGACTATGGCGGCAACCGCCACGGCTTCCTGGCTTTCTCGGAAATCCACCCCGATTACTATCAGATCCCCAAGGAGGATCGTGACGCGCTCCTCCGCGAGGAAGCCGAGCACGCCGCCGAGGAGGCCGCGCTGCGCGCCGAGCTCGACGCCGAGGACGATGAGCACGACGATCACGAGCCGTCCGAGGAAGAGATCGAGCGGCTCGACGACGACGGAGCGCCCGATGAGGACGTCGCCGCCGAGCATGAGAGCAGCGGTGGCGGCGGTCGTCGCCGTGGCCGCAAGGACAATGGCTCGGAAGACCAGGTCGAGGCGCTGCGCCAGCGCCGCATGAACCTGCGCCGCCGCTACAAGATCCAGGATGTGATCCGCCGCCGTCAGGTGCTGCTGGTCCAGGTCGTCAAGGAAGAGCGCGGCAACAAGGGCGCCGCGCTGACCACCTATCTGTCGCTCGCCGGCCGTTATTGCGTGCTGATGCCCAACACATCGCATGGCGGCGGCATCTCGCGGAAGATTTCCAACGCGTCGGACCGCAAGCGGCTCAAGACGATCATGGCGGAGCTCAAGCTGCCGCCGTCGATGGGCTGCATCGTCCGCACCGCGGGCCTGCAGCGCACCAAGGTCGAGATCAAGCGCGACTTCGACTATCTCGCCCGGCTGTGGGACGGGATCCGCGAGACCACGCTTGCCTCGGCCGCGCCGGCGCTGGTCTATGGCGACAGCGACCTGATGAAGCGGGCGATCCGTGACATCTACAACAAAGACATCGACGAGGTGATCGTCGAGGGCGATGACGGCTATCGCCAGGCCAAGGAGTTCATGAAGCTCCTGATGCCGAGCCATGCCCGCCGCGTGAAACATTATTCGGACCCGGTGCCGCTGTTCCAGCGCGCCGGCGTCGAGGATCAATTGTCGGCGATGTACCACCCGGTGGTGCAGCTCAAGTCGGGCGGTTACCTCGTCATCAACCCGACCGAAGCTTTGGTCTCGATCGACATCAACTCGGGCCGCTCGACGCGCGAGCATAATATCGAGCAGACCGCTACCGCGACCAACCTCGAAGCCGCGCAGGAAATCGCGCGCCAGTTGCGCCTGCGCGACATGGCGGGCCTCGTCGTCATCGACTTCATCGACATGGACAACGGGTCCAACGTCCGCAAGGTCGAGAAGGCGATGAAGGAGGCGCTGAAGAACGATCGCGCCCGTATCCAGGTCGGCCGCATCTCGAGCTTCGGCCTGATGGAAATGAGCCGCCAGCGCCTGCGCACCGGCGTGCTCGAAGCATCGACCCGCCAATGTCCGCATTGCGAAGGCACCGGTCTGGTCCGCACTGCCTCATCGGCCGGCCTGTCGGCGCTGCGCATGATCGAGGACGAGGCCGCGCGCGGCCGCGGCTCGCAGATCACGCTGCGCGCATCGCAGGAAGCGGCATTCTACGTGCTCAACCGCAAGCGCGCCGACATCGCCGAGATCGAGGATCGCTACGGCGTCCAGGTCGTCATCCTGTCCGACGGCGAGACCGAAGGCGCTCGCATGACGGTCGAGGCATCGGGCCCGCCCCCGGTCCACGCGCCGCGCTTCGAAGCGCTGATCGAGGAAGAGGAAGAAGACGATATCGTCGAGGACGAACTCGACGAGGAGGAAGAATCCGAAGACGAGCGGGCGGAGCGCAGTGAGAGCGGCGAACGCCGCGAGCGCTCGGACGACGACAGCGAGGCCGGCCGCAAGCGCCGTCGGCGCCGTCGTGGCCGTCGTGGCCGCGGTCGTCCCGAGGACGAAAACGGCGAAGGCGAGGCTGGCAACGATATCGTCGCGCAGCAGCCTGCCGAGCAGAGTGACGACGAGGGCGAAGGCGAAGAAAACGTCGCCGAACGCGCCGCCGAAACCGAGACCGAGCGTGAAGCGCGTGGCCGTCGCCGCCGGCGCGGTCGTCGTGGCGGCCGCCGCGTCGAAAGCACGACCGATACGCCATCCGAGGCTGAGGAAGCCGATGCCGGCGATGCCGGTGCGGTGATCGCGACGCACGCCAATCCCGACGTGCCGGTGGCGGTCGAGCCCGACGTGGCGGCCGAAGCGGAGACGGCGCCCAAGCGCTCGCGTCGCCGTCCCAAGGCACGGATCGCCGAGGAAGCCGCCGCGGCCCCGGTGGTCGAGGCGTCCGCCGAGCCGGAGCCCGAGCCCGTTGCGGCGGAGCCTGCGGCCAAGCCCAAGCGCAGCCGCAAGAAGGCCGCGCCGGTTGAAGCCGAAGCCGAACCCGCCATTGCCGAAGCGCCCGCCGCAACGGTAGCGGAGGTCGCGGCACCGGCAGTTGACGTGGAAGAGCCGGCGGCCAAACCCAAGCGCAGCCGCAAAAAGGCCGCGCCGGCCGACGCGGCTGCCGAGACGGAAGCCGGGGCCGTGTCGCCGCTGGCCGCCAACGACGCCGACGAAACGCCGGTAGCGGTGGATGCCGACGGCGCCGATCCGGCGGATGAAGACGCACTGGGTCCCGATGGCACGCCGCGCCGCGGCTGGTGGCAGCGCACCTTCGGCGCATGATCGTGCGCCGGTCCCTCGCGCTTCAGGACGGGTTCACCCGTCCGCGCGCAGGGACCGGCCGCGCACCCGCCAGGGGACCCGAACGGATGACCGGACGATGAAGCGACTGATCGCGCTGTTCGCGACGGCGATCCTTCTCTGGACGCAGCCGGCCTATGCACAGGGCATTCTGCGCGACGCCGAGACCGAAGCCTTGTTCAAGGACATGTCGCGACCGATGATCGTCGCCGCTGGCCTGTCCCCGGCCAACGTCCAGGTCGTGCTGATCCAGGACGATTCGATCAATGCCTTCGTCGCGGGCGGGCAGATCGTCTATATCCATTCGGGCCTGATCCAGGCGGCCGACAATGCCAACGAGGTGCAGGGCGTCATCGCGCACGAGCTTGGCCATATCGCCGACGGCCATGTCGTGCTGGCCGATGCCGGCGCCAAGCCCGCCATGGGCATTTCGCTGCTCAGCCTGGTGCTCGGCATCGCGGCGATGGCGGCGGGCGCGGGCGATGCCGGCGCCGGCATCCTGGCGGCGGGTCAGCAGGCCGCGATGGGCAAGTATCTGGCCTTCACCCGCGTCCAGGAAGCCACGGCCGACGCGACCGGCGCCAAGTTCCTGCGCGAGGGCAATGTCAGCGGCAAGGGCATGATCAGCTTCTTCAAGAAGCTGGCCAATGAAGAATATCGCTACGGCCTGCAGAATATCGACCCCTATGCGCAGACCCACCCGCTGTCGAACGAGCGCATCAACACGCTGTACGCCGACGTGAAGGCCTCGCCGGCATGGAACAACCCGCCCGACACCGCGCTCGATGATCGCTTCAAGCGGATCAAGGCGAAACTCTATGGCTATGTCGCGCCCTATGCGTCGACGCTCAACAAATATCCCGAGAGCGACCAGTCGATCTACGCGCATTACGCGCGCGCTTATGCCTGGCACAAAGCGGGCTATCCCGACAAAGCCGATGCCGAGACGCGCGCACTGGTCAAATTGAAGCCTGACGATCCCTATTTCCTGGAGATTCGCGGCCAGATCCTGCTCGAAGCCGGGCAGCCCGCCGAGGCGCTCGCGCCGCTGAAGGAAGCGACCGAGCTGACCCGCTACAGCCCGCTGATCGCCACCACGTATGGCCATGCGCTGATCGCGACCGAGAACAAGGCCAATTATCCCGAGGCGATCCGCGTGCTCAAGATCGCGACCAACAAGGACGACGACAATCCGTTCGGCTGGTATCAGCTGGGCACCGCCTATGAGCTGTCGGGCGATACCGCGCGTGCCTCGCTGGCCGCCGCCGAGCAATCGAGCCTGACCGGCGAAACCGCGCGCGCGGTGATGAGTGCGCGAGCGGCAATGGCGAACCTGCCACCCAACAGTTCGGACTGGATTCGCGCGCAGGACATCGCGATGACCGGGCAGAACGAACTCGACCAGAAGAAGCGCAAGCGATGAGCGACCTGCTGTCGTCACGCTTCGCGCTGCCGCTGGTCGCGGTCGTCGCCGCATTGCTCGGCGCGGGCGCCTCCTGGCTCGCGCAGCGCCCGACCAACGGCGCGGAAATCCGCGACTATTTGCTCACCCACCCCGAAGTGCTGCCCGAGGCGATGCAGAAGCTGCAGGAGCGCGAAGCGGCCGAGCAGTCGAAGCAGACCGGCACCTTCATCGCCGCCAATCGCGACCGCATCTTCCCCGCCCTGGGCAGCGCCTGGGCGGGCAATCCCAATGGCGACGTCACCGTGGTCGAATATCTCGACTATAATTGCGGCTATTGCCGCGCGAGCTTGCCGATCATCGACAAATTGGTCGCGGGCGATCCCAGGGTCAAAGTCGTGTTCCGCGAACTTCCCGTGCTGAGCGAGGAAAGTAAGGTCGCGGCGCGCTATGCCGTGGTCGCCGCCAAACAGGGCAAATATCGCCCGCTGCACGATGCCCTTTATGCCGGCGGTCCGCTGAGCGACGCGAGCATGGACGCGGCGCTACGCACGGCAGGGCTTGATCCGGCGCAGACCAAGGAAGCCGCCAAGGCCCCGGACGTGACCAGCATCATCGCGAACAATTTGGCGATGGCCACGCCGCTCGGCATGTCGGGCACACCGACCTGGGTGATCGGTGACAAGGTGCTATCGGGCCTGCAACCGCTGGAGACGATGCAGGCGGCAGTGGCGGCGGCGCGGAAGAAATAAGCCGCTCCGTAACCGTTGCACCCGCGACTGCCCAGCCCCATCTCCCCGCCTCTAGGGGAATTGCATGACCGAACCGATCCTTAGCGTCCGGGGCGTTTCAAAGACTTATGCCTCGGGCGTCCACGCACTCCACGCCGTCGACCTTGACATCAACAAGGGTGAGATTTTCGCGCTGCTCGGCCCCAATGGCGCCGGCAAGACCACGTTGATCAGCATCATCTGCGGTATCGTCACGCCGTCGACCGGTACGATCACGGTGGGTGGCTTCGACGCGATCAACCAGCCCAGGCGCGCGCGGCGGCAGATCGGCCTGGTGCCGCAGGAACTCGCCACCGACATGTTCGAGACGGTCGAATCGACTTGCCGCTTCAGCCGCGGGCTGTTCGGCCACCCGCAGAAATCGGGCCATATCGACGAGGTGCTCAGGGACCTGTCGCTCTACGACAAGCGCAAATCCAAGATCATGGAATTGTCAGGCGGCATGAAGCGCCGCGTGCTGATCGCCAAGGCGCTCGCGCATGAACCCGAGATCCTGTTCCTCGACGAGCCCACCGCCGGCGTCGACGTCGAGTTGCGCCGCGACATGTGGAAGCTGGTCCATCGCCTGCGCGATAAAGGAACCACGATCATCCTGACCACGCACTATATCGAGGAAGCCGAGGAAATGGCCGACCGCGTCGGCGTGATCTCGGGCGGCAAATTGCTGGTGGTCGACGAAAAGGCCGCGCTGATGAAGAAGCTCGGCAAGCGCGAACTCGATATCGCGCTCAACGAGGTGATGGACACGATCCCGGGCGAGCTCGGCGACTGGGACCTCAGCCTGCAGAACGACAACAGGACGCTGCGCTACGTGTTCGACGCGCAGGCCGAGCGCACCGGCATCCCGTCGCTGCTGCGCAAGCTCGCCGACCTCAATATCGGCTTCAAGGATCTCGAGACCTCGAAGTCGAGTCTCGAGGACATCTTCGTCGACCTCGTGAAGGAGGGCGGCAAATGAACGTCCATGGTATCCTCGCCATCTACCAATTCGAGATGGCACGCGCGCTGCGCACCTTGTGGCAGAGCCTGGTCACGCCGGTGATCACCACCAGCCTCTATTTCGTCGTGTTCGGCGGCGCCTTGGGGTCGCAGATCAAAGAGGTCGACGGGATCGCCTATGGCAGCTTCATCGTGCCCGGGCTGATCATGATGTCGCTGCTCACGCAGAGCATCAGCAATGCGTCGATCGGCATCTATTTCCCCAAATTCACCGGCACGATCTTCGAACTGCTCTCCGCCCCGATCAGTTCGATGGAGATGGTGATCGGTTTTGTCGGCGCGGCGGCGACCAAGTCGGTGGTGCTCGGCCTGATCATTCTCGCGACGGCCGCTCTGTTCGTCCCGATCCCGATCCACCATCCGTTCGCGATGGTCGCGTTCCTGTTGCTGACCAGCATCACGTTCAGCCTGTTCGGCTTCATCATCGGCGTCTGGGCCAAGGGGTTCGAGCAACTCAACTTCGTGCCCGCCTTGCTGATTACGCCGCTGACGTTCCTTGGCGGCGCCTTCTATTCGATCAGCAAGCTGCCTGATCCGTGGCGCACGTTCAGCCTGTTCAACCCGGTCGTCTATCTGGTCAGCGGGTTCCGCTGGAGCTTTTTCGACAAAGGCGACGTGCCGGTCGGGATCAGTCTGGCCGCGACCGGGGGGTTCATGCTGCTGTGCCTGGTGACGATCGCGTGGATTTTCCGGACCGGGTATCGGCTGAAGAACTAACCAAAAAATCCTCCCCGGCACGGGGAGGGGGACCGCCGCCGAAGGCGGTGGTGGAGGGGGCCCGCGATCGCCCACCTTCTCGCTTAGGGCTGGTGGGTCGTGGGCCCCCTCCACCATCGCTGCGCGATGGTCCCCCTCCCGTCCCGGGGAGGATTTTCAGGTTACCCCATCACTGGCAGCGTCACCTTCGACCCCGAACACACCTTCTGCGTCGCTTTCACAAAATCGCTCGCCTTCGCCCGATAGGGGTTCGCCACGAACGTCTGTGGGTTGCGGTCGATCACCGGGAACCAGGTCGACTGGATCTGCACCATGATGCGATGCCCTGCCTTGAACACATGGTCATGGTCGCGCAGCGGCACGTCCCAGGCGACGACCTTGCCCGGCACCAGCGGCTGCGGATTGGTGTCGCTCGCCAGGAAGCGACCGCGGCGCACGTCCATCGCGATCGGCCACTGATAGCCGTTGAGCGTCTTGGCATAATCGCCGACCGCCCATTGCTTGCCCTCGGTTTTCTCGAAATCGCTGGGCAGGACGTCGATCAACTTGACCACGAAGTCGCTGTCGGTGCCGCTGGTCGAGGCCATCAGGGTCGCGGCGATCTTGCCGGTGACGGTCAAATCCTGCGTCAACGGCGCCGAGACGTAGCTCAGCACATCCGGCCGATGATCGACGAAGCGCTGGTCATCGCTCTCCCACCAGGCCCAGTCGGGCGTGGCGTAAGTCCGGCTCATCGGGCGCTTGCGGAACGGCACCGGGTTGGCGGGATCGCTGACATAATCGCGGCACGCCTCTCCCGCGCCCGGCGCAGCGAACGACAGCGAGCCGTCGTCGTGCAGGTAGAGCTCGGTCGGCTTGGCGCCCTTCGGCGGCCAGGAATCATAGGTCTTCCAGACGTTCGATCCGGATTCGAACATCTTCGCGGTGAAGTTCGGGCGCGCGCCCTTATTGTGCAGCCAATAAGCGAAGAACGGCGCCTGGATCTGCGTCTGGAACTCGGTGCCGCTCTCGGTGCCGATCGGGATCGGGCCGAGGAAGTCGCCCTTGCCTTGCCAGCCGCCATGCCGCCACGGCCCCGACACGATCTGCGCCAGATTGTCCGGGTCGTTCTGCTTTTCCTTGGCATAGATCTGCCACGATCCCCAGGGATCCTCCTGGTCCCAGAAGCCCGCAACGTTGAGCGTCGGCACGGTCGTCTTGCCGAGCGCATTCTGCCAGTTCTGGTCGGTGTAGAAGCTGTCGTGATTGGGATGGTCGAGCAAGGCCGTGAACATCGGCACGCTGCCCTTGAATATCTGCTTGTCGATATTCTCGACCGGCCCCATCCGCAGATACCAGTCATAGGCGTCGGTCAGCCCATCGAGGCTGAGTTCCTTGTTCTGGAGCTTGTCGATCTGCAGGCTCGACACCCATTCGGTCGCGTAGCTCAACCTGAGCGCGCCGTTGCGGTGCAAATCGTCCGACAGCCAGTAATCGACCCAGGCCGCCTGCGGGCTGACCGCCTTGAGCGCCGGATGCGGCTTGGCGAGCGAGACCGCGGCGGCGAAGCCGGGATAGGACACGCCCCACATCCCGACCTTGCCCGAATTGTTCGGGACGTTCTTCACCAGCCAGTCGATCGCGTCATAGGCGTCGGTCGCTTCGTCGGTCTTCTTGGGATCCTTGGGATGGACCGCGGTCGACAAGGTGAACACACCATCCGACCCGAACCGCCCGCGCATCGACTGGAACACGAAGATATAGCCGTCGGCGACCAACGGCTTCCAGCTCGGCGGGATCGCCGGCGGCAGTGCCTGGGGCACGCCATAAGGGGTGCGCTGGAACAGGATCGGCAGTTTGCCATTCGCGTTCTTGGGCGCGATGATCACCGTCTCCAGCTTGGCGCCGTCGCGCACCGGCACCATCACCTTGGTATAAGTGAATTGGTCGGCGAGCGCGCTGGCAGCGGGTGGCGGTGCGGCCTGGGGTCGGGCGAGCGCGATCCCGCTCGCACTCAGCAACAATATGGCGGCGATCAACCCCTTGGCGCGCATGTGATTCTCCCTTTGGCCTACCCTGTCGAGCGCGACGAATGGGGTCAATCTGTCGCGAGCGTCGCCAGGCCGATGGTGTGCATGATGCCGATCGCCAGGACGATTGCCGAACTGGTCCACAGGAAGGCGGAACTGCGATCGGGCATCACGCGGAACAGGAGCGGCAACGCGGCGGCGCGAGCTAGGAAGATCGCGGCTATCGCGACCAGCGCGGGCCGCAGCAACGGCAGGCGCGGCAACAGGCCGGCGCCGGAAAAGGCATAAGCGCTCCAGATCGCGAGGACCGCGGAGATCGCCAGGGTAATCAACGTCGGGCGCAGCATCCCGCGCTCGGCCATCGCCACCATCGCATCGCCCGCACCGAAGAAGCGATACCAGGATGGACCACCGACGATGCAACCAAGGTGAAGCAGCGCCGCGGCACCATCCAGCACCCCCGCCGCGATCAGCCATCGGTTCATGCTGCCTCCTGTCGCCAAGCGCCGCGGATCGCTGGGCGGATCGCCAGCGTCATCAGGTCGATCGTGGCATGAAACAGCATCGCGATCGCGAGCGACCCGCTCATCAGATACATCGCGGTAAACAGAATTCCGACCAGCGACGTGACGGTGACTCCCTTCCATCCCTGATACGCGTGCGCCAGCCCGAATAACAGGATGGCGACGATAACCGCCGGGATAGCGCCGACAAATGCCGCGAGCAGCATCGGCAGCAACAGGCGAAAGAACAATTCCTCGCCGATCCCCGCCGCGACAGAGATCGCCGCGCCGAGCAGGACCTCGTCGCGATCGCGCGGCAGGAGCGCGGACAGGCGTGCGAGATAGGCGGGCGCGCCCTTGCCTTTGCGCCAGCGCCGCCATGTCAGCAAGGCGCCGAGCGGGATAGCGGCCAACACCGCGAGCCCGAAGATCGATGAAAGCAAGGGGTCGACCGGCACCGCCGGCGCATCACCGCGCAGCAAGGCGGATACCGGCCACAATTCGGGCGGCAATTTAGTCACCGCGCCGATCCGGCCCAATACCAGCAAGCCGACGATCGGCGGCAAGGTGAATTGGAGCAACTGGGCCGCCAGCATGCGGCGGTAGAAGGTCTTGCGACCTACACCTCCGGCCTCGGCCAGCAACCGGTATCCACGGGGGCCAGCGACGACGTTGAGCGCGACGATCGCCAGCATGACGGCGAGGAGGATCGCGTT
>Ga0307517_10010953_pt1 | contig 12619 bp, 17 predicted proteins | sample 23_EM_MG_FD_194515 | JGI IMG/M metagenome (GOLD analysis project Ga0307517, IMG submission 194515) | Populus trichocarpa ectomycorrhiza microbial communities from riparian zone in the Pacific Northwest, United States - 23_EM | ecosystem: Host-associated > Plants > Roots > Unclassified | place...
GCGCGTTTATCTTTGTTCCGCTGTCTCCGAGTGGCGAGGTCGTCCAACTTTTCGTCATGGGTGGAAACCAGTCTCTCCCGAAGGTTACAGCGCGGGATCGCGCTATTCTCGAGTAGGCCTGCGATGGGGGTTACTGGGCTTATTTGGGTTGACTTGCGAATTCTAGCATGAAGTTGCAGAGGGACAAGCTGAAGCAATACCAGAAGAACGTATGTACGTGGTTGTATCTATTCCTCCTTCACGCTTTGATCTCACACAGACACCGCCTGGGTGTTAGATTCAACGAGTTCTAAAGCGTGAACATGAGATCGCCAAGCAGCACCTCGCAAACGGAAACAAGGACCGGGCGCTCGTCGCTCTACGACAACGAAAGTACCAAGAAACCTTACTAGCCAAAACGGATGCACAACTAGAGCAGCTCGAACAACTGGTCTGTCCACCCCAATCGCGCCTGTGGCCCAGCTACTGATCTTCGGATTATGTATAGGTTTCGACCATCGAGTTCTCCCTCGTAGAGGTGTCAGTGTTACACGGGCTCAAGACGGGGAGCGAGGTTTTGAAACAGATAAACAAGGAGATGAATCTCGAAGCTGTCGAGAAGCTGTTGGAGGAGACGCATGAGGCTAGGGTACACCAAGAGGTGCGCCGACATCTTCCCGGTATAAACCGATGATTTGATGTTGGCCGCAGGAAATCAGTAACATGCTCACCAACAATCTGACTCTTGACGACGAAGAAGCAGTCCAGGAAGAGTTCAAGGAACTCCAGGCTCTAACGGTGAGTTCCTCCATTAGTCAACGCGATATCACCTCCCTTGACAAAACGTTAGGCTGGACCGAAGGAGGGTATAAAACTCCCAGACGTGCCAGATGCGGAACCCGTCCGCGCCAAGACTCCAGGTGCTACATCATTTTTACCGCTTTTCATGGAGATCCTTGGCTTACCGCCCATCCTAGAACCTCAAGTGGAGGAGCCAGTTCGGGAGCGGGTGCCCGTTCTCGCATAGGACCTTATTCTATTTATCCGCGGATTTTTTTTTCTACCTGTAATATCGAGCGTGTACTTAGATCTTTGTACGATGCAATCCCCCTCTACGCAACGCCGGAGATGAAAGCGAGCTAAGCGGCGTTCGCCTGTCGCTGTCATACCTATTCCACATGCGCCTCTCGGTGATGCCTCGCACCCTTCGCCTCTGATAGACCGGTTCCCCGCTTTCCAAGGCGTTCCGGCCGAATGTCGCAACGCCTCTCTCCCCTGTCGCTCTCACGTAACCCATTAAGAATCCAGCGCAGGCGGAGCGTGCTGCAACAATTTACTTCCGCGACCCCAATCGCACACTACCACGATTACATCCGCTTCCAGACAAGTGGCAAGTCCGGTGCAGCACTGTACTCCTCTTCCAGCTGACCAACGCCTACTTGTAGGTGGGGTCGGTCGGGTACCACTCTTAAACCCAAAAGTCATAGGTCTGGTCAACTCGCGGGGCAATCGAGCGTACGCTTGTCATCGACCTCAACATGGTCGTGATTCTGACCCTCTCAACAGTTACCAACAGGACTTTTACGGGTTCGCAACCTTATCCCTCGACCCTCACGAACTCCAATACACCCTCCGAACAAAGCTCAACTACGAATGGGATCCTTCCGGTCTTCCAGACTTCATCGCACGTCAAGTCCACTTCATCGGATTGTACGACGGACATGGGGGATCCACGGCATCTCAGTTCTGTAGACAGGAGTTTCACGCCCTGTTCGAGAACGCCCATCCGAGTCACATCCCAGAATTATACGAATGGATCAAGGAAATCGGAGGGTACTTCAGTAAACGGTTCAGGCCTCGACCGCTGCTCCCGTGGTTGCAGGATCCGAACAGCAAACTGGTGTTCGATCTGGAGGCGAGGGCTACAACAGCGTTTTTCGAGGTGAGTTGTTGTCCCCCCTCAAGGATATGCAGTACCTGATGGGTATATGCGCATAGACGGATCGCAGCCTGTCAGGCGAAAAGGAAGCATGGGCGTCTGGCGCTACAGCGTCCATCGCCCTGCTCCAAACCCTCGATAAACCCGCTCCCCCATTTTTCGCCGCCGAAAACGTCGCTCTTGTTGTTGCCCACGTCGGGTGCGCCGTTTCCGGCTTTCTCCTTCCATCAAGCGCTCATGGCTAGACCGTAACAGGGATACAAGTGTTACTATATGCGGCACAGATGGGACAGTGACTCCGATGACCACCAAACACCACGCCGAGACACCCATAGAGTCGACTCGGTTACGACGGGTGATGGGTTCTGCCCTCGTCACAGACTCTTTCGGCGAGGCGCGGTGGATGGGAGTGCTAGAAAATACCAGGAGCCTAGGAGACTTCAAATACAAACCGTTTGGCGTAACGCCGGAACCTGAAGTCCGTGAAAAGCTTTTAAAAGGTGACCTTCTGGAGTCCCTCTCTTCTCGTCTGTTTTTATGAGCTTCTGACCACGGGACCGCGGTTCAGGTTCGGAATGTTCACACATTGTCCTGATTTCCGACGGGATATCGTCACTGGTGTCCCACGAAGAAGTGAACGACCTCGTCAGGTTCGCTCCAACACCCGCGGAAGGAGCAAAGCGTGTTCTGTCGTTCGCGGAAAATATTGGATCAGAGGATAACGCAACTGTAATCGTCGTTCCTCTTCTTGGATGGGGAAAACCTCAGGGAACAGATGCGACGAAGGAGTTGAGGGAGTATAAACAGAATCAGGCTGGTAAGTTCGTTCTTGTGCTCCCCCTTGAGGTTGTTACTTGACGGGCATGCTCTCTAGTTGTCGGGAGAAGAATGTAATTACCCTGTTCGAAGCGGTGATGCTAGTTGGGCGAACAGGTTGTACATTATACATACCATATAGTATTCACAGATTCTCGTCTAATACCCATCCATGCGAAGAACCTGATGTGGCTCTTGCCCCGCGACTGTCGAGGATCAGGACACTCAACACGGACTCCAGGGGCAATAGTTACGGAGTCCAAGAAAGAAAGAAAAAGAAAAAAAGGAACGCGGGGGAAATTAAATACTGCACCGACGAAAGGGGACGCACAGTAACGGGGTGAGGCCTGTTGGAAATGAAATAATCTAGGTGAGGATGAAACAACCGCGCAATGCCGAGGGGGGGGGGGGACGAGGACGCGAGGAGGGGGGCAAAATGAAGAAACCGGGCGGCGTTCAGGAGAACCCTCGATCGCCCACATTTAAGAGGGACGCCTGTTCGCACAGATAGTTCGAAAAATCCCTCTCCATCGCGTCCCTCAGTTGAAATCGGCGTCGCCATCGCCGGCATCTGCAGCGTGTGCGTTCATCCTCGCGAGTTCCTATTCGTCTCCTCTAATGGGTTCGTACGCCGACTTGACCCTGCTCCTGCCGACGACGCCACTGAACCATTCGCGCACGACTCGCAGGAAGGAAGGGCTCGGAAATCGGTGGGTTGCGGAACGGCGTGAACGGGTGCTTCCGACCAGGGAGGTTCGTTCTGGCCATTGGTTCTCACAGAGCTCTTGTAATTCGTCTAGATTTGGTGTATCGGTCAGTGAGAGAGAAACTAGGTAAATGAATTCTGTCGCACCCTCTCCGAAGACCGCGTCCATATCTTCCAGTGATACACCCATCGTCTCTGGGTATACTTTTGCGAGATGTCAGATCTGTGGCTTCAGTAGGAAGACTATGCTCACGGAAATAAACAACAACAAAGCTACACATGCAGAAGAATCCATGCATGGGGTAGAGCCTCCATTCGATAACCTCTTGCAAATACGGGGTGACCAACCCAACAATGAAATTGAATAACCAGTTCGTCGCAGTCGACAGCGACACACCCTTCGCTCGGACAGTCAAGGGCATGATCTCTGGAGGGTAGAGCCACGGGATCGGCCCCCAACTATATTAATTATGTCTCAGCAAAATACTTTTCTTGGGAGGTCGGGAATACCTGTAGCCAAAGAAAGCATTGTAAATGATCACGCATCCGACGACTGCGCTGGGCGTTATCGGAACGTCAATCGCCATGAAGTAACCGGTAGCTCCCAACGCGATGGCCATCTGGACGCCGGTAACTACCTGGGGTCAAGTAATGCGTAAAACAGTGCTCACAACAACAGCCCCGGACAGAAGGATGGCGCGGCGACCCCATCGGTCAACCAAAACCCAAGTCGGTGTGGTTGCGAGAAGATAAATGATAGCGTTGATTCCAGTCATCAGGATCGCATCGCGACCGACCCAACCAGCCTCTGTTGAACATGTCAGATTGGTCAACGTATGCCATCTACAAACACCACGTTACCTTCGAACACTCGTGCTAACATTTATGTCAAAACCCTTTCTGGTCGTATAAATAGGTCGGACGTACGTGCGTAATATGAAATAACTGAGCCACGCCTTGCGTCAGCAATGATATCTCAAAAGTCCGCGGAGAAAGCACACCATTAATCCCGTTCTGAACAGAAGTGTCAGTGCTGGAAGAGTTAGCTGAGTCGGTGGTGCTCACCAGTTGAGCGAGTGCCTGGGAGGACATGGCCAATAAGACCCTGCGCTTATACCTCTCCCACATGACCTTGTAAGAACGTGCCTCACCAGATGCCCGCTGCAGGGGAAAGAGTCAGTGCTACATAGCAGCTACAGGATCACGAAACGCTTACATCGCAGTTAACGCGATCCTTGATCTCCTGGAATTCAGCTTTGGCCGACGCATCCTTGAGACCCCCACCGTGCAGGTCAGCGATCACTTGCATACCGTCAGCATCTCGGTCGTGGTCAATAAGCCAACTAGAATCGGCTCAGTTAGGTTGTATGGGTGATGTACATACGCTGGTTGCCTACCGTGGGCTCTCAGGCATGAGAAGGGATCCAGCGGCGAGAATGGCTCCGATGACACATTGAATAAACAAGGGCACCCTCCAGGACCAGTCCGATTCGATGAAAGACGAGAAGTAATCAACCCACTAGAGTCCGTTGAGAAGGACAGGAATGTGAAGGAACTGAGCGGACGTACCACAGAAGATGCATATCCAAAAATGTTTCCGGTGAATTCCATGCACGCGAGTGCACCTCGCTGTATCCTCAGGTGAGTTGGGAAGAAATGTCAGGAAGGTGTGGACACCTACATGGTTGGGAGGAGAAATCTCACTCTGGTAGATCGGCACAATTGTCCTGGACCCCAACATTATCCTTCCGTTGCGGAGGAGCGGGGGAACACATGGCAGACACTCACGATAGCAGTCCAACGCCAAGCCCAGAGATGAACCTACCGACGACCATGCTGGGTACCCCCCCAGTGAAGGTTTGGAACGCCCCTCCGATTGTGAAAACCACCGCGCCACTGAACAGAGTACCCCTCCGGCCGATCGCATCGCCAATGCGCCCAGCAGCGAGCGAAGTGACTGTGGAGCATCAAGGTGGAATGAGATGGTTGTGTGTGCCGGCGAAGTTTTCGAAGAGCATACTGAACGCGCCGATTTCCAGCACAGAGACCATTAAGCCCAACCCGCCTGCACTGGGGTCATCAAAGTATTTCTTGAAATAGGGTCCGGTGATGATACCGGACATTACGCTTTAGTGGATCGGTTAGTTTAGTCAAACGGGATGACCAGGGTGGTCACGAACCCTTGATCGTAGCCAAACTACATACGGCGGTTTAGTCGTCTGAACAGAGAGAATCTTGAAGGAGACCACGCGCACCAGGAAGACACCAAGACTGATAAATACCGTCATGGTGTAAATGAGTGGTTGACCCACGAGCCTGCGTTTAGTGGGAAAGTAGTATCCGGGCGACATGCTGTTGCATCAGGTTTGAACGGGGCGTTTAGACACAGTAAAACGACTGCGTGACGCTCTCCAGATCTTGTCTCTGGAGTTAGCGAAGGGGGGTGAGGTCGGGGAGGGTGAGAATGATCGTTGGCGGATGAACGGATGAACGGAACGGGCGACAGCCAACAGTTGGACTGAAGCCGCCATGTCGGGTTCGGTACACTCTCTAGACACCTTGGACTCCCTCTCCGACTCATCCCTGGATCCCGACGAAGAAGCTGCTCTGGCTCAACAGGAATGGGAAGAATCCATCGAACAACTCCAGAAACTGTTTTCCTTTGTCCTTCTCCCAATGGCAGGCAAATACTTCGGTCGCACATTCTCCTACTGGGGTGAGTCTCCGTCGACGTACGGAACCGGCAGGGGATTACTGATTATACTTTTTACTCTAACAGCTTATGCTAGGTACCTACGCTTGGGAATAGGGAAAGCCTTCCTTCTCGGAAACGGTCGAACGTAGTCTATCGGTGACGCAAACCACTCTATCGCCGCTGCCTTCGTATTTTGTTGATCAACCCGAGCAGTGCGCCACTCGGTTCGTACCCCCGCCTCGCCATCTCGTCCAGCAAACGATTCGCAATCTGAATCTCGTCCCTGCATAGCATCCCATACAATATGATGTACCACGTATCAAAGTCCGGCTCGATCTTGAGCAGTATCATTCGGTTGAAGTGGTCCAACGCGTAACGTGGCCCCTTTCGGATTGAGCTCTCCAAAGATGCACGAATGAGGATGTGACAGGTTGCGCGATTGAACCGAACGCCGCGTTCGCCCATCCGCCGTAAGATATCTGAGTGGTGGGTTTCCGCCTCCTTGCTTGAACCCCAACGGTATATTCCGGTCAACATCGTGGTATACGTTACCTCGTTTGGCTGCTCGGCAGGTGTCCTTTCGCCTTCCATCCTATTAAGGATGTTGAACGCGGCCTTGACGTTCTTCGCATCCGGTTCTCGGAGGAGCTGATCTATGATCGTCGTGTTGACCGCCGCCCCTGGGTTTATGCCGTCCCTCTTCATCATGTTCGAGATAAGCTGCGGTGCGTCTTCTCGACCGGCTTTGAGGAGGGCGGTGAGGATGATGGAGTAGGTGAAAACATCCGGTGAGAATCCAGACTCCTTGAGACCCTGGAGGGTCGAAGAGATCATCTTCATATTCCCCCGCCTCCCATGGCAGCCCATGATTGTGTTCCACGAGATAAGGTCCGGTTTGGGGCCGTCTGTCTTCATCCGTTCGAAAAGCGCGAGTGCGTGGGCCTCTCTATCTGGGTTCGTCAGCAACCCGTGAAGGACAGTGTTGTAAAGTGAGAGGGTCTGCGAGGAATATTTTTCCGCATGGTGTCGCTTCCCTTTTCCAACCCAGTTCTGGTGGTACTCCTTGAACTTGCTCATAGCGTCGTCCGGGCGTCTAGCTTTGAACAAGGTCGCGATTATGGCTCGATATGTAAGAGGTTCTGGCACCACATCTTGAGTGAGCATCGTGTCCCATGTCGAAAGCGATTCTTGCCACGCCCCAAACTCAGAGTAACCATCGAATACGGCGGTCCAGATCGAGGCGTCGGGTTTGACGCCGCATTTGATCATGCCTTCCCAGAGACGTCCAGCGAGGTCTGGGCGCTTACACTTTGTGAGGGTGGCGATCAGCGTGGTCCAAGTGAAGCGCGGGACGACGACGGGTCGTTCGTTCGACTTTTGTTCCTCTGCGACAACCAACCAGGGTTCCTCTCCAAGTACAGCTGTTAGTATACCTTTGCAAAGCCTTTCCAGCATACCAACTGCTCCGTCCTGGGCCAAATTATCGACGTGTTTTGAGAAGGCGGGTGGGTGGGCAAGGAGGTAGACGAGTTCGAGGCGTCGAACGTAGTCTTCGACGACGGGGGCATTGGGGAAAGTGTGGATGTGATGCTTGGCGGTTCGGTAGACTATACGAGCGTGTGATTCGACGACCATGCTCACGGCATCGGAGAAGGATCCTTTCATCGCGCATGCAGCGATTGCGCCGAGTAAGACATGAGGTTTCTCCTCTGGGGGTACGAGGTCCTCTGGAATTGAGACGCCTTCGGTGGGTTTGGGTGGTTGCGGTGTTCGATTTTTCGATTGAGAGGTGGTGTAGGTTTGATATAGTTTCAGGACCTCATCGGGTTCATTGGCCGTGAGGTGGTGCAACATAACCGCGTGGATAGCTTCTGGATGACCACAAAGAGTGGTGTGAACGGCAATGGTTTGCATCGCCTCCCTGTCCTTGGCAGACCATTGGGTGCCGGAGCCGGGTTCACAGCTGTACATCGAGGCAATGGACCTGGAGTACCTCCGGAGTTGAGGGATTCCGAGGTACTTGAGCAGGTTTCGGTTAACGAGCGTTTCCCACAGCTCGCTAACCCCGGAAAGTTCATCGCGACCGAGGATAGCGTCGAGCTTGGTGGTGGTCTTGACGAAGAGATCGATTCTATTGGCCGGTGGGACTGGCCCTTCACTCTCGGTATTGGCAGAGATGGGTCGGCTTATTCGAGAAGCGAAGTGCTGCGGGTTATCAGACTGATTTCGAATGGTATATGTAGTACGGTCCCGGCAAAGATGAGGAGGGGGAGGTCGCGGACTCGGAATGTCGGAGGTGGAGGCATTCCGAAGGAGGAGGCCCGGCGCGAGGAAGTCCAAGTACAAAGCACGACGTGTGCCTTGTCGCGCAAGCATTCCCTGTTGTACACCATAGAAATGTCGGTCAGATAAATCGCAAAAACCACACTTCGAGACACCAACCCGTTCCGTCGGTCGATGCAGACGACAATGGAGAAGCGGACGCTCCGAAGTGATCGACATTCACCTTTGACACGATCAGCCACCATGGGCAAGAACACGGATAAACTCTACGTGACACATTCTGAACACACTGGTGTCTATGGAGGTCATCACACCGCCTCGTCTTCTGGCTACGTGCAGTATGTTCTATTGAGGACGTATTGACGATGGTTCCCTGAACGGACTCTCCACAGGAAACCGGATGCCGGACCCCCACAGGCCCGCCAGCCCTTTGACTGTTGCGCTCTTTCGTTCCAACCGTTTGAACACCCCGTGTGCGCGAGGAACAGCGACGGGACGGGGCTTGTTTTCGATCTGGTCAACATCATCCCCTGGCTCAAGTAAGTGTCCGGAATCCGTCACCCGGCATTTGTGACGAGCCGTTCATATTGTTTCGCGATAATTAGGCAACACAACAACACGAACCCCGTGACGAAAGAACCTCTGAAGCCCGAGGACCTCATTAAACTCAACTACTCAAGTAAGACGACTGGGGAATACCATGACCCGATATCCTTCAAACCTTTCAGCGAGCATTCCCATATCGTCGCCATTGCCACGACCGGGAACGTCTACCTCGCGGAGAGTATTAAGGGAGGCAAGGATCTGTTGGACGATGTCAAGTTTAAAAAGTAGGCACATGAGCAGATTGCGTTCGATCCTTCAGCTGACAAGTTTCATCCCAGAGAGGATGTGATTACCTTACAGAACCCGCACGGAATGCCACCGGCATCTATCCCGTCAACATCAACGAAAATTGCGGCTCAACAGGCCAACGACAAAGAGGTGACCAAACCAAAACCCGCAGGTGTAAATACTGTTAAGGAGAAGGCCGCTGTCCCCTGTAAGTTACCATATATCCTATCCTGGGACATCTTATCTGACTCTGGCTTTAGGGAACATCTCGCCCTATTCGAATGGCCTTCCTGGTGCATCATTGACTTCCACTTCTGTGGATCCCACCACGAACACGAACACCAAATTACTCTGGGATGAAGTAAGATTTACACACCAATTTACCGCTATTATTGGGCTGACCTCTTTACCCATTCACGTTTGTAGGAGGAGCTGATGTTCGAAGAGTTCTCCAACCCATTGAAAGGTAAGGGGAAGGAGAAAGATGTCGGAAAACGCCGCGCCTATTGCCGTGTGTTCACAAGCCTGGGCGGGGGAGCCCTGAATATTGAGTTGTTTTGTGAGAAGGTGGGGACATAGCATGGGTTTTCTGGGACCGCTTTCTGATAATCACCGGTCGTTGGTTGTCCAGGCGCCAAAAACATGCTACAACTTTCTAATGTTGGCAAAATCGGGCAAGTACACGGATGTGCTTTTCCACCGGCTGGTTCCAGGGTTCATGGTGAGCACGTCGAAGGAACCTCCGAATCAACTGTCGTATCTGACCCCTGGCAGATCCAAACAGGCGACCCTACCGGGACCGGTGCAGGCGGGGAGTCGTATTGGGGTACACCGTTCAGAGATGAGCATGATTTGAAAGGCGCTGCGAAACACGATAAACGTGGAGTCATCTCCATGGCCAACAAGGGTGCCAACACGAATGGGTTAGTCTCCTCGTTTATCTGCTATCTGGTCCTTGAGTGCATTCGTAACTGACGTACCCATTCACCCCTATCATAATATAACCATCATCCCCATCGGTGACGAACAATCGTTTGCCCCCTTCGCTTCGGCGATTGATTTATTTAGGTCTCAATGGTTCATTACATTCAAACCCACCCCACATCTAGATAAGAAGCATACCGTGTTTGGAAACCTGGTGGGCGGAGACGAGGTACTGGACGCTTTGGAGAAATTGCCGGTGAAGCCAGGGACTGAACGTCCTGCGAAACCGATACGGATAACCGAGATCGTCATGTCCGTGGATCATTCATACTCTCCTCCTTCACACCGAGACTAATGGCGGTTTCTAACCAGCCACCAAGACCCGTTCGAGGAGTACAAGAGACGGCAGGAGAAACGCCGCGCGAGGAAAGCTCAAGCGGAGGAGGAAGCCAAAACCGGGATCAAGGCTCCGAAGAAAGACACGGATGACGTGAACTGGTTTGGTACAAAATTGGGGTCTGGGCCGGACCTGGGCTCTGGAACAGACAGGGTCGGGTCAGCAGGCGGCGTGGGTCGGTATCTTAATCTCAAACGGCCATTGGGCAACGCACCCAACCCCCTCGGTAAGACTCCGGCAGAAGAGGGTACAAAGAAGAGGAAGCTCGGTTTCGGGGATTTTGAAGGGTGGTGATCTGTTGATCAGCCGCCTCTTTGCTCATCATGAGGTGATCGATTGCTCAATGGGACGGCAATTAGTTCAATTACAAGCTATGCGTATAGGCAATTGAGGGTTTGTTTGACCTATCGCGATGATATTACTGCTTACTGGTGTCATGTACTGCGATCATTAATGTACCCCTCACCGAGCAGAGGAGGTATGCACCCTTGATTTTTTTTCGATGTCCACGGATCTCCCGTATCAAATACTAGGCTGTACCGAGTGATGGCCACAAAGGGCTGGACCCTGATCCATTCTTCGGTCCGCCATTGAAACCGCATCTAGATTTATGACGTGGAGACATAGATCTCTTATTTGACTTGGCGAACGTGCTTATGATTCCAGTGCGGCGCAATCCCACCAAATCCAGCCACACAAGACTGTATTCCGCTACCAAGTATGTAGCGGTTTATTGGGATTCCAAAGTCCCACGGCGGCGACCGAGTCGCGGAGTGATTGTTGGGCGCTGAATGCGATCAGCCGTGGTCCTGGGAACAGGGATCCGCCTATACTACCTTTGGGTGCGAGTGTGGTTGTTGGTTCTGCCCGTCGCGTCTGGTTGCCACCACCATAGCGCTCAGGCGAGCCAATCCGACGCCGTAAATGCCGTGTCGGCCTGTTGTAGGCAATTCCAGGGTTCGTGGGACGACCGAAATCAAACGTGTGCATACCATAGTATTGATTAACCAGGGGAAGAGAAACGAGAAAAAAAACTGATAGCCACTCGAGAGACGCAATGTATGATACATACCACCATAGGACAGCAAATTTCAATGGCCGAGCACTTCAAACCTAGATCATTTTTTGCCCAAGATGTCATGACGAATGGAAGGGACCACTCCATGGCGCTTGCTAGAACAAGGTTTCCTGCAAGCGTTACGAAAGATACATTAGTTAGGCCAGATTCCCAGTTTTCGATGCCGCCGCAGTGACGGTGACGTGGACGGGTTAGAGAAAGGGCTCACTTCGTCGCGAAGGTATTCTCCGACATCACTGAAAAGGCCAAATGACAGGTTGTTTGTGAGCACACGGTTGGTTTATTGTCTGGGGACGGTCGAAACCACTTACGCTTGGTGAAATACGATGATGGAAGTTGGATCGAGCTTCCGCGTGTCAACTGTTGATCGTGCCGTTACGCCAAAGCCCTATAGATAAAACGGGGCACAAATCAGAACTGGAAGTTACCGGAGCGGCAGTTGTATAGAACGGCTGGGGGATTGATAGGAACTGTACGTACCAATGGCGTGTCATTCATACTGTAGACAACGACACCCTGGTGTTCCGGCGTATCTTCGGTGATACGCCCGAGATGGGCTTTCAATACGTGGTTTCCGTAGAGGAATGGCATCTCTCCATTAGGTTTTATCCAAACCTGTAGCCGCAGCGTGAGATTTGGTCTCGGATGAAGGTGAAAATTTGGAGGTCGATCCAACACACCTTGTACTTGGCGTACTGTGCAAGGTGGTCAAGGGCCGTTATATGCAGTTTGAATTTTCCGCTCTTGCTGAATTTCCCAAAACACGTCCCGAGCGACACGAGATTCGGTCGGGCTATTGAGATTCCAAGGCGCATTGAAGACTCGGAGACGTAGAAAACTCTATCTTTGTGGAGGCGAAAACAGTAGGGTCCATCTGGTCTGTCGATGAGTCTAATGAGGTTCCTCCCCTGCATGCATCGGTGTCAGATCGTCGGTGGGGGAGCGGGGGGGGGGGCACCACCCACGAT
>Ga0307517_10010954_pt1 | contig 12619 bp, 8 predicted proteins | sample 23_EM_MG_FD_194515 | JGI IMG/M metagenome (GOLD analysis project Ga0307517, IMG submission 194515) | Populus trichocarpa ectomycorrhiza microbial communities from riparian zone in the Pacific Northwest, United States - 23_EM | ecosystem: Host-associated > Plants > Roots > Unclassified | place...
CGAATCATGTTCATTGAAAATTAGTATTTTTTTTAAAGTGAAGGATACTATTTAGATTGAGTTTAGGCTTGTTCAAAAAATTTAAATAAATTTTATTATCCTTAATTAAAATTTGAATAAAAAAAATAAAAAAATGAGCATATCTCTCTTAACTACTTAGGTCAATCGTTCGAGATTAGTTCTGGATTATATTAAAGGTTTTCTCATTAATTAATGAAAACGGTTAGCGCGCACAAATTCATTACGAGAAAAGAAGAACCAAGGTCATAGGGCAAGTTAAAGCTTGATGAGTTTTATTTTTGAAAAATCTTTTGTCGGGTTCAGGCTAATGGAATTGGCAAATATGAGAAACTACAAGCAAAGTTTTCTAGTTTCAACAAAGAATGCCTTCTTCGTGCCCATTTAACCGAGGTTATGATTTTTTTAATGTTTAATAATGTTTTTTTTTAAATAATATCATTCAAGTGCAATTCAGAGCTGCGTTTCGAGGGTGAAGTACAATTTGCATTACATTCTATCCGATTGGAGAGAAAATGCAGATAAAATGGGCCATGAGAGAGCTCGAAGTGAAGCAGGTATTGTCTTGTCGGGATAGTACTTGGGGGAAGTTTCCTCGTAGTTTCATCCCAGAATCTCGTGACCCTGTCGGCAACTGATCTTACTTACCAGTTTTGAAATTTGAATATAATATTCATTTCGTCGTAATAAGTATGATTAATGGGTACACGTTTTACTGTGTATTTTTAATATATAAATTTAAGTTGTTTAATATATATATATATATATATATATATATATATATGAAAGTTTTTTGAATTTAAATTTGCATAAACTTCTATCATCTTATATTATCAATTAATTTGACGATAATTGAACTTATAATTTTTTAGTCAATCCATGTCAAAAAATATTTAAATTTAAGAACTTAAATTATTATATAAAATTATGAGATATAATTTATATTATTTTATAATATATAATTTAAATTTATTTTTTTTAAAACAAATTGTTGCTTCTTCTTTTTCAGGTAAGACGTCGTAGTTTATAAAAAAAATTAAAACTCTATTTGTTTTTACATTTCAAAAGTATTTTTAAAAAAATTTAAATTTTTTTTATTTAAAATTAATATATTTTTTATATTTTTAAATCATTTTGATGGGTTAATATTAAAAATAATTTTTAAAAAATAAAAAAAATATTATTTTAATAAACACTTTTCAAAAAAACTACAACTACATTTTCAAACAAACTCTAAAAATCAGGGTTACTCCAACCATATTCCCAGTTAATTACTATTGAAAGCATGAATTTCGGTCCTTATCCAATTTTATCTCTATCCCATCCATTTCTTTAACCATGCTTTTATTTGTCTTTCGTAGAAAAAACCCTTGCGTGGATTTGATGGCTAACATGGTTGCTCCTGGTATTGGTGATTCTATTACTGGGAACGCTCCTCCTGCTTGCCTGCCTGAGCTTCTTTCAGGTGACTCCACTTATTATAATTATGTTGGCTGATGGCATTGTGAATACATTTTTTAGTATTATAATTTTTTTAATTAGTAAATGAAAAGATAATCTCTATGTTTAATAAAACAGATTAAAAAACATAAAATATATAAATTGAATAAGATTCATTCACTTTGATTAAGAACTTGAATGGAAAGTTGATTTTCTTTACAATAAATAAAAATAAATACACGTGTAAATATGTTATCTTAAATATTTTTTTATACATTTTTTTTAATTTAGTTTCAAGACTCATTTAATTATACCCATGAGGCACATGTGATTTTTATTCTTACAAATAAATTATTTTTTAAAAAAATTATTTTACATTCCGTATCTGTTTATTTAATCAAATATATTACTGTTTTTTTTATAATTATTTTTTTATATATTAAATGGATGTTTAGTATTGTAATAGTTCTTGTAATTATGTTTTTTTTAAAAGGGTTAAAAAAACACTTTTAATCATGATTTTTTTAAAAATCAATCTAAACAAATATAAGTATGGTTAAAACTAAAGTGAAATTGATTTTTGCATGTAAAATAAAAAAAAAAAGATATTTATGAATAAAAAATAAATTATTTTAACTTTTATAAAATAAATATTTGAAATACAATTGAGGTCCAATACAAAAAATAAAAATTATTTGGTAACAAAACAATTTTTGTATTTGAGATTAGAAAAAAAATAGAAATTATCACAAGATACCTTAAAACACAAACCAGACACTACTCTCAAACAAAATAAAATCTATCTCTCATCGATCAAACATTGTCCAATTAACACTTTCAATTGTGATTTTTTCTTGAAAAAAGATGATTTAGTTTAAGACAAATAAGTCTTCGTTCTTTATGATTTGAAAGGCAAAATTTGTAAGATCTGGATTAATTGGGTCATGTGATTCTGTCCATCGTATCAGGGACTCAATTGAATTTATTTTCCTGTTTGCAGACTCGATCGAGAATTGGGTAACAACCAGGGAGGAATATATCCCTTGCCCTGACAAAAACATTGTCCCAGAACACGTGACGATAAATGCGAGCACATACGTTTGCGTGTCTGTGTATGAATACCGACAACAAACTAGCTTAATAATTGCTCATGAAGTACAGGATAGGTGGGATTAATCATACTAGCTAATATTTTATAAAATTTAGATATTCTATATAATTTTGAATTGAATTATTGACCTCATTATTTGCTGCAAACAAACAAAACGACAATAAACTTTAGCAAATCTCATCCGTCCAAACAAAGGGTAGAACATGAAATTTAAGTTTGAGAACTAAAGGGGGGAACTTATAATATAAGGGATGAAATTGAACATAAATAAGGAAACTTTAGTTTTTTCCTTCATCAAAGCAAATTAAAAAAACAAATATTCTAAATATATATTTATATTTTCCTTCGTAGAGAATCCAATAGCTGTGTGAAGGAGAAGGGAGCACTCAACTCCTTGAGAGAATCTGTACCATCTCCCCTGCCTTCCTCGCTTCCCCTTCTCTCTCACCCATTTCCGAATCCTCACTACTACATTTCCTCATTTCACAAAGCAATCTCCAAAACTTTTTCCAAATCAATCAGATGGCATATCCGCACCCAAACCTGGAGCTTCGACCCCTTGGAAACACGGGTCTCAAACTTAGTTGCGTCGGCTTTGGAGCTTCCCCACTTGGCAGTGTCTTCGGCCCTGTCTCTGAACACGACGCCATCTCCTCTGTCCGCGAAGCCTTCCGCCTTGGCATTAATTTCTTCGACACCTCTCCGTATGTCTCCTCCTTCTCAATGAACTATTCTTTTAATTTGCCACTATTACTATTTATTTACCACTTATTTATTTTGTTCTTGTTCACGATAATGTTTGATGCTGCTATTTGAAAGGTATTATGGAGGGACATTGTCAGAGAAGATGCTTGGTCAGGGACTTAAAGCTCTAGGAGTTCCTAGAAATGAATATATTGTGTCCACGAAGTGTGGAAGATATGTGGAGGGCTTTGATTTTAGTGCTGAGAGAGTGACCAAGAGTATTGACGAAAGCTTGGCAAGATTGCAGTTGGATTATGTTGATATACTCCAATGCCATGATATTGAATTTGGGTCTCTTGATCAGGTTCTTAATTTTATTTTACTTTCCTACCTGGGTTTGCAATATCTGCTTTTTTCGTCTTAGCTTTTTTTTTTTTAGATTCTAAAGTTCAGCTTTTGTTAGAAAAATGCGAGGATGTGATGGAAAAGAATGAGTTGGGCTGGTTTGGTTTTATTGACAGATAGTGAATGAAACAATTCCCGCGCTACGGAAACTAAAGGAAGCAGGGAAGATTCGTTTTATTGGTATAACTGGGCTGCCGTTGGGAGTATTTACGTATGTTCTTGATCGAGTGCCGCCTGGCACAGTTGACGTTATTTTGTCTTATTGTCGCTATAGTATTAATGATTCTACATTGGCGGATTTATTGCCTTACTTGAAGAGCAAAGGTGTAGGTGTAATTAGTGCGTCTCCACTAGCAATGGGGTTACTAACAGAGAACGGCCCTCCGGAGTGGCATCCAGCTTCTCCTGAACTGAAGGTCTGCCCTCATCCCCTTAAATAATCTGTTTAAGTTTTCTGTCCATATCATCTGGCTTTTCATCACATTACTGGTTAGCTGAAACAGTCAAAGCAAATGTTGCCAGCTAATTTGTCTGGTAATATTTCAACAAGAGTTGAAGTTTGCTGAGTGTTGTAAACATATATCTGTGCACGCACACATATGGCACGCCACCATCGACACCTCCGCATTAATACTGTTCCTTTTAAGTTCACCAATTTTATGTTGACCTCAAAAAGAGAGAAAGATAGTTTCATCAGTTACGTGTCAGAAAGCTGGATTTATCTATAGGAGCTATGATCAAACTTGAATTCTTGTTACGATAACAGAGTCGCAAGTCATGTGACGAAGAACCAATTGTTACATAACATATGCATGTATTAAATGGATTATTGAGGATCACAACTAGCACTCATGTCATGTGATGGGATCAAGAATGCCTTCTGAAGTGGCAAGATCTGAGATTATGCTGTTCGATATGGATCTAATAGGGCACATTGGTTCAGGCAAATTTTCGATTCCACCTACAACAGATCCTGATCAGATAATATGAATAAGATATTTATGGGCTGTTTCTAGTGGTTTCTGTACCATGCATCTCATCTTAAATATCTTGGATATGCTTGCAATACTTGCTTACTTGAAGATGGATTACATTTTTGCAAAGTTAATTGATCTCCACCCCCCCAACCACAGTCTGCATGTGAAGCTGCTGCTGCCTTCTGTAAAGAGAAGGGGAAGAATATTTCAAAGATAGCAATGCAATACAGTTTGTCGAATAAGGATATTTCATCCGTGCTGGTTGGCATGAACTCTGTTAGACAGGTACTCCTACATTTCCTTGATTTCCACATTTTGTTTGATATACAAGTATTAATCTTCAATTTCAAGTGTCGCACTTTTTGAGCTTTACCATTGTATGTTGTTCAATCCTTTCCCCCCGCATAGTTTTACTAGCATAGACATGTAAATCTGGGTCCATGTTTGTGCTATAACATGCTCTATTGTTTGTAACATCATCTGTTTGTAAGGTAGCTATTGTCCATTTACAAATGCACAATTTTTTCTTAAAGGCTTAAAGCATCCAATTCAAAAGCTAAACAAGTAATTAAGAGGTGGACAGCAGATACCTGGTTGAACTAGCTAGTGCTTATTTTAACATCCACTTTATCTGACATGTCATGTTTACCATGCTAATGATGACAAAGTCTCTGTCTACACCATTGACGCCATAATTGTGCGGGTGATACACCTCTTTTGATGATCAGGTTGAGGAGAATGTTTCTGCTGCTACGGAACTTGCTACGTTTGGCAAGGATCAGGAAACTTTATCAGAAGTTGAAGCAATTCTGATCCCTGTGAAGAATCAAACTTGGCCTAGTGGAATCCAACAGAGCTGATGTTTTGCTGTCTTATGACTGCTTTCCCTTTGTGCTTTCTACAATTTGCATTGCTGTTAGTGGCTCTCCAATCCATATTTGTTCCAACGGAGGGCCCATTCTATTATAAACTCCCCTGCCAGGTAAGGAAAATAATACTTCCAAGTGAAAAGAAGAGGGTTTGTCATTATACTGATGGATCCGAAACTCAATAACGTGCAAGATGTGTTTGATTCTTATGGGATATTTAAGAGGTGGTTTACCTTAAAAGTGTAATCAAATTATTGACATTAAAACTGAGCCTTTTTTTTGTTGTTGCTGATTTTCGAAGTTGTATAAAAGTCTGCAAGTCGATGCTTCGGTTTTTGCATTTCCTGAGTGCTCTTTGGCTCATATGATTTGATGCAGTGCCAAACTCCATGAATCTGCTTAGCTGTGGATACTTGATTATTTGAAATAAATAAATAAATAAATCTGCATCAAATCATTTCTCTAGAAGGCTTGAGTTTTTCACTCAGCAAGTTCTACCGTTCATTCTCTCGCGAATTATTGTGAATAGATTATGCAAAATTTTATATTTATTCAAGTTAATTTTAGTTTTTGAAATGTTTTTTTTAGATTATTATTAGATTTATTATAGTTTTTATTATAGATATTTTAGATCAAAATTTAGATAAAAAAACAGATTTTTTTTAATAAAAACTTTTAAGTCTTGATTTCTCAATCACCTAGAATATGATTAAATCAGACTACAAGTTATTTAATTTTTTATTTTAAAAAAATATGGGGCAGTCGAGTATGTTCCAAATGCAAATAAAAAAAATCAAGAGCCTATTGATAAAATAGACCAGATATGCAACACGTGAACTTTGCTTTTTATGGAAAATAATATGCAGAACCAGAAATTGTTACTTTAATCGAAGGCATTCATAACCTTCTGCTCTAAGTACTTGTATTTGGACACATTATGGTACTGTGTTCCATCACGGTTCTTACAAATGTAAACCAAACCATGTTACTATTTGTAACCAGAAAGAAAGAACCAACTTTTCTCGTGGTTGGAAACGTCGAGGAGAGGGGCATAGTTCTATTGCATGTGAGCAAAACTAAATATTTATGATTTGGACAATCGCACAAAAGCTTTTGTCTTTAGGAGTCCATTGCTAAATTTGATTGATGGAACTTTCCTTGGATAGGTTTCTGGAGTTTTTTCTACTAAATTTAGCCACTAAATACTATATACAAGTCATTGTTTTTTTTTAATATAAGAAAATCATAAAATTGTCAAAAATCCGGGGTTAAACTTTAAATAAAATAATAAATAAAAAGACAAATTATATATTTTTAAATTGATTAAAAAAACTGTTAAATAAAATAATCTTAACTTTAAGGGTATAATTAAAAAAATTAAAAACTTTTAGAATTAGAATATAAAATTTGTCAAAGACAAACCATATAAAGGGAAGCGTCCATCGAAACAAAATCCAAATGAGAAATAACAATGATGATAGAGAAGGTATCAATCAAAATGATATATAATTCAGAGTTTTTTTTTTTATATAAAAAAAATAGCACAATTAAAAGTTTATTTATAAAAATAGCACAATTTACGCGTCTAATTCAATACACGTCCCTTATGTTATGTTCATTTTTTTTAAAAAAATGCCCCACACACGTGTCCAATTCAATTTTAGCAATGAGCAGACTGGAAATGTAATTCTCTTTTCAAAGTATGAATCTTTTATGGCCAATAAAAAATTAGGAAAATCCAACGGTAAGAGAACAAACAAGAAGATCCAACGACTAGGTTGGTAGTCAGATACAATGCTCAAGAGGAGGAGAAGAAGAAGAAGAAGAAGAGAAATAATGGAGGAGAAGAAAGAAAAAGAAATGGGCTCTCACAATAACCAGAGTAAAAGGAAAGGAAAGGAAAAAAAGAATAGTGAGATTTCAAGACACAACAAAAACAAATCATTATCACTAAAAAAAGGTCATATTTGAAGCCATTGCTGGAGACCCATGTCTACCATTATAGTAACCCGTCCAGCCCCAAGGTTGTCCAATTTTGAAATCTTATACCCAACAATAAAAAAGGAAAAAAAATAAAAATGACAAAAGAGTGAGGGACGCAGGCAGCCTATCAAGACCGACCAAACAACTTGTTCTCTTCTCTGTGGCTCAACAACTTAAAAAATCCCCCCCTTTTAAACTACAAGAAGTACTCTCTCAGTGAATCTAACCAAGAAAAGGGTACTATCAGTGAATCTAGCAGCAAAAATGGCGACTGCGAGAGTGATGTCAGCTGCAACCACCACAACAGCATCCTGCTTGCTCCTTAAAAGACCATTCTTCAGTTTAAATAAAAAAGCTCCCTACTTCAACAACAACCTTCGCTTCAACACCACCACCAAAAGGGTTTCAAAGAGGTTGTTTTCTTGCAAGTCTATTTACAATCCTGATGTTCAAATCAAGGAAGAAGGCCAGCCTGAGACCCTTGATTACCGTGTCTACTTTCTTGACAATTCTGGCAAAAAGGTTATATCTTTCACTTCTCTGAAGTTTCTCTTTTTTATGATATCTGTATTGGTTAGTGATAATACGCGAGGAATGAATGTAATTTGCCAAACCCAGAAGAAAAATCTTTAGAAAACCAGTTCCTGTCTCCAATGGTAATGATTTCAGTGTATATTTGTGCTTAAAATTATATTTATTTACGAAAATAACAATGCATTGTTCTTTTGATAGTTGAGTTTTGCTCGTGTTAATCAATGCGAGATTTTGGTGCTTTTATGTTTCAGTTTGAGTTCTTGATTTTTTATTTTAGCCATGACAATCTGAATTTGAAAATTGAAACGAAAGGTTGTTATGGTGGAGATGAGATTCTGTATATGCCATTTTGCATTGAAGACGACTTGTGCAAATCCCGGAGACTGGGTCACCTGTTAGTCCATTAAGAAAACGGGCATGCCACTCCAGTAGAGAGCACCAATGATTTGGGACTTTTTTCAACAATTTAAAACAGTTTTCTTTAGGTTTTTTTGTGTCTGCTTATGGGTAATGCAAGTGTTGTTTGGTATTACAGGTTTCGCCCTGGCATGACATACCTTTGCACTTGGGAGATGGGGCTTTCAACTATGTTGTTGAAATACCAAAAGAATCAAGCGCAAAGATGGAGATTGCTACGGATGAGCAATTCACTCCTATTAAGCAAGATACCAAAAAGGGGAAACTAAGATACTATCCGTAAGATTTTCTTGTTGCTTCCTTTATAAATCATTCACTGGTTTCGTACAGATATTTCAATTTGTTCTCAGCACTTGCGCTTTTAGTGTTAGCCCATTGTAGCTCAACATTCGGTTGCATCTCCTCTGCTTACTTCATTGCCTGAGCATATTTTATTGGTTTTGAATTCTTGTTTCTGCCTTATTTTCAGCTACAACATAAACTGGAACTATGGATTGCTTCCACAAACATGGGAAGACCCATCTTTTGCAAATGCCGAAGTTGAAGGAGCATTCGGAGATAATGATCCTGGTATATCAACATATGTTCTATTTTGATATTTGCCCTTTCTTGCAGATTCTAGCATTTGCTTGTTCCAATTAAGTAGCACTTCAATTTTGTAAAATTGTTGTCTCCGCTTGTAGTTGATGTTGTTGAGATTGGTGAAAGACGGGGAAAGATTGGTGAAATTCTCAAGGTCAAGCCCTTGGCTGCTTTGGCCATGATTGATGAAGGGGAACTTGACTGGAAAATTGTTGCTATCTCTTTGGATGATCCACGAGCATCTCTCGTAAATGATGTTGATGATGTAGAGAAACATTTCCCCGTAAGTCCTCTTCTATTACCAAGCAGCCTTGCAACACCTCACCACAGCCACTTGTCAATTTTGTAAAATCAGTTACAATGAAAAGTAATTGTTCTTTTACCAGCTACTAGAAACATCTCTGATTAGTTAATAATTTGTTTCATAATTTCTCCAAATGCGTACATGTTGGATTTAAGATGGTATTTTTTTTAAGAGGTCATAATTTCGAAGCATTTTCTACTTAAATGGTTAGATCGTATTCAAAAAGGAAAAGGGTATATTTTTGGCCTTTTATTTATTAGCTTAATGAAAGTAAATGATTAAAGAGTTGTAGGCATTGATATACTAAGCTATTGTAATAAGTGGGACAAATGAGTGAAAATATCTGGAATGCTAAGTTGGGGATGTGGAATTCATCGAAGGTGTGGGTTATGTATCACCATCCAATTTTGCTGACATAGCATTAGATGATTAGTGGTATGGTTTTGGAAAAGTTAAGATTGTGATGAAGGTACTTTTTTGATAGAACTTCTGCCTGGACTTTGAATTAACTGGAAAATCATTGTCCTAGAACAAGCAAGGACTTTGATTGAATCTGGAAATGAGAGAATGTGTTCTAAATAGAAATAGAAGTACTAAGTATCTGGTGGTTATCTTCAGGGCACTCTCACTGCAATCAGGGACTGGTTCAGAGACTATAAGATCCCTGATGGGAAACCTGCCAACAGGTTTGGTCTTGGCAACAAGGCAGCAAGCAAGGTAATTTATTTATTTATTTTTCAAATAGAACCTTGCCTGTATGTTACAGCTTCGTGGAGTTCTAATTTTGCCTCATTTTCCTCCCTTTCTCCTTATTAATATTGTGTTTTCTTGCTATCATGTGCTGTGGGTGTAGCTAACCGTGCTGTAAAAAGCTATATTATGCAGAAAAGGATTGCATTATCTAGATATGCAATTATCAAAGACATTTGATTTTGAGCACATTGACCTACACAAGCTGATAAATGAATTGAATACCATAACTCTTTAACAATATACGGATATCGATTTTACCCTCAATTGCAATTACCTTAGTCATGGCCTTCATGTCATGGGGCAGAACACCATGTACTGCTTTGTCATTGATTGATGATTGAATAAATTGATAAATATCCTTGTCTTGTTCTGATCCTTTGATAGCCAATTGAAGTTTGGTATAATAATATAGTACAAGATGCCTTAGATTTTTCTTTTTGTCATTTTATGTTTAGTGCTACCTGTTCCATTCTGTAATCTTCCGTGTCTACTCTGAATAATGGTTTCCGTGCGATGGATAGGACTATGCTCTCAAGGTCATCACCGAGACCAATGAATCTTGGGCTAAACTCGTCAAGAGATCGATTCCAGCCGGAGGGCTTTCTCTTGTATAAAAGCCACTGGTAGACTAGAGTCGGAGGTGAAAGTATTATTATTGAGATGGAGCTGGAAGTAGTATTGTTTTTGGCATTACTTGCCAGAAATTTTACCTTCTGGCAAGCAAGCCCCGTGTTGTCTTTGATGATATCAAAACATTTTTTCCTCGTTAACGAGTTTGAATAATCCGTTGTTCCTCTGCAACTTGTTTGTGTTTTCATCGTGAGACTGAGATTACATTTCTGGTACACAAGCAAAAACTGCTTGCATTCCTGTTACTATGGTCATGCTTATACAAGATGGTGGTTGGAATACAGTCCTCATGTTATCACCCTTCAATTTCGAAATCGCAAACGCTAAACACAACCTTTCCTGCACCATATAATTAGAGATTTCCTTTCATTTTTATGTTGGTGAATGACTGGTAACCCTCTCAGGCAATCCCACTACCTCCAACATTGTTTAGGATGCGCCAAGTTTAGGATTGTCCATTGAACTGTACCAGCCCTCATATGCGTCCATCCACTGTCAGTAGGGTTGGAATATGCGACAAAGGGGGTGGATGGAAATTTCCAGTGCAAAAGGAATCAAGGGGATTGGAGTTTCATTAAGCCTCCATCTATCATAAATAATGTTGTTACACTGGCAATTGATTGATCAGTGATGGTAACCTTAGTGGATGTGCTTGGTTGTTAAGTTTTAATGTAATTTATCCAGAATCGATTGAAATAACTATATAACCAAAGTAACAAGTTCTTTTTGATTCTCCCATTTGATCAAAGTAGAATCCATTCAAAACCTTACGTATACTAGTAGTTGTCATTACATGATCTCTGGCACGACATATGCACATATTGTACCCCTTCCGTCACATATTACAATTGTTGAAAACAACGAAGGAAACTTGAAAGGAAAGAACTGCAAACCATGCAGCCATCCTAGCACCAGCAGCTGCGTTCAAGTGCTTCTTCAAACCTCTTTTCCTTGTCAGAATCATTAGCAGGTGAAGAAGGACCAGCCATGAATGACTCTTTGCCCAGGGATCTCCCTTTGAAGATTGGATTGTCTTGCTGAACCCATCTCATTGCAGAGAGCTTAGCCACAGAAAAAAAAGTAGCTGAGGGTGTTGAAGTAGGAAGAGATGACGGAGACGTGGATTTGTTATGGTAGGGAAGTAGGAGCATCGAAGCTGTAGGAGCCATGATGAAAAGCAAATGCAGACAAAATAGGATATTGAAAGACTTGTATAGAGAATTGCACAAGGTTGGTTTGCCTAAAACAGGCAAAGAAAAACTGTGGGTCTTAAATGAAAACGATGAACCAAAATTATATATACATGAAAAAACGACTACTTTACTTTCCACTTTGCTGAGCAGCGTGACCGAAGTTGCTGAGATTTTCTTTTGGTAATAAAAATCTTGTTGTGGTTATCCCTTTTTTTAAGTCGCTACTGTGTTTTCAATTAAATTAATGTTTTTTTAATTTTTTTTTATGATTTTAATACTGATATAAAAAATAAATAAAAATATTTTTAAACAAAAAATATTTTAAAAAAATACATTACACTACACTATTAAACACACAATTAAAGCTTGTTGATATCGTGGTTAAATCTATGTTTTACATTAATAATTTATGGGCTTTTTTAGATAACTTCTATTTATGGTATTTTTTAAAAGTGTTTTTAACTTATAAAAATATTAAATTAATATTTTTTTAGTATTTTTTGATAATTTTGATATGCTGATATTAAGAATAAATAAAAAAATATGAATTTTTTTTTGATATATTTTTAAATAAAAAGTTATTTAAAAAAAATACTCTGACAGTACAATTTCAAACCCATCTAATTCTTATTTGATTAAATATTATCTATTATGATTCACATGAATTCTATTAAAATTTCTCTATTTAATATTTATTAAGAAAAAAACTATAATTTATA
>Ga0307517_10010955_pt1 | contig 12617 bp, 8 predicted proteins | sample 23_EM_MG_FD_194515 | JGI IMG/M metagenome (GOLD analysis project Ga0307517, IMG submission 194515) | Populus trichocarpa ectomycorrhiza microbial communities from riparian zone in the Pacific Northwest, United States - 23_EM | ecosystem: Host-associated > Plants > Roots > Unclassified | place...
AATTTATTTATATGAATATTTTTAATTTTCAGTTTTATATGTTACTGTTAAAAATTTAATTTTTTAAAAGTAAATTCAAATTCAAACTTTGAAAAAAACTGCCAATATTTTAAATTTTGATTTTCAAATTTTTTTTAAAAAAATTCAAGCTGTGAAAAAATGACCGCTAACATTTTAAATTTTAAAATTTCAAATTTTAAAAAAATGACCACCAACATTTTAAATTTTAAAATTTTAAAAAAAAAATATCTATCAACATTCTAAGATTTCAAAATTTGAAAAAATAATCCATCTCTTAATATTCTTATATACCTTAACATTTTTTTCTCATCATTCCATTTTTTTCTCTCCAATCAAAAATATATTTCATTAAAATTCATCATGAATCATTCTAATTTTAATTTTGATGATGCTTTTGATTTTGATGATGACACTCATGTATTCGCTTTTCAAGTTGCTACCGTTGTGGTTGCTGAAGAAGAATCGAATAATCAAGGGCAGAGAACAGGGTATCGTGGCTCTGTTCTTGGTCACAATATTGTCAATCATAATAGAAAGGAAGGTGAGTTAAGGTTATATAATGATTATTTTGCTAAAAATCCTAAATTCACTAAAACTCAATTTCGAAGAAAATTTAGGATGAGTCGTCGTCTTTTTTTTTTTATCGCAAATGCAGTGGAAGCTCATAATTCATATTTCAAACAAAGGACAGATGCTCTTGGTGTTCTTGGTTTATCTTGCCTTCAAAAGGTAATTGCAGCTCAAAGAATACTTGCATATGGTATTCCTGCAGATCTTACTGATGAATATCTTCAAATTAGAGAAAGCACTGGGATAGAAAGTCTTAGAGCTTTCGTCAAAGCAATCGTAGAAGTTATTGGTGATTGGTATCTAAGGGCACCAAACGAGGCTGATATTTGTTGATTATTATCAATTGGAGAGCAGCGTGGATTTCCAGGGATGTTAGGGAGCATTGACTGTATGCATTGGAAATGGGAGAAATGCCTAATTACATGGTATGGGATGTCTATTGGTCATTGTCGTGAACCAACTATAATTCTAGAGGCGGTGGCTTCACAAGATCTTTGGTTATGGCATGCTTTTTTTGGAATGCCTGGATCATTAAATAATATTAATGTTCTTGATCAGTCACCTATCCTCGCTGCACTTGCTGAAGGTCATACTGCTCCTGTCAATTATACAATTAATAGGCATGAATATACAATGGGATACTATTTAGCAGATGGAATTTATCCTAATTGGTCAACTTTTGTTAAGACAATCCCAAGGCCATTAGGAGCAAAGAGAAAATATTTTGCAAGTAAACAAGAGTCTGCAAGAAAGGATGTGGAGCGGGCATTTGGGGTGCTTCAATCTCATTTTGCAATTGTACGTAGACCTGTTCGATACTGGGATGAAGAAACGCTTGCAAATATTATGAAAGCTTGCATAATAATGCATAATATGATTATTGAGGATGAAAGAGCAATGAACCTTGGATTTGACCATGAACGTGAAGTCAATTCCTTTATATCAGTGTCACACGGTGAAATACCAAAACTACATGATTTTCTTCAAACTCATAATCGAATCAGGGATAGAGCAACTAGCTCTCAACTATAAGAAGATTTGGTTGAACATTTATGAGAACAATATGGTAACGAGTAGAATCATTAGCTTTGAACTTCTTATGTCATCATAATTTTCAAGTTTTTTATGTTTTTTTTTCATTATGGTTGTTATCTTTTAAGTTAATTAATCCTACTTATTGTTGTTAAGTGTTAGAAGAACTTTAAAAAAGTATTATGAATTGATACCACTTTTATAACAATATATTTAAAATAACCAAGAAATTTCTAAATATTTAATTAAAAATACATTACATTAAACAATAAATAAATCTAGTTAATTAAAAATACATTACCTTAAACAATAAATAAATCTAGTTAATTAAAAATTAAAACCCCTCTTTTGCATAATTTCTAACTTTTTATTTTGAAAATACGCTGCAGAAATTGGATCCAAATTATAAATATTCATTTTCATAATTTGTTTTTCTTTCTTAATCCTGTCCAATTCTTGTTTCTTTTGACTTTGTTGAATCATCATAGCTTGTTGCTCTAACATAATTTTTCTGTCTTGTTTCTTCTGATCCTCAATTTCAACTAGAGTATCCCTGAATTGTTGTAAGAGATTTGTTACAGTTGTCTCCCCAACTTTATCTTTTCCTTGTTTACGTTTAAGTCGTTCCTTTGCAGCCTTTTGATCAATTGGTCTATCTTGATAAATCAACGGTTCACTGTCTTCTCCTAAACTAACAGAATCAGGGGTAGATGGAGCTGATGAAGTCGAACTTGCATTGACATGACCTTTGATGTTGACTTGCACGCTTAAATTGCCATTTTAGTTCTTTTCTTAAGATAACCCAACAATGTTCTAGTTGAAATCGTTTGCGAACACAAGAAGCATACATTTGTCGAGCATCATTAATCTGGTAAGTAAAAAATTAGAGAAATTAAATAATGTTAAAATATATGTTAAACAATTTAACATGAAAATAAATATTAAAATTACCCTTGATTCTTCGGTCATTCCACTTTGCTGACGATTTTTAATTTGAGTAACAAATCCAACAAATTTACCTACTTCTCTATTTATTTCTTGCCATCTATTTGAGATGCTTATTTGGGAACGATTATTCAAGTTTCCTCTATTCTCTACAAAGTAAGCATGTACTTGAGCCAAAAACTGTTTTGTTTGTTATTCAACTCCTGTAATTGGATCTTTGCTTGTATTTAGCCATGTAGAGACAAGTAAACAATCTTCCTCTAGTGAGAAGTTTTTACTTCTTTGTGATTTTTTTATTGTATGGACATTTAAATTTGAGTATGTTAAGTCATCAATTAATTGATTAGAATCACTTGGTTGAGAGAGAATATCTTCTGACTCACTCATAAGAAAGTTGGTGAAAAAGCTTGGAAATTTTGAATCCATCTATATTTTTTTAAAAAAAAACTCAAGTTAAAACCTTATAAGAGAGTGTAAAAGAAGCGCACATTCAATGTCTAGCAATTTTGTAGTTTACATACATGTGAATTAATAATAAGCATTGCATCCTATTTGTTCTAACATTACAATTTGACTATTTTTTGGAACTAAAATAGCATTTTCAATAAGACAAAATATAATTAACCTTAAATTAAAACAGACAATCAAAAATAAATTTTAAATATGTCACTCTATATTTTTATCAATATACCATTATTACTTCCTCTCAATTTTGTCAAAGATAACAACATAAATAAAAAATTATTTTCCTTAACCCATATCAAAAACATAAAATAACAAAGAAATAAAAATCATCACAAATATCAAATTAACAATAAAAGGTCTACAAAATCAAGAGATATTAAAGAGAAAATAGAAAAAGCTTTTAAACAAATATATCTTTTAATTTCAGCTAATTAACACAACCGATGTTATTAATTAATCAGAGAATAATTGATTATTGTTTTTTTAAATTTAAGAGAAGGGTGAGGCACAATACAAGATTTAAAAAAACAAAACAAGTTTCTTTCCTTCTGCTTTTAAAGAAAAGAAAAAATCGTTGACCAACGGCTATAAAAATAGTCGTTGGCAACGGTAACTTTATTTTAGCTATTTCTACAGAAACATGTAGAAATAGCTTTTCACATATTGAATAGCCATTTTGGCTATCCTTTTCCCTGCTGCGTTGGAGTTGTAAATAAAAGAAATAAAAGTGTACACGTTTTTAAATTTAACTCTTCATTTGGCTCTCCTTTTGGAGATGCTCTTAGAGGTTAATTTAAATCAATATAGAAAGTGAGAGACTCTTGCACCATCTCAAAATAATAATAAAAAAAAGGTCATCTTTCTACCAAATTTGTTAGAAGATTCAAACTCAGGATATTGTAGTAATTTTTCTTAATTTATGTCTTTGTTAATAAATATAAATATTTATGTATTCTAATTTCAGGCTCGCAAACCTAGCTTTTAGAGTCATATAATTTTGTTATTTTGAGTATTTTGAGGTGAGCAAAAAACGTTTTATACTGTAGACAATAATTTTAAAATTGATATAAAGAACAACTTAAATCTAAGATCATTAAAATTCAATATTATACCTATATATATATAGAGCTATAAAATTTGATCTGATTTATTATTTGGGTAAGAAGTTGGTAAGTCACATAGAGATTGATGGATTGACTTGGATTTAATTTAAAAAAAAAATTAAAACAATGTTATTTTGGATATTGTTTTTTAAAAAAATTGAAGCTTTGAATAAAACTTTAAAAAATATTAACATGATTTCACTCAAATTTTGACCAAGTTTTAGGGTTGTGGATTAATTCATAGGTTACTTGAGTTTGATGGGATTAACTCTCTAAATTATTAAAATCAAGCCCAAGTCTTGAATCGACATGTTAAATTAAGTTCGGTTTGATAAATATAAGTACATCCCTCACTTACATATAATAATAAGATCTATAAATAATCTTTATGAAAACAAATCATACTTTTCTTTGTTTTTTTTTTAAATGAAACACTAAATTTTCTACACCATACAATTCCTCGCTAGCCATGTGACCCGTGCTCTGTCGAGAGTCAAATATTTTTATTTTTCATAAAACATATTTATGCAGGTTTTTTCAATGTATTTTGATAGTTCATAAAATATAAAAATAAAAAAAAGTTTATGCACACGTGTAATCAAATAAACTAAGAATTATATGCGTTAATAAATCAATAAAAAATCATTAATGATACTTAAAACAAAACCTGAAAAACCGAGAGACAAATGTAGATCTAGATATTGAATCTTGAAAAATAGAAAATTAAATTGATTGAATAAAAAAAAGCATATAAGGCTACACATATTAAGAATATCATCTAAAAATAAATATTTTTTTATTTTAAAAAACATAGTTTATCTATATAAAAAATAAAATAAAAAACATAGAAGAACAAGAAAAACCATTTCGAAAATTAAACACATAACAAAAAAAATCAATATTTTTTAAAAGAGGCTCCTGAACAAAATAAAAAAAAAGGAGGTTTTGTCTATTTTTTTTAGTTTTTTTTACCTGTCACGAAACTTTATTTCTTTTCAATTGTATTCTTTAAAGTTATACTTTCATGGCAACTATAGTTGCCATACTCAGTCTGGTGGTTGACCCGGCCAAAGGGTTGGGTCCCGGGTTACACCAGTTGACTTGGGTTAGCCCGAAAAAATTAAAAAAAAATATTTGAGATTTAATATTTTATATGAAAAAATTAAAAAAACAATCCATGTGGATATAGACTATACATGGTGTAAGTAATTAAGTTTAAAGTTTATTATCACACATTGGAAAGATACTATCTTATTATTCTAAGTTAAAGTATTTAAACCAAAATGGTTTTTTATCCCACATTGAAAAAACATAACTTTTTTTCTTATGAACATAAAGTATTTATACTAAAGGGTTTCAAATCCCACATTGAAAAAATAAAAAATTCTTCTACTATTTATATAGTGAACTTTGAAATGAGTTATTAACCAACTGAAAAATATGATAAAAAAGGGATCTCTAGATAGGAGAAAAAACACATTTGAAAAAAGGATCTCTACCTGGTTTTTGTCAAGTCACCCTAGTTCTAGGTTGACGCGACAGGTCGACCGGTTTACTTCGAGCCAATTACAGATCCGAATTTTAAATGAAACAGACTCATCCAAGGTCCCGGGTTGACCCGCCGAGCCAAGCGGGGTCTGATAATTATGATGGCAACCATGCCAGACTCATGGTATTGGGTCCAACATGACCCAAAGGCATTTGGTTTGGCATGAAAGGAAATTGGACCAGACACTCCAGCCAGATCCAATAGCCTTGAGTCTGGTAGGGGATCCAGACTCAAATGTTATTAGGTCCCAAATACTATTGGATCCGGCTATAAACTAGACCCAGCAACATTAGATCTGATGGTTAAGCTATGTCCAATAGCATTTTTTGACTAAAAAATAGAAAAGAAAGCGCTTCTTAATATTACAGTGTTGTCCAAAGTACAAACACTTTATGTTTACAGTGTAATCCATAGTACAATAAATTAATATTCATAATACTTACATAATATTTTTTTTTCATACCTTTTAAAATATAGTATAATATGAGCACCATTTCTATCATCTCATCAACCTCTTTTTTTCTTTTTCTTAGTATAATCTATCATGAATCCAATTTGGTAATCACTAATACAAACAACTTGGCTATTTCTCGAAGAAATGCATTGCCACGTCATCATAGTCGCCCCTTGCAACCCTAATGCTCATATCATGGGTAACGTCATGAAAATCAATCACCACGAGATACCGTCCTTGTAGATAGGAATCTTCGTGTGAATATGGAGCGTGACCTACCAAAAAATTACATCCATGGTTCTACTTGTTTAAATTCTTATCATTTTAATCCCTGTGCTTCAATTTTAGCATATTAATAAACATTAGTTCTATATTAATCGAAATTAAACTTTAATCTTAACGAGACAAACCTTTCATATTAATATGATTATTTTAGAGAAATCACAATATATGTTGTTTTATTTGTATATATATATATACACCATCTTTCTTTACTTACTAAATAATAAATAGTTAAAAAAATTTATTAGGTGAGCCTAAAATTAAAATTGCAGATAGAAAAGAAAAGAAATTATGTCGTTATCGGCATGACGTTATCGAAGTGATGTCAATGGTATGTCGTATATTTGCTTACGTCATAACTCCAGAGATTGGTTGATTTCTGAACATTGGCAACTGGCCGACTGACTTAATTAGTATATTAGGTGTCATTTATTTATTGTTGATCAATTATTGTACCAAACCATGGCCCTCAGTGAAGCACTTTATTTATTTCTGACAACCTATGCGATTTGAGTGTTTAAACATTGATTGTGTTCTTGTAAGGGTGATTGTATGCTGTATTTTCTAATCAAGATCCGAGGGATGGTCCGAGATTAAAAAATAGGAGGTAGAAGAGATAATATTTCATCTTCGAAAATGTAAAATTTAAATTTATCAATGGAATGGAATGACTAATTTAGTATATAAAATTACTCTTTAAACTTTATTTTTGGCAATTTAAATTTTTTAGTTAAGATAATTATTTGATATGATATTAAAATTTTAATAATAAAATACTTGAAAAATCAAACATAAATATTTTATATCAAATCAAATATCTACAAATTTTAGTACCAATTACTTCAATTTTTACAACTCAGGTATGTAATATTTAATTATAGTTAAACCCATTGTTTAAAAAATATTTAATTTTTATGTGTAATAATAATATCAAAAAAATTTCTCACGAGACATGAATATTGTTTTTACATTTAAATTTTTTTTGATCCTCTCATAGCATAGCATGGCTATGCAAACTAGTCATAAATCAATTAATAAATATATAAAACATAGATTAAAAAAATGATGATTATAGCTCTATGTGTATACATTTTATATGATTTTGTTTATATATAAGATACACACACACGTGTTTACATTAAACAACTGTATTATATAATAAAAAGATTAGTAAAATCATAAAATATTAGCATTGACTAATGAAAATGACCTGGAGAGTTACATGCCGTTTTTTACAATAAAATTAAATCTATTTTGATAGAGCATGCCTGTTCCGATCTCTATGAAGTTAAACAGAATTTTATTACATTAAACCAAATTTTACTATGTTTATGACTCGGATCTAGCACTAGATTATATTTAATTACTATGTTTATGGCTATTTTACTCTGTGCCTTTTCTGTATGATTACCTAGTTCATATATAAAAATAATAAAAATTGGGGGCATTATGTGGAATTTCTGGGTATAGACTCATAAACAGAATTTTCAGGAGTGATATAGGTCGGTTAGAGATAATTTTCACTGTCAGCTTATTATTTTTCTCTATGAAGATTTTTACTGGTGGTTTATCTTGTTAGTTTACAATTGATTTATCTTTAAATTTAAAGTATTTAATTATAATTTTTAATTTTACCTTTCAACGTTTAATTGTAAATCTTATGGTTGAAATCCTCAATTAGAAACTTTAATTAGTTTGGTTTGATTTTTTCCTTCTTCTTTATCATACTCATATATATTATAAGTTTTTATTCATGTTGTATCATTTTCGTGTTATTTTTCATTTAATTCTACTTAAATACTATAAATAAAATAAATAATTTTTTTATTTACTCTCTTTTAATTTTAAATTCTGAAAAGAAAATAGACTTTCCTGGCCAAAATTTTTTTATTTGAATATGAGAGTAAATTCAAGGAAATAAACCCGACTCTAAAAGAACAAATAAAAAAACCTTCACTGTAAATTATTTATAATTTCAAATATATAAAGTTCAAATATTTAACTTAAAGAATTTCAAATATATAAAGTTTAAATTTTTAACTTAAAAGGTATGGAAGGTGGTTGCGATTGCTTTTCAAATTACTTTTTACTTAGAAATATATTAAAATAATATTTTTTTATTTTTTAAAAATTATTTTTAAAATTAACACATAAAATGATATAAAACATAAAAAAATACTGATTTAAAATAAAACAAATTAAACTTTTTTAAAATGCAAAAACAATCTGGCCAAAACCCCACTGCAATACAAAATCAAGGAGCCCCATTGGAAACCATTAATTATTGCGGCTGATCAAGCCTTTTCACATGGCATGCCAGCCTTTAGTTTTCTGCTATAAAATATGGACTTCCATATCTTCATTTCCATCAGCTTAAGAACATACCAGAAAGCAATCCTTTGCATTCTCACCTCGTCATGTCTCCCCCTGCTAATCTACTACTAGCCGACCTTGCATCAACAGGTGTAAAGCAAATTCCTACTAGCTACATCCGCCCCATCTCCGACCGCCCCAATCTCTCCGATGTTCAGATTTCCGACGTCCCCATTCCTCTAATTGACCTTCACGGCCTTAATGGTCCTAACCATTCTCTTATAATCGAACAAATTAGCCAAGCTTGCGAAAACGATGGCTTCTTCCAGGTACTGAAACCATGTTCATTTTTCTTTGTTATTCCTTGCTCACTTCACTCCTTCCTTCTTTCTCTTCTCCTCGTTTCGTACAGATCCTTGTTGTAGTTCTGCTTCAAAACTATGGTTGTTAATGTTCTTACAAAATAAATGCACCACTGTTCTCAGGTGAAGAATCATGGGATACCAGAGGAAATGATCGGTAACGTCATGAACATAGCTAGGCAATTCTTCCATTTGCCTGCAAGTGAAAGGTTAAAAAATTACTCTGATGATCCTACTAAGAACACCAGGTTGTCTACAAGCTTTAATGTTAAGACAGAACAGATTTCTAGTTGGAGAGATTTCTTGCGACTTCATTGTTACCCTCTTGAAGATTACATACATGAATGGCCTTGCAATCCCCCATCATTCAGGTAACGTCTAAATTCCACACGTTTTTCAAACCATTTTTTATTTATTTCGATATACTTTGAATTAATACTAGACATATCACATCCTCTTTTTTTTTTTTTTAATAAAATATCAGTTAATTCTTTTGATTTGGAAAATCTAATACCGAGTCTTTATATTTTCGTGTGTGTTTGTAATTTAGTCTTTTTTGATGAATTGTTTTTTTCAACCTCACTTTTTACAAGAAAAATTAAAAATACACTTTAAAGGAAAATTAAATTATTTTTTTCTAAAAAATAAACTAATCAAAATTTTCAATCCCACATATTACAAGAAAAATTATAATTATATTTGAATAGGGTAATTTGGGAATTTTTAAAAATAATTAATAGTAAACTTTGGTTAAGAAACTAACTTATGATTTTCAAAACTAAAAGGATTAACTTATAGAACATTAAAAATTAAGGTGCTAAATCATAATACACTATTTTTGTTTCATGTTTCAGGAGAGATGTGGCTGAATATTATCCAAGTATTAGAGGTCTTGTGTTAAAACTGCTCGAGGCCATATCAGAAAGTTTGGGGCTGGAAAGAGACCACATAGATAAGAACTTAGGCAAGCATGGACAGCATATGGCTATGAACTACTATCCACCGTGTCCACAGCCAGAGCTCACGTATGGATTGCCAGGACATACCGACCCTAATTTAATCACCATTCTTTTGCAAGATGACGTGCCTGGATTGCAGGTTCTGAGGAATGGCAAGTGGATTGCTGTGAATCCCATTCCCAATACCTTCATTATCAACATTGGTGATCAAATGCAGGTGAACTTCTCTGTACTTTCCGGTCATCGGAACAAAAATATATTTTAAAAAAAATGGAGTTGATTCATCGGAGCATTAGATTGGTGGAGATTTTGTGTTATTAGCTCAGAAAATTTAAAATATTGGCAAATAATATAGCTACATCGGTTGGTATGTGCTTATTACGGCTTCCCATGAGGCTGCCTCGGAGTTTGCGTGGAAAAGTAATATTTTGAAATTGACCGACAACACTGGAATTATGATTTTTACATTTGACTAAATTAAAAAGTCTAAGAACCTTTCAAAACCAAGCCCAGCCTTGTCTGTCTACTGTCGTCACCTGCCGACTTTGAACTTGGTGATTTTAAGGATCAATTCACAATTAATTTACTCGACTAAAACCGAGTGAGATTTGATGGCTCAATTTCAATAATTCTTTTTTTTTTTAATTTTGTTTAGAATAAAATTGTTTTAATTTTTAATTTTTTTAAATAATATTTTTTTATTTTTTATTTAAAAACATTAAAACAATCTTATTTTAAGTTGATTTAATGACCCCAGTCCTTCATCGAGTCAAACCCTTGAGCAGTTCTTACAACCATGCCTCTAATCACTTGTATTTGCATCCACAAATGCACTTAATTTGATGGTTAATTATTCCGCACTAGTTCCACGATGCAATTAATAATTTTTATTAACTCTAACTAAGTTGTGTTATTTATTTATTTATTTATTATGATAAGGTACTTAGCAACGACCGTTACAAGAGCGTGCTTCATCGAGCAGTGGTGAACTGTAACAAAGAGCGAATATCCATACCAACATTCTACTGTCCTTCGAAAGATGCTGTCATAGGCCCCCCTAAAGAGCTAATTGACGACGATCATCCAGCAGTTTACAGAGATTTTACATATGGTGAATACTATGAGAGGTTTTGGAATAGAGGACTCGTTAAAGAATGCTGCTTAGACTTGTTCAAAGCCTCAACTGATTCATGATTTTTTTTTTTAATTATTAGTCTTTGCATCTTATATGCACTTCGATTAATCTTATAAGACCTTAAAGTTAACGATCGAATAAATTTCTAGCTGTCATTGAAGAAACTCAAACCAGTAATTATTGAGAAGCAATACAACGTGCAACTCAATTCATGATGTTTTAATCAATTGGAATCCATATATTAAGGAAACCTGCATCAACTCTGCCAAAATCAAGCAACAGATTCTCACCAAAGCTTAGCATTCCAACTGTTACAAATCTTTCCATTTATTGCAGATATTATTCTGCCGGAATTATAGCAAATGTTCATATGCAAATCTTTTCATTTACTGCAGATATTATTCTGCCAGAATTATAGCAAATGTCCATATGTATTCATTGCCAAAAGGAGACTCTTCTCTTGTATATATTCTACTTAACATTATAAAGAAAGTGTGGTTTTTCATTAATTATGTAAGCAGTTGTTTGATCTTTTACCATATTCACTTTTAGTCACGCGTGCAAGACCATATGTATTTCTTTAATTTTAACAATAAATATGACAAATATTAACCTGAATCAAAATCATGTATAAAAAAATATAATTTTAAAATTTTAAAATTCAATCTATAATAATTTAAAAATTAAATTGGGTTGATCAAATCATTCACAAATTAATTAAATTTTAAGTTTATTATATATACATATCACTCTACATTTGACTTATTTGTACCATTCTTGTTCTTATCTTTATTCTATTGTGATTTATCATTTTTTTTCTTTAAATTATTTTTAAAAAAATTATTATACAAACACTAAGAAAATTGTCTTTTACTATAGTAATTTTTATGAACGCATATGATTTTTACTATATTTTATTATATATAAGTATTGATTTTTTAATTTATGGTTATATTTTTTACTTAATATTAAAAAAAACATATTAATAATATTTATATATTAATTTTTTTGTGTTAGAAAAAAATATTTAATTTACAGTGATGCGAGTTGAATAAATATATTAATATTTTATTTCCTATCAATCTTTACCAAGTACAGACTCTGAGATCATGTAGTCATCGTGTTATTCCATCATTGACCTGATGTGTTATTCGATTTTGTCGGATCCCTTAACTTCGATTACTGGAACGAATTCTTAATATTTGAAAACAAAATAAAGTGATTTGATGTGATATTTTAAATTAATTGATTCTTCATTAAAAAACAATTAAAACAATTTTCCTTTTTCTTTTGTCAGTAAAAAGCTAAATAAAAGTATTCATTTGTTCAACAAGAAGACAAAAAGCAATATGTCCTTCGGTGTTCTCTACAGTTTCAGCTAAGAGAAAATAATCTATGGAGAAAATACGATGAAAAAAATTTAAATT
>Ga0307517_10010956_pt1 | contig 12616 bp, 8 predicted proteins | sample 23_EM_MG_FD_194515 | JGI IMG/M metagenome (GOLD analysis project Ga0307517, IMG submission 194515) | Populus trichocarpa ectomycorrhiza microbial communities from riparian zone in the Pacific Northwest, United States - 23_EM | ecosystem: Host-associated > Plants > Roots > Unclassified | place...
AAACTTTACTAGATTATTTTACGCGTTGAATCAAATTCTTTCTCAGATATTATTAACGTGTTTTTAAGTAAAAATATAAAATTATAAAGAAATTGATTTGATATGATTTAATTATATTCACATGTTTAAAAATAACTTGAACGACCAATAAAAATATGATTTAATTTAAAAATAAAATCAAGACGGCTTCATTTTTTGATATTAAAACAAAAATACATTAAATCGATTCAGATCAACTCGGGTTAACCTGTTAATCTATCTTCTAGGTCACGAGACCCTAATAACCATAACGAAACCAAATAAAAAAATCATTAAACTCAATTCTTAATCAATCTAATGTTGAAATATGAAATTGAAAATAAAATTCAACCAAGAAAATAAGTCGAGTCAACCTGGGTTAACCTGTTAAACCTGGATTATGATATCGAAATAACCTCATAGAATGCAAAATAAATTATGAAGCCCGATTCCTAATCGACTCAATATGAAAATGTGAAATTGAAAAAAAAATCAACTAAAAAAGGACAAAAAAATGAGTCAACCAACTTAGCTCGCGACCTGGGTTTTCTTATAATTGGGTTCGTGATTTTTTATTTGTTTGTGCTATACTAGGTTATCTCAATATCATTAATCAAGTTGCGAGGTTAGCAGATAAATCTGGGTTGCCTTATTTTTTTGTTATTTTTTAATTGATTTTTTATTTATTTTTTATGGGGTTATTTTAGTATTGTGACCATGGTTGCAAGTTTGACAAGTTATCTCGGGTTGACTTAGGTTATTTTTTTGGTACTTATTGTTATTTGATTTTTCTTCTCAAATTCATCATTCAACATTGGATTGATTAGGCATCGAGCTTCATGATTTTTTAATTTGTTTTTCATGGACTTACCCCAGTCTCATAACCTATTGATAAGCTAATCAAGGCTGGCTTAGATTTTTTTTTTTCAATTTCATCTTTCAATATTAGATTAGTGGGGAATTGAACTTCATATTTTCTTTTCATGTAGTTATCGCGTTATCATGACTCGTGTTGTTAGCCTGGAAGGTAAAACCGAGTTGAATATGTTTTTTTTTTTTGTTTTTTTTTTAAATTTTGAATGGTTTATTTCTCCTTCAACATTTTGTTGATTGAGAATTGACTTTCTAAGTTGTTTTGACTTATTTTTTATGAGATTACCGCAGCCTTGTGGATTTAGCAGGTTATCTAAAATTAGTACTTGTCAATCTAATATGTTGTTATTTAAGTATTTTAAAAAAATTACATCCAATATATTGTTATCTTAATATTAAAAAATATGTTACCCAATGTGCATTGAATTTTAAATTCATGATAAATATCCTGCTAAAAACACGCTGGTAATACCTCAGTATTTGTTTTTACTAAAAAACAATTAATCAAACCTAGTGTTTGTAGCACCTGTTTGGTATTGCGTTTCAAATGATGGTCAAGTAAAATTTGAATTTTTTATTTAAAATTAATTTTTTATGTTTTTAGATTATTTTGATATTAAGATAATAATTTTTTAAGGAGAAAAGTCTTTTCTTATATCTTTCTCCTATTTACAGCCATGGTAAAACTTATTTTTATTATTTTTTTTATTTTAAATTATTTTTTAGTGTTATTGTATTGTTTTTATGTGAAAAATAAATTTTAAAAAATAAAAAATAAAAATTTATTTAAATATATTTTTAAATAAAAAATATTTTTTAATTCACTCTTAAACACCCCTAACCCTAGATTGAAAGTTGTTCTCTAGTGTCTTTTCCACTAACGGTTAAAATCTTCTTTGCGAGTTACTGTACCTTTTGTTTTATATTGGTTTGGCCTTCCGTTTTCTTTTTTACTAATGTCAATTTTTTATTTTTAAAATTACTTTTGCTTTCTTTTTTAAGTTTAAATCACTCTTATATTATACATGTCAGAATAAAAACATGATATGATTTCATATAGTTAATGATTTAATAACAACCAGATTTTCTAATCAAATAACGACAAAAAGATAATTTTAAAAATAAAAAGTTTTCATCGGTATAAAACCAAGAACAGGGAGACGAATAAAATTTGGCCGCTGTATAGATAGATTGTCACGGTTTAGAGGAAAACCCTACCATGCATGTGCAGATCTACCATGAATTAGCAGTGTTTGGGAACACGTTCAACCCGCATTCCCAAAAAAATTTAATTTTTTTTATTAAAATTTAATATGGTTTGTATATTTTAGATCGTTTTGATGTGTTGATATCAAAAATGATTTTTTAAAAATAAAAAATATCATTGACATGCATTTTAGCACGAAAAGTTATTTGAAAAGCACCCGCAACCATTAACAAGAACTTGTTTTGTACGATCGCTGCCTGAATGTTTGTTAAAAATTTAAATTCAAATTTTTTATTTAAAATTAATTTTTTAATATTATTGAATGGTTTGATACTAATGTTAAAAATAAAATTTAAAATTTAAAAAATATAAAATATAAATTATTTTAATATATTTTAAAATAAAAAATATTTTAAAAAATAAAATAAAATACAACACTATCCAAGTAGAAAGGCACTGGAAAACTAACCACGGACTCCCAAACGAACAATTATGTCAAACTTTAAAAGACGAGTCTCACATGCCACCAACCACACAGTCCCATCTCCTCCTTGCTAGTGGACGTGGTGTCGTGGTCCATTAACCAGCTAGCCGCAACTTCCAAGTGCCTCTCCAACCAAAGAAGGAAGCAACACTTTACTTCCGAGGTAATGACCGCGATGGAAATCGAAAAGAATCAATATTTGGAAAGATCATCATCCTCTGAAACTTTTGAAATTTTAATCTTAGCATTGCTCATATAGTTTGAATTCTTTCTTCTTTTAGCATTTTCTCTGACGTTCGAAAGGATAGATAGGTTTCACCTGAGGAGATCGAAGATGGTTAATTGGATATTTAGGCACACCATTGATTGGGTAGACGCAGAGAATGGTAATGAGAGCAAACAAGATCAATGCCCTTTTGTTTTGTCACTCTTTCTTTTGTGATAAAGACGAAGAAAGTTCATTGATTCCATTCACATGGAGTCAATGGTGAATCTAATTCTACCTCAGATTGCACTAAAGACAGTTTGGCGATGAAACCGTAAAATCAGGTATAAAATCATGATTTTTTTTTTAAATCAAAGGTTGTGATTAATTAATATGTAGACATTATAGCTAAAACACTCTTGTAGGTTTATCTCCGTTTATTGAGTCGAACAGGCACCTCCCATTTTTAAAAGTGAAGTCAGGAGTATTGCTGACATAGTTGAGCTATCTGAAACTTAAGAAAATATTTCAGAGCTATCTGAAACTTTTCTAAATGTAAGGAAGGGGAATTAATTAGGTCCCATATGACCATATCTATCCAAAGACAACTGTACTCGATCGTATGCAAAGACTGTTGGATGAACAAGAATAGAAAAATGTTCGAGAGCCAACGAATCTCCTCTAAATTGGTTGACTTACAATTTGGTTAATTACTAGAACGATGCTTCCTTCGCCATTAGTGAATTGAGAGAGTACTCTACTCCTCTGAAACTGGGCCTTTCAGTGCCGAATCTACAGTATGTATTTAAGTCCTCGAAACGCATTAAATATACGTTATTGAAGCAACTAGAGGGAGGAAAACAGTAAATAAATACATAGGAGGCGTTTGCTCGACCACAACATATATATTTCCAAGTGATATTATTCTCTTATGCTTATGCTCTTCGGACTTGTCCATATCTATATTTTTAACACCTCTTAAGATACGCAGAAAAGGAAGTTCATTAAGAAAATCCATGCTTTAAATATTCCTTTTCATGCTCGGGGAACTTGAAACTTGGAAGTGGGAAATGGACAAGCTTAACGAGTCTCAAATATTCTCTTCTATCTTGTTTTGGCTCTCTTATTAAAAAAAAAAAGTCTGTTGATTTCGCTCATTCCGACGCTGCATGCACGCAGCACTCTGCAATCTCTATGACTAGCTACTGTCGTTATGATTTGTTCAAAAAAAATATGATTACCAAATAGCATTGAAAACCTGCTTGGTGCTTGGATTTAATTAAATCTAATTACATAAGTAATTAACAACTACTAATTTTATCAAAAAAAGCAATCACTACTAACTCGATGATAATTAACAGAGAAGTCTTCACTTGCGATTCTCATTATTACATGGCTAGTGAACACTACACATGCGTGTTTGCTTCTTTCGAGTTTCAACCTTACTCTGTGGAACATAAAATAGGAAATTCCTCATGCATCCAAATGCAAGATATTAATAGGTATATAGTTCAATTTGATTGAATTTGCATCTTTTATTTGTTAAAGTATACCCAAAGTGTCATGGTCGGTCAAGTATGAGGACCATACAGTGGTCCTCAGTGAACTGGACTAGTCTTGTTTTACTTGCCAGGTCTCTCTCTGCTGCTACTCTCCTACCTTCCAAGTTCTGACATGGCCAGCAATGGCTGAAAAGGAATAGGAATATAGACACTGCACAGGTGATGAGGACAGAATCGTCCACGTAGTGAATGAGTAAGGGTAATTTAGAACGTGCAAGGACTCTTGGCAGCATCAAACAGAGCAACTAAACAATTGAAGAGATAGACCCACTTCTTAAGAACTTTGCAGTGGAGAAAATTGTTTATCTTTATTTATTTTTTCTTAATGCACAGTAACCGAACTCTTTTATGAGCTCTATAAATTCCCCGACAAATGCTGTTTCCCTTGTGCTTCCATTCTCTATACAAACTTACTGAACTCTTTACTCTCCCTCTCTCTTCCTCTTCCCCCCACACCCCCCCCCTACCCGTAAAAGTGCCATAAGCATCTTGACTCTTTACCCAGGCCTAAAGTTCCCTAAATGGCAAGCTGTACTGTGTTACATCTTCTCGTTCTTGTTCTTCCATCAATCATTCTAGCACTAACAAATGCAAATTTAGAAGGTACACATAGGTTTTTCTTTCATTTTTCACCAACTGCGAGTATAATTGAACTGTGATTTTAACCTTTTGGTCCATGAACTAGGGGATGCTTTGTACGCTCTGAGGAGAGCAGTGAAGGATCCAGGGCATGTTCTCCAGAGCTGGGACCCAAACTTGGTGGATCCATGTACTTGGTTCCACGTTACCTGCGATGGTGATAATCGGGTTACCCGACTGTAAGCAGCATACGTATATTTACTACTAATCTTCCAGTATCCCTATTTTTTATTTTTTTTCACATTTTATTTGAGCCTTTGTGCATGTTTGCTTTAGTTTTTGTAGTTTGTGTGTTGTCTGGTTGTTAAGGTTTGAAAACTATGACTATATTTTTGCTTCTCAAAACAATTATCTAGACCTTAAATAGTCCAAGACATCTAATTAGGCACTAGAGACAAGCCCCTCATTTCTGACCAAATTTACTAATCTGCATGCGTGCGTGATATCTATTTGTACATGATGATCTCCTGGGTGGACAACTTTTTCAAACATGATGTTCGAAGATCATAGTACTACTATATCCTTAACTCATTTTTGTTTCTTTTTTACAACTCAAAATCTTTGAAACAGGTTGTGTGACTCTGATGTGCTAGTAATAAAGGAGAAGATAGGGAGAAAAAAAATATGAAAGTCGTTGCTATGTATATTCATGCACATGTAAATTTAAGAGTAGCATAAATTCTGTCATGGAAGAAGTAACTCAACAGAAATAATTATCTGTTAAATTGTCAAGGAAGTCGACAAATTATAGAAGTAATAAATAGTGAGTACTAAAATATTGGCTGTTGCAGAGACCTGGGAAACGCAAAGCTTTCAGGCAGTCTGGTTCCTGAGTTGGGGAAGCTCGTCCGTCTTCAGTATCTGTAAGCACTTCAAACTATCCAGAGAATTTAAACCTGCCATAGCAGCAACACCATTTTTTTCATTTTCTTAAATACATAGATTAACCATCAAAACGTTTGATGTTTAAGTGATTTGAATTCGTTGAAAGAGCACAGCAAATTGGGCTAAAATGTAAGCGAAATCGGGTTTTATCAGTCTATGAACTAACTGGATTTTATCAATCGAGTACGGTCAATAGGGTTCTTTACTAGTAGTTTATCAGCTTGTTGCTAGTTTATCCAGGACTAGATCAAGACAACATTCACCTCACCTACCATCTGGTGGACTTGTGATCAAATGGATACTAGCATTAAATTCGACATGATTTATAGTGTGCTAAGAGTTTAATGCTAACAATACTAATGTTAGGTTTATGTTCCCTATATAGGGAACTGTACATGAATGAACTGGCGGGTCCTATACCAAGGGAACTTGGAAACCTGAAGAGCCTTGTGAGCTTGGATCTATATCACAACAACCTCACTGGGACCATTCCTGCTTCACTTTCTAAGCTTTCCAATCTTAAATTCCTGTAAGCATTCTTTCAGATCTGTGTTAATTTTAATTACCCACACTTTCATTTACAGATGCTTGATCAGAATCAAGTGGATAAAATCATTAATATTGTCAGGTTCGTTTTCACTTTTATGACGACCTAGCTAACGTATTGCTGATGGTCCATCTTTGCCTGGTGTGTCACGTAATTTCCACGCAGGAGACTGAACGGCAACAGACTGACTGGAAGGATACCAAGAGAACTGACCAAATTGGAGAGCCTAAAGATCATGTGAGTCTTCTTTGTGATCTCCAAATCACCTTTTCTTCTACACAATCTTTTGCCCGTCCAACAATCTAACCTCTCTGTGCAGTGACGTGTCAAACAATGATTTATGTGGCACCATACCTGCCTCAGGTTCTTTCTCCAAGTTCACAGAGGAAAGGTAAACAGACTGATTTATTGGAATCAAAAGCTTTCGTTTAATTTCTTTGCTGGAAGTGTCTTTTAATTGTTCTTTCCTTGGTGCTGGTTGTTCGAAAGCAGTTTTGTGAATAACTCAAGACTGGAAGGACCGGAACTGATGGGATTTGTGAGATACGGTGCTGCCGGAAGCTGTAAATGACAGGCCACTAAGAGGCAGTTACCTAATTCCATATATTAACTCATTATATGGCAACGGTTGTGTGCTTGTTTACTCGTATAATTAATTATTAGATGCATCTAGTTAAAGTCACACCAAGAAATCATCTTTATTATGAGAAGAATCTCTCGTCTTCCATCAAAAAAAGAGAAAAAGCAGAGTAGAATCTCCAAGAACCGCAGTTCCTTTTGCGGTTACACAATATAACGATAACATGTAGTCCACTCTTTGATGATATTAACAAGGTGGAGATAAAAAGAGAGGGAACGAACCTCTGCTGTCAGAAATGGAGGTCTTTATTTTTTTATCTTTGGCAAGTCGGTGAACATCATGGAACATGATTCCTGTGGGACAGCGAAATCACTCGAGTGAAAATGATACATCACGGGAAATGTAGAGAATAATCTATCCGGTTAGCACTCCACTAGACAACTCAACTCTGCTATGCGAAATGGTCCTTAATTAAGGACAAGAAATCAATGAGATTATACAAATGGGGGAAATGCTTAAGGGGAAAATAAATGGAATTTGGCTATTACTTCCAAGGAGAGCAAAAAAAATATAAAAATCAACGGATTAACAAAAATAACAAAGCAAGCCAGAAATCAGTAGACAGGGATTATATTTACAGTTCTCCACCTGTACCAAATGATGCGAGAATCGTGTGAGCTCAAATTTTGGTTGCTGAACTTGAAGCAAAGCTATCACTATAAAAGAATAGAATCAAACTGCACCTGCATTCACCAAATGTGAGATTTAGAAATGATACCACTGTCATTAATGAAAACAAAGCTCGGATGCATGAGTATGTATACATTAAAAAACTAAATTCATTTACATTTGGTGCATGTTCATGTCTATCTAAGCAACTAAAATTATGCATCTCTATAAATTATTTAAATGGAAAATTGCAACTGATGAAAAAACATGCAAGAGTTTCTCAGATGCATACAATTTGTTCTCATTGGGACTTCAGCTAGTATAAGAATGGTTTTATGCGATCCAAAAATGTACCTAGATCAGTCTAACCCCCAGAACTAATAACCCCACTGTGACGGTGATGCGTGAGCATAATTTATCCTAAACTAAATAACCATTCAAATGCTTTGGATTATGAATTACCTCTGATTTGAACTGTCTGATTGACGATCCGGGAACCAGTGGATGATGGCTGGGTGTTAGATAAAGATATTGGGGTTAGAGGAGGTGAGGCAACATTCTCAACAATCCCTGAATTCTGAGCGACCATTACTCTATGTCTGCTAGAGGGTATTGAAAAACTGCGAGGGACAACTTGAGAAGGTGTAGGCAGTTGAGATTCTACATTTGATGCTGACGTTTTGCTTGTACCAGGAAGCATGTGGCCTTTGGGCAACAGTGGAGCTGAATGACCAACCAAACCTCCAGCCCCCGGAGACTTGGAGGTTGAACTGACTGGGGGTCTGGGAAGCTCATGTAGCTCGCTGATTTTGGGTGAGGACACAAATGGAGGGGAAGAACTAGGAGATACTTTTGGTGAAATTCTTGGAGACACTTTCGGAGGTGATGAAAATAATTGGGCCGTTGGATTTCGCAAAAGGGGTCCAGAGAACAATTGTGGATGTTCTGCGGAGACTGCCTTGGTAGACCATGGCTGGGATGTAATAGGACCAGAAAAGGCATATCTTTTGATTTTCTTAGATTCAGCGCCAGCTGGTGGCTCAAGCCTTGAAAAAAAGAGTCCATCAGCTAGAGGAGGAGGTAATCGGGTGGATGCCGTGTTGTTGTTGCTCTCCTTGAGTACTGACTGCGAATTTATAGCAGGGGGCTTGCTAGACATTTCAACTCCTAGTAACTTATCATTTTTTTTATGGCCAATAGGGGATGAGTGCCACAAATTCAGAGGACGTCCACTCAAACTTGTCTTTAATGTTTGAGAAACCGGGCTACCAGGTCCTGTAGAATTTGAACTCTTTGGGTCTGCTGGAGTAGGCAACACATAAGTGTTGAACTTTCGGGTGGATGATGGCATCAGTTGTTTTGTTTTTCCAGCTGGATTAGATTTCACTTGAGCAAAAAGTGGAGCTGATTGGGTGCCTGCACTAAGTTCTCCCTTAATAGGAAACGATGTCCTGTAACTTCTATCTGGATTTTCCTGCAAGCAGTCCAAAGAGAAGTATAAAACTCACCATCAGTCAAAGATCTGATGTCCTGGTTTTGCATTATAGAAATAGATTACAGCAAACATTCATGTTAGCGCTGAAATAGAGCAAGATATACGGTGCTCTATGAGTAGAAAGGGTGAAAGTCTGTATGTATCTGTCAACACATCCAACCCAACTCAATTACTCAAATGGGAGATCTATAAATACACGTTCAAGTGGATATCCAAAAGGAATAAATAATATTATCTAATAGCAGGAAACACTAAGAGCAGATATGGCATGTATTGTGTTCCATTACGTTACTTATCATTGAGATTATCCATGCTAAGGCTTTCATACTGATTTTGCCAGGTTATTAGTTCAAGCACACAAATCATTTTTAAGAAAAAAAGTTCAAGCGTGCAAGGATGGTGAAATATGATAGTAGTTCTTAGATTTAGAAAGCCTGGCCAGGCAGATTAGATCACTCATTAACAGGCCTACAATTGCATTACACAGATATGAAATCAGCATGATCACTCAGAACACCCAAGTCCATAATATGAAGGTTTACCTTTGCCATTTCCAATGTCACAACTTGGGGAAATGTAATGTCCTCTAAATCCAACTGCACAAATTGTTATACAGCAAGTTGAAGTTAAAATGGAATAGAAATTCAGTTGAAGGATGCATTGATTGAAAAAATGGAAATCATGACGAGTGACTATAAAAGATCGTCTTGAATTGTTTATCCTGTGGAATACGTTTCAACATGAACAGGTAACACAGAAAGGTCAATCCTATAATTCAGAATTCATGCACTAGAAACCACAAGTGAAACGTGCAAATTTCCTCCTTTAAAAGGCAATGCTATTCATAAAATCCTAAAACACAATGCATTATAGTTGCTGTTCTGAAAAGAAATGGTAAGCTGATTGGCTCCACTGATGACAAGTGCATTGAAGTCTTACCTCCATTGACTTTATTGATTTGGAAACTTCTTGCTCCTGGTCATTTTGTCCATAGTCAAAGCTCAATTCTCCATCATCAATGGCATCATCATAATCTTCATCATCATCATAATCCCTCCCATCATCATCAAGGCCACTAAAGTGGTAATCTATATGCTGCTGTTCTGAGACCAATTTGACATGCGGCTCAACAGCTTCAAGAGATTGAAGAGCCTTCTTAAAGAAGCAGAGCTGCTTTCAAGAAAGAAACAGAATTAACTATTAAACCAACAGGTTTAAAAACAAAATTGTTTGAAGAAAAAGAAACCTGAGCAGCATGGTGCCGAGCCGCCTGTGTAAGAAGACTGCGAGATTGTCCTTCCTTCAGGGATTTAAGACGAAAAACAAACAAAGTGGCCTCCTCATCATATTCATCATGAGCTGCTTGTATTTGCTGCATAGAAAAACACTCTCCCTTTCCATTTCTTCCACTCACTCTTTCTCTCTGTCTCGCCATGTGAGCATATACATCTCTGTAAACCAAGTAACACGGGGAGAAGAAATTTATATCAAATTTCAGGGCTTTCATTTTATTTTTTTTATTTGTTTCTGATCTTTCCTTCCTTCCTTCTTTAGTTTTTCTTTCTTTCTTTTTTTGAGTGTGTGGGTGCAGGTGCAAGTTTAGAAAGGTGCTTGAAATAGTACCACAAACCTTTTCTCATCACACTGCTGCTTCATCTCCTGTATGAATGAAAAAAGTCTTCAGCGACTGCTCCTTCAGTAAAATGCTTTAACTACCATATACAAGATAATAGAAAAAATAATAAAATAAATGTTTAAGTGTGAGCACTGATTTCAATCATTAAGAAATTAAGCATTTTCCAAAGATAATTTAACATGAAAAGTTATAGATAGTCCAGGTTAATGAAAGCTTGTAAGCTGACCTCAACTATTTGAAGTTCATTCAGAAGAGACTCTGACGGGCTTATGATTGTCTGATTTATGTGAGAACGCTGAAAATATCAAACTAAAAATCAGTACCACAACAAAGCCAGGACTCTTAGTAATTTTTATTACAAAACAACAACTCACATAGCAGTCAACAAGTTTCTGGAGTTCAAATTGCACTTTTCCCAGCATCAGCAAGACCCTGCCTGCAAAGAAAACAGAGCCAACTTCAGCTTCACTTCCTGTCACCTTCTAGGAATGCAACTATATGTAATTGAATATGCACTCAAAAGGAACAAATTCATTGAATTAAAGACCAATTATTATCATTGCATTAAATTTTGTCTAAATGTATCACCATAATCTTTTTGAAAATTGAAACTTGAAATGGTATCTTCAGTTAAAACTGATGAAAAAACAGGTTAGATTGTTGATTCTGTAACAAATGCAAAAGTAAATTCTCTAGCAACTTAAAGAAGAGAAAGCAGAATCAATTTGAACATTACTTAAATAAAACAAATATGTTAATAAAAACACAGTTTCCAAAGTACAGGCTCATGAAAACAACTCTAGTTAGGACCCTGGATCTGTAGCATGTATCAAGACAGTAAAATATTGACTGTGAGTTAAGTATTTCTCAGTCAAATGTGATTTTCTGAAGTAAGAATTAGTAGAAAAGGATTAGGATGGTTTAGCTTTATATCTTCATTGCAAATTTCAATAAATCTATACAAAAGAAATGCAACTCAGATGTTACAACAAACACTGAAAAGAAGTCCTAGTCCCCACTAACAATTTTCTTTTAACTTTTAACACCAATATCATGATGAACAAACCTGTCCACCATGAAGTTATTAAGATCCTTAGTAAATTAAGTCACCTACTATCTATTCAAATTATCTACTGAACAAGAAGAGTAAAGAAAGTATTCATTAACTTACCACTTTCTTCATCATCATTCAATGCAGTTTTCGCAAGAAGGCAAGCACCCATTTCACGCAATGATTCTGAGAATTCTGAGGAAAGATAGAAGTGAGAACATTCTAGAATCACACACCAAAACAGGATCCTTCAAAACATGCAAGTGCTCTAAATCAACACATAAAACACTGTGATGTTCACTAATGAACTCATTTTAAATCCTCACTCAGTAAATCCTCACAATCTATAAACCAAAAGGCCAACAGCAAGCTAAAATGCTGGAAAGTGCCACATGTGCATAACTTAGCAGTAGCCAGTCATGGTTTCATCTGGTGGGAATCTATCGCAACTTAAGCTTCCAAAACAGGTTTTAATCTTAGGGATGACTTTCTTTTGGATAATATTTTGAGTCACAACATCCCCCAGGTATCACATAACAGTCACGGTTTATTTAAGAAACTTGTTAAGCAATCAACATAATTTTTAATAATTTTAAAAAATGGTCATTGTAGTAAATACATTTAGTAATTAATATCACAAAAAAAAAAAGCAATATAAGATGCTACATAATCTTGTTGATTCTTAATTTGTACAAATAATTTGCAAAATCAAATGTGGAAGAGAGTTGAGGTATTTGGATTAGATCTTAAAAAGATCGCTAGGAT
>Ga0307517_10010958_pt1 | contig 12614 bp, 20 predicted proteins | sample 23_EM_MG_FD_194515 | JGI IMG/M metagenome (GOLD analysis project Ga0307517, IMG submission 194515) | Populus trichocarpa ectomycorrhiza microbial communities from riparian zone in the Pacific Northwest, United States - 23_EM | ecosystem: Host-associated > Plants > Roots > Unclassified | place...
AAGAGTCTAGGGTAGTCTAGACGCCGGGAGGAGACGACGTTGCGTCAGGACGGATGGAACGTTGCGGGGCAATTCAGGAGGCGTGGAATGTGGCGGGGCGTTGCAACGCAAGTCAGGACGCACAGGATGCATGGGACGCAGAAAATACGTCGCTTGCGTCAGGACGCAACGCCGACGGATCAGACGCAGGGTCCGTTTTTGCTGATGTAGCCTGGGACTGGCTTTGGGGTGGTTGTCCTGGAAGCCTTGCAGCTTCCCCGGTCAGCCCCAAGCCCTCTACTGTTAACCATACAACTACCCGGAGGTCAAAGTATGGCTGTAGGTGGTTCCCAGGTGTTATCCAGATGGCGCCCCAGGAGGCGGTCACCCTCACACCCCTTATATATCCTGCGAACAGCTTCTGGTCGGTTGGACGGCCACAACTCATACGGTGTTGTGGGAGCGTTCCTATGGATCTTACTTTACTAGGAAGCACACAACTACACAGCCGTACAGTGCTGTCGCGCCGTACCAACGCTGGGGCCGCAGGGGGGTGTTAGGAATATCCCCTGAAAGTTACAGGAGGTTCGGACCACTCCTGCTCCGTCAGTCGCTCGTTTCGTGTCATACGAAGCGGCCCTTTGAACATCTAAGAGCCCCACTATAGTGGGATAACTTCCCCTTAAGTCCGCAGATGACTTTGTCGGTGAAGGTAGGGTTACTGGGGTACCTCAGTAGGGTAACTGGGGTCCCAAGGTAGGGTAATCATGTTTCTAAGATAGGGTAACTTCACCCTTCCATGCCTGTATTTCCTTCGGGAGTCCGCGCGACCACATATAATGTTGCCCCGGAGACCCGTGCAACGTTTACTATGGGTCCTTAACTTTATGCGATCATACCCTCCGAAGGTTACCCTGCCTAGTAGGGTAACTTTGGCCTACCTAGATTACCCTGTCTAACCCTATGTCACCAAGTCACTTTGTAGACACTTGTACCAACTCATGTCTACCGGTAGTATACTAAGTATACTGGCCTATCCTCGATATGGTTACCACTTGGTATACCATACGGGCTTGAGTCTAGTCCACTGTAGCTACCTATCTGTAGGGTCGTTACAGCTACTAGGGGACATCCAACATGCGCACTCAGCAACCCCCCCGTCCTCCATCCTTACCCCTTTCTCCGACCCATCACTACCATACCCGACATCACCAGAACCCCTCCCATCTCCCACGAGGTTCGCGTCCTCATGGTCGAATACAGCCTCCCAAATAGGTGGAGGAAAGACAACTCGAAGCGTATGCTTCTCCTCTCCCTTGGCCAGGATCTGGTCACCAAAGGAAATCCCCAACACCTTCTTGGAATCCAGCAGCAGCATCTGAACAAACCCCCAGGAGGAACAGGTGACAATAGACCTGTGTCAGCTCCTAGACAAAGAAGGAGCGACTCCGGAGAATACAGGACTTTCCGAGGACTTCCTCAAGGGAGCGGCTACCTGAAAGGATCTCATCAACTACATGGCAGTCCTAGAGGACAGCATACAGAAAACGATGATGGAAATGGAGAACCGCATCATAACCTCCATCACCAGAGCCAGGGGACAGCAAGCACTCCCCCAACCCCCGCCACCAACAAGAAACCCCAATACCCATACATCAGCAAAAATAATACCTTGCGTTCTGTGCATTCTGTGCATCTGATGCACCTGATACTGGAACGCAAATTGTGAACCAGGACGCAACCACCCAACCACACCACGCATCTGACGCAACCTGACGCAGCACCTGATCCTCAGGACGCGCCAGACGCAGCACCTAATACTCAGGACGCTACCTGACGCCAGACCACATCTTCCAGAGATAAGCGAAGGGTCCCCCCTTTACTTTTTTCTGACCTGGGTCACAATAGATTTCATACCGTCAAACCGTTAAATTTACTACTAGTAGTCTTCTATTGTTCTAATATACAGGCCAATTCATAGAAAAACTTGAAAACTCAGTTATAAGAACCCTTCTGACCCCATGCCAAACCCCCCCCCTCACCCGATTCCCCCCCTTAGTACCATTTAGCACTGTAACTTCAAGTTCATGAATAAAATTCCCGGGGGGCACAGGAAGGAACCTATACAATCATGTAGCTGGCATCGAGCCCAACAATTTCCTGCAATCAGATCCAGAATTGGCCCAGTGGTTGTTGAGGAATCTGACATCGAGCTCTGGGAGCGCCAGCGGACCTCTACAGACAACCCCCACCATAATGGTCAGCGATTTCATGGGTTCAGATGCGACAGAGACGTCCTTTATACCTCTGCGTAGCTGGCGTCGAGCCCAACAACCCTCCGCAATCAGATCCAGAATCGGCCCAGCGGTTATGGAGGAATCAGCCATCGAGTTCAGGGACCTGTAGAAAGACCACTTTCAGAAGGATTGGCGGGTTCATCAGTTTTGATGCGACAGAGACGTACCATATACCGCCGCGTAGCTGGCGTCGAGCCCAACAACCCTCCGCAATCAGAACCAGAATTGGCCCAGCGGTTATGGAGGAATTAGCCATCGAGTTCTGGGATCGCCAGCACACCATTCAGTACTGTAACTTCATGAATAAAGATCGCGGAGGGATGGACTGTACACCATTAGGAAGCTGGCGTCGAGCCCAACAATCTCCCGCAATCAGATACAGAATCGGCCCAGTGGTCATAGAGGAATCTGACATCGAGCTCTGGGAGCGCCAGCGGACCTCTAAGGTCAACCTTTACCATAATGGTCAGCGATTTCATGGGTTCAGATGCGACAGAGACGTCCTTTATACCTCTGCGTAGCTGGCGTCAATTCCAACAATCTCCCGCAATCGGATTCAGGATCGGAGCAGTGGTTATGGAAGAATCAGCCATCAAGCTCTGGGATCGCCAGAGTACCTATAAAGACAACCCCCACAAGAGTCAGCGATTTCCTGAGTATTGATGTGACGGAGACGTACCTTATACCGCCGCGTAGCTGGCGTCGGGTCCAACAACCTCCCGCAAAGAGCAGCAAAATCTGTCCAGCGGTCGTGGAGTAATCTGCCATCGAGTAAAATATCGCTAGGGCTCTGGCTACTATAAAGATCATCTCCGCAGAAGACAGCGATTTCCTGGGTTTTGATGTGACAGAGACGTACCTTATACTGTTGGAAAGCTGGCATCAAGACCAACAACCTCCCGCAAACGGAATCAAGATCCGTCCAACAGTCGTGGAGATATCTGCCATCGAGTAAAATATCGCCAGCTTGATACCTGATACACCCTGCACAGAAGACAGCGACTTCATGGGTTTTGATGTGACAGGGACGTACCTTATACTATTGCGTAGCTGGCGTCCAGCCCAACAATCTCCCGCAATCAGATTCAGGATCAGAGTGGTGGTTGTGGAGGAATCTGCCATCGAGCTCTGAGATCGCCAGGGTATCTATAAAGACAACTCTCACAAGGGTCAGCGACTTCCTGAGTTCTGATGCGACAGAGACGTCCTTTATACCGCTGCGTAGCTGGCATCGAGCCCAACGATCTCCCGCAATCGGATTCAGGATCGGAGCACTGGTTGTGGAAGAATCTGCCATCGAGTTCTGAGATCGCCAGGGTATCTATAAAGACAACTCTCATAAGGGTCAGCGATTTCCTGAGTTTTGATGCTACAGAGACGTTCTTTATACCGCTGTGTAGCTGGCGTCGAGCCCAATATCCTCCCGCAATCAGAACCAGGATCGGAGCACTGGTTGTGGAGGAATCTGCCATCGAGTTCTAAGATCGCCAACACCCCACCCATTCAGCCCTGGAACTTCATGAATAATATCCCTCTGGGGATGAATCTTATACCGCTGGATAGCTGGCATCGAGTTCAGGAACCTCTAAGTGTCGGATTCAAGATTGATTGTCTGGCTGTGGTGGAGTGTTGCAGCTGGGGCCCGGGAGTGTGGATGTTGAGTGTTGTGATGAAAAGAGAGTCGCGTCGTGTCCAGTTTGAGGCTAAGTGCCGAGAAACCACCAGGCACTATGCTAGACCTGAGAGTATTATGGCTATCACTCGCTTTCAGACTGGAGTGAGCTGGCATTTTCGCTCATTCAAAGATGATGTTCTGAAAATAGAACTCTGAGTGCCAGTGTGACTCGGACTTGGAGTCTTTAGCGCAAATTTAAGATTAAGGGTATGATGGCTTTCTCATCAGGCGCCAGCACTAACTATATTTTCTTTGCCAGGAAATACTCCTTGTTCACATCCGGGTTACGGTAGTAGAAGACAAAGAAGGCTGAAAGGAGAATCAGGGGTAGTGGTGAATCCTGATGTGTGATGGTGTTGAGGTTTAAGTCAGGAGGCAGGGTTGCTTGGTTGGATGTGTCCAGATGGAACCCAGTGTAGGCAAGGGTCTCCGGACGCACCTGACGCAACAAGATGTGGCGTATTGAACCAGGACGCACAGGACGCACAGGACGCAGGGTCCAGACTGGGAGAGTCAGGACGCAACACTACTGGATCTGACGCAGGCCACCTTTTTGCTGATGTACCCCAAAACGCACTGCCCCAAAGCCACCCCTAGTTCCAGTCCGGAACCCCGCCACCACCCCTGCACCAGGAGGAAAGAAGAAGGAGGAGATGAAGGAGAAGAAGAAGGAAGCCTGGTCTGCCATAGCGGCGGCAGGCATGAACACGGACGGTTTCAAACTGGTACAGACCAGGAAGAAGAATACGTCCCCAGCGCCAGGAGTCGGAAGAAAAAACGCCCCCTCCGCTCCCTCCACCCCACAGGCCAGACAACGCAGACTACTTGTTAAGTCTGTGGAGAAAGGCAGGAGAGTCGGTGCCAGCGACTGCACACCAGCAAAGATCAGAGACGCAATCAATAGTGCGTCGAACACTACAAAGTTCGCATTCGCGGAGTACAATAGGAACGATGACTTAGTACTTATCACCGTCGGAGACCTGCCAGCAGAACCCGCCCTGGCAAACATCAGGGGTATGACGAAAGCCCTCAACAACATCGGCATCTTTGGGTTCAACATCGGCCTTGACACCCCCATGGCGAACATAGTCATATACAGCATCCCCCTAGCAACCTCAGGGAACAGACAATAGACCGCTGACGAATGGAACATTGACGCACCGGCATGGACCGAATTGGAAAACGAGCTTATGGTCTTCAATCCCGAACTTAGACTCATGGACAGACCCAAATGGATCAAGTCCGTATCAGCTCTGGAGGCGGAGAACAAGGAGAAATCCTCCATAATCGTGGCGGTAGAGACGAACGAATGGCTTCTGACTGAACGCAGAAAACCCCACCCGGCAATGGCAGTCTATGGACTAAGGTGTAGCTTCCGAAAGTACATTCGCAAAGATACCTCAACCCACTGCAAAAGGTGTTTACAGTACGGGCACCACGGGGCCCACTGCAGGATGCTCTCAATCAGCAAATACTGCGGCAACCAACATCACACCAAAGACCACATGTGCGGCTCCCTATACTGCACGGCAGGTAAAGGAAAACCATGCTCACATACTATCAGGAGATGTGTGAATTGCGACGAGACATCCCACTTCACCGGGGATAGACAAGGCCCCACAAGAACCAGGGCCGCAGCCCTACTACAGCAGAGAAAGGGAAAGCACCGGCAGGGCCGGCCAACCCAACCCCCCATAAATAATTATGGCGACCACTGATATCATTTACCACAACGTCGGCGGGTCGATGAATGTGGTCACCGACTTACTTAAGTCCTCCATGAAACTTAAACCAAAGATTATTTCGCTTGCCGAGTGCCCTCTGGAAAACGGGGACTGGATGGAAATTAAAGGATTCACATGCTATGCTAGCACAATAGCAGAAAAATACAGATGCGCCACACTGGCATATGTTAAGAATGAATTTGTTAACATGTTTGTAATCGACCCCATAACCCCTGATTTTGTTACTTTACATACTGCAGGAACAGAAATCACGATAGGCTACGAGAGACCTAGAGCAAAAACCTGGGACCCACAAGACAAATGGCACAGGGGAACCGAGAACATTATTATCGGGGACCTAAACGCGATTCATAACACCTGGTCAGCCGGCTAGAGAAACACACAGGGAAACCTCCTCAGGGACTGGATAGACAAGAGACCAAACCTGGAGGTAATCAACAGACACGAGATAACAGACGCCCCAAGCAATCAAAGCCACTTGAGCTGGACCATCGACCTGGTCATCGCAAACCCGGGATGCAAGGTAAGGAGACATCACAGACTCATATCCTCTACCCAATACAGCGCACTGGAGATAAAAACCGGCATAAAGTGGATCCAGACAATGGAAAGCCCACTGAGATACAACAAGGCGGACTGGAAGAAAATGGAGACGGAACTGACTCTACTCGACGACACTGACCACGACCCAACACGACTACAAAAGAACCTCTGGAGTATCATCCTCAGATACACCCCCAGATCGAGCGGGCGAGCCAAGGCCTTTTGGAACAAAGAACTGGCATAGATGACGGGACAGCTGCTGGACCTGATTCACCAAAAAAGAGGTGGAAAAGAACTAGTGGACGCCAGAAGGAAATTCAGAAAAGCCATCGCCCAAGCCAAACTGACAGCTAACGAAGCAGCATTACAGGAAGAAACGGACCCAGAATGCTTCAGGACCGTCAAACTCAAGGCCACCAAACACCCCATCCCAGCCCTCCAGAGGGCAGACAACACCATGGCGGCAGGGCACGACCACATCGCAACAGAGCTCCAGGAATCCTTATACGGCGGCGAACACTGCAGAAAGGAACACAAGGTCACGGAACCCACGGGAGGCGAGATCGAAAGTAGCGACATCCAAAAGGCCCTCAATGCATCACCCAACGGAGCAGCAGCCGGGCCGGACATGATACCAACAAGGCTCATAAGGCTCCTCTGGAAGATCAAACCAAAAATGTATCTAGGGATCGTCAACAGAGTCTATAAGGAGGGAATGCCGGAGTCATAGAAAACCAGCTCCACTATCTTGATCCCGAAAGCGAAAAAAGCCTCCTACACGACAGCAAAGAGCTGGAGGCCTATACAACTCCGGTCGATCCTGGCCAAGGTCATAGCAAGAATCATCACCGATAGGCTAGCCAACCTCAACCTCCTCCCAAAAAACATGTACGGGGGAAGGAAGAACCACGGAACCACGGATGCAATATAGGCCTGGACACCTTTATAACCGACAACAAATACAGGAACATCGTGCTGACCGCCCTAGACGTGGAAGGAGGTTTCAACCACCTAAACCTGGATAGGACCTGCAACATAATCGGCGATAAGGACAAACACCTAGCCTAATGGATAAAAGCGTGGGGCTCATAAAGACAAACAGTCTACCGGTTCAACGGGAGAATATCAAGGTACTTTAAAACGGACAATGGCACCCCCCAAGGATCACCGCTCTCCCCCATCCTTTTTCTGATAAGCATCAAAGACACGGTTTCCACCACCACCGGTACCAACAGCATCATCCTATCTTATGTCGACGACAAAATGATCACCACCGCCTACGGGACAAAAGATAAGGGCCAGGTGGAACATCAAGCCATACAAGACGAGATAGGAAAAAAGGCTAAAGAAGCGGACTACACCTTCTCAAAGCTCAAAGCCCAAGGCATCCACATAAGGACCAAGGCGGAAATGGAAACAAACACCATGATTGGGAATGCCTTCATACCACAAAAAAGCAGAAGTCAGATGGCTCGGGTACTACATCACCCAAGACTGGAAATGGACCCACCAGATCCAAACATGGATCAACAAGGCGGCCAAGACAGGAAGGGCCATCGGCGCGCTCACCGCGAGATACCAGAAAGGAGGGCTAAACGCATGGAGCACCCAAAGGCTAATCAAAGGCCTAATACTACCACAGTTGACATATGGAGTGGCAGTCTGGGCAAACAAGGGAAAGCTGAAAGAAGCGGCAAAAAGCCTGCACACAATCATCCGAAGAGCCTTCAGCCTCCAAACAAAAACCCCCAGCCTGGCCATCGAAACAGAAATCGGCATCTCACCACACAACCTCTACGTGTGACAGAGACAAGATATGCTAGCCCTCAGAGCACACGTGCTGAACAGACACACAAGAATGTCGAACAGATGGCTGGAAACGTGTAACCTCCCGACCATAATCACCAATTCACAAGGTATCGAGGGCATCAAGGCTCACACCAGACAACAATGGAAGGAGCGAATCGACAACGAGGACATCCGATACAAAGGCAAACCAGGGAAAAGATACGGGCACCTCAAAGACCTTTCACGAGCCAGTTTCAGGAACATCTTGTACCTGAGGGCAACTAGCGGATGGCCAGACCAGGCAACCGACGGAACAAGAGGGAAATGCCCCTGTAACAGAGATATCATAACGCACACGCACCTAATGTCCTTCTGCGGAATTGTCCAAGGCACTAAGTTAGGGCAGCATAACAACCGCACAATAAACGAACTGGAAAAGTGGATCAAAACGTGGCCCGACTCCCTAGGAAACCACAGAGTGAGAATAGCAGACAGGACGATCCACAGAGTACAAACGACTGGAGCAGCCATCAATATACCCACCACCCAGACGGTTGCACAAGACAGAGAGTGGCGCAACGGCCGGTGGTACATCCAATGCCGACAATGCCCAAAAATGGTTGAAAACACAAAGAGGGAAAAGGCAAAACATGAGAACACTCATAAGCCCAGGACTGGGAAGACGCAATAGAAGGGATGTGGCGCCCCGGTGGCTGGTGGGGCCAATCACCAGCAGTAGTCTTTTTCTTTCTTTAAGTACACGACCACGGGGCACGGAGGTGCAGGAGTGGGTTTCCTTGGTATAAGATTTCATAACGTACACGACCACGGGGCATGGAGGTGCAGGAATGGGTTTCTTTTGTATAAGATTTCATAAATTACACGACCACGGGGCACGGAGGTGCAGGAATGGGTTTCCTTTGTATAAGATTTGATAACGTACACGACCATTGGGCCTAGCAGGGACGGGATGGGTTTCCTTTGTAGAAGATTAAATTTGTTGAAGGAGAGAGAAGGGTAGAGGTAGGAGTTTCCTTTGTACGGCAGGGCTAGGGGACTGTAGTGGTAGGCCTAAGGGGGGGTGGAGGAAAGTTTTCTTTCAGGGGGGTCAGGCCGGGGGACGGTGTCCCCGGACGCGCTTAGTGTCATTTAGTTGATTAGCGTAGATAGAATGCAAACAAGGTTAAGCAAACACGACTCTTACTTTCTTGAAATTATTCGTTATAGCAAGCAGAAAAGTTTTTACCCAGTTGCATCCTGCATACAATCTCCTCACATCTCACTTTTTGGCACTGCCAACACACCATTCCCTTCGGTAAAGCCAGGATTTTCCTGAATTTTACTACTCCTTGCTTTTCTCACCACCTCCTTCCCTTAGGTGTGGTAGCCAATCAGGCTCTCTTATCCTAAGGCTTCCAAACACCCAAGGAAACAATTGCAAACCTCAGTCACTGACTGTTTCGCCCTCACCATGTCTACCTCTCCCGTCAAGAGAGTCCAGGGGCAACCCAGGGCTCAGAAGTTACCTTCCCCTGCCCCTGGCCCAGCCTTTCCTCGCGTCCTCAACCCAGGATCACCGTTTGGCATGACCCTAAGGGGCTGCCTCCCTGCTGGATGCTCTATCCTCCACGCCTCCGAGTGCCCGAACAAAGGCATCAACATCCTCGCCCGCACCGTTCTCCCCGGGACCAAATTCTCTGACATCCGGCTCGAACTGGGTTGTACAACTATGTGCTTTGTACACCTAGGTTCAAAAACCGGTCCAGAAGTCCCCTGTCGTCCCACCAGCCCCCCGTCCCATGGGCTTCCAAACAGCCCTGGCCTCTATTTTCGGAGATGAGAGAGTAAACACGGTAGACGCCCAGGCCCTAGCGGAACTCGGGGCAATGGCCTCCTCATACCGACCCTCCCCAGAAACCCAAACCGCCGTACAGATACCGGACTCACAACCAGCTGGAGACACGGTTATGGAAAACACTCCCGGCTCCACCTCCCAGGAATTAATCCCCTTCGTACCGGAATCCTCCATACCAGAACCCCCCATGGACATGGGAAACGGGCAAAACACCGAAAAGACAGGGCTTGGGGACAGCCAACATGCGCACTCAGGAACCCCTCCCTCGTCGACCCTCACCCCGTTCTCTGACCCATCACTGGCATACCCGACATTACCGGAACCCCTCCCGTCTCCTACTAGGTTTGTGTCCTCATCGTCGGGTACAGCCTCCCAGATAGAGGGAGGGAAAACAATTCGAAGGGTATGCTTCTCCTCCCCCCTGGCCAAAATCTGAACGCAAAAAGAAATTCCCGACACCTTCTCGGAAGCCAGCGGCAGCATCCAGACGAACCCCCTAGAAGGAACAAGTGACAATAGACCTGTGCCAACTCCTAGACAAAGAACGAGTGACCCCCGAAAATACAGGCCGTTCTGAGGACTTCCTTAACGGTGCGGCCACCCGCAAGGACCTCATCAATTACATGGCGGTCCTCGAAGACAGCATGGAGAAAAAGATGATGGAAATGGAGGAACGCATCATCTCTTCCGTCACAAGGGCCAGAAACCCACAAACTCCCAGACAGAACAACTCCCCGCCCCAACCCCCCCCCAGACAAGAAACCCCCGTGCCCCAAACCCCAAACCCCCTGCCCCAAAGCCAACCCTAGTTCCAGTCCGGAACCCCACTGCTGCAATAGCCCCAGAGAAAAATAAGGAGGCGGTCAAGGAGAAGAAGAAGGAGGCCTGGTCCGCCATTGCTGCGGCCAGCAATAACACAAATGGTTTCAAACTGGTACACACTAGGAGAAGAGACGCATTCCCAGCTCCGGGGGTAGGAAGGAAAAGTGCCCCCTCAGCCCCATCGACCCCACATGCCAGACAACGCAGACTACTAGTTGAGTCCGTGGAGAAAGGCAGAAGAGTAGGGACAAGCGATTGCACACCGGCAAAGATCAGGGACGCAATCAATAGTTCATCGAGCACTACCAAGTTCGCATTCGCAGAATACAACAGGAACGACGACTTGGTACTCACCACCGTCGGAGACCTGCTGGCGGAACCCGCCCTGGCAAACATCAAGGGCATGACAAAGGCCCTCAATGACATTGGCATCTTTGGGTTCAACATCGGCCACGACACCCCCACAGTCAACATAGTCGTAAACAGTATCCCCCTAGCGACCTCAGGGGACAGACATTGGACCACAGAAGAGTAGAACATTGACGCCCCTGCATGAACAGAGCGAGAAAACGAGCTCACAGCTTTCAAACACGAACTCAGGCTCATGGACAGATCCAAGTGGATCAAGTCCGGATCAGCTCTGGAGGCGGAAAACAAGGAGAAATCCTCCATAATCGTGGCGGTAGAGGCAAACGAATGGCTTCTAAATAAGCTCCAAAAACCCCACCAGGCAATGGCAGTCTACAGACTAAGATGTAGCTTCCAAAAGTACATCCGCAAAGACGCCGCGACCCACTGCGAGAGATGCTTGCAATACGGACACCACAGAGCTCACTGCAGGACGCCCTCAATCTGCAAATCCTGCAGCAACCAACATCACACGAAGGACCACATGTGCAGCGCTTTATACTGCACAGCGGGAAAGGGAAGACCATGCTTACACACCATCATGAGATGTGTGAACTGCGACGAAACATCACACTTCACCCGTGACAGACAGTGCCCAACAATGACCAGTGCCCATAGCCCCACAACCGCCGAGAAAGGCAAAGCACCGGCAGAGCCGGCCAACCCCACCCACCATAAATAATTATGGCGACCACTGATATTATTTACCACAACGTCGGCTGGTCGATGAACGTGGTCACCGAGTTACTTAAGTCCTCCCTGAAACTTAAACCAAAGATTATTTCACTTGCCGAATGTCCGCTGGAAAATGGAGATTGCATGAAAATTAAAGGATTTACATGCTATGCTAGTACAAGAGCTGAGAAATACGGATGTGCCACCTACGTGAAGAATGAATATGTTAAGATGTTCGTAATTGACTGCATAACCCTTCATTTTGTTACGTTACATACTGCAGGAATAGAAATTACGATACGTTACTCGAGACCTAGAGCCAAAGGCTTAGTGTTCGTTACGGGGCGGGGCGGAGCGGGTTTTCACTTTGTGACCCCGCCGTTACTCTGGCCCAGGGTTAACTCTTTGCCTTTCCTCCCCGCCCGGTATGACACGGGGCCCTGGCCGGGCTGTGGGGCGTGGCGGGTATTTCGCCTTTCCCACTGATTTCCTAGACGGGCCCCGTCTTCTCGTTCCCCACTCTTGCCCCTGTGCGGGGCCCCATTTATTCCTACGAGTGATATTCTCTGACTAAACAAATGGCATGTTGAAATCCAAGGGGTGTTTGGCCTCTCAATTCTGATCGGAAATCACAATTTAAGATCAGAATTGGCTGGCCAAACACCCCCTAATTACTTCGTATGTCTAGTATGATGACTCTACTATTTGGATATTCCATATAGCAATCCAGCAACTATCTCAAAAGATAGGATTTGAATATAGTGCTCACATTATCATTATGATTTGGGCTTCTAGTTTGAGATAAATAGTGTTTGGAAATCGCTCTC
>Ga0307517_10010959_pt1 | contig 12614 bp, 8 predicted proteins | sample 23_EM_MG_FD_194515 | JGI IMG/M metagenome (GOLD analysis project Ga0307517, IMG submission 194515) | Populus trichocarpa ectomycorrhiza microbial communities from riparian zone in the Pacific Northwest, United States - 23_EM | ecosystem: Host-associated > Plants > Roots > Unclassified | place...
TTTGAGACTATGATAAGTTTTATTTCAAAAAATCTTGCCTTTGATAAAAATAAAGACATGTTTTCGTTCAAAATAATACATGAATAAAAAAGAATTTTTTTTTACTCAAAATGCATTTTTTACTCTATAATATAAATCTTTGAAATTGTTATAAGTATTTATTGTAATTTATATAATATTAAATTTTGAACATGTCCTTGCGGAATTTCATGGAAAAAAACAACTACATAGCTAAAGGAGAAGTGTGTTGGAGTAATACTGTTGGAGTAATACTGAGAGGTGTAACTCAACTAGTTAGGTTATAAGTTTGCTTCTCAGAAATAACCAGTTCGAGTCTCACAAACGTCAGGGCCACTGAAAGCTTATATAGTTGTTAACTTTAGAACATGTGGAATTAGTCGAAATACGCACAAACTGACCCGAATACCCACATTAATCTAAAAAAAAAATAGTAGTGTGTTGGAGTTAAGAATTCATTCAAATTTACTTTAAAATAAGTTTTTTAAAAAAGAAATAAAGTTATTTGTATTACATTTTGTCCCTTGTTCTTTGAGAAACTTATAGTTTGATCCCTAAAGTTAAAAGTAATTATTCAATCGGGTCCATTTGAATAGAAAAGGGGCAGGCAATAGACTAATAGTTACTTGAATGAACAAACATTTCCAGCTATTCAAGTCTGATTATCTAAAATCCTTTCCATGTTGGGTAGACCATGCTTATTGACCACATCACTTTGATTTTTATATATAATTTTTTTTAACTTAGACTAATCCAAGTTAATGTGATCTGGGCCTTAGCTAGCTGAGCCCTAGGGCTTCAAATAAAAGTTCACGTTTTGGAGAAAAATCGTTGTCTATCCTTCTAGTCCAGAGGGGAAGCCCATTGAGGTAAATTCTAGCCCATCCATTCTTTGAATTTTAAGAGAAGGCCTAAAGAAATTTCAAACAAAACCCACCAGATCAAAACACAACCCTCCAGATCACATTAGCAAAACAAACCTAACGTTATCTAACGTGCACTAGGGTCAGAAATTAGGGTTTAAGGAATTCCAGTAACTGCTTTGAGGAGCAGACATATGACACACACTCACATGTATAAATAAAGCTCTTTACTCAACTTTGATGCATGTTCTTGTTGATTGCAAGGGCTGTCAACCGTATAAAAGAACGTCTTCTTTTCGCTTCTTAAGAGATTGTCTTTTGTTGATAAAAGAATAAGAGCAATGGCAGGAGAAGATCTGGAAGATTATACCATTATTAAAGAAGGAGAGGCTGAGATACTTATGAATGTTAAAAACCAAGTGTTTTACAACAAAACCCAGGTGCCTAAATCTTGTCTTCTGTTCTTTTGTTGGTTGTTTTATAGTAAATTTGTCTAAATGAGATGTAAAGTTCGAATCTTTGATTTTGCTGGATAGTAAATCCGGTTTTTTGAATTGGAGTTTTGATGGGGTATTGGTTTTAGTTGGAGAGCTCTGGTTACTGTTTAATGAAAATATCTTAGGTAGAGGAACTAAGGTGTAATTGGTCAAAGAGAAAATTCTCAAAGAACTAGTGAAGAAGCCTTATATCATAAATCAATATGCGGGGTTTTGATTGTCTCTTCAGTGACTGATTTACAACTGGTATTTTCACATGATAATGTAGTCTCCTAATTTTTCTTTTCCGGAGTTCAAAGATTTTGTTGTGGTTGCTTTACTGCTTCTGTAATTGTGCAATTAGAGGATCCTCATGATTTGACTCTATAATTGCCAGGTTAACAACAGAGACTTGTCTATTGCTGTCCTGAGGACATTTGTCTCCAAACGCAAAGAGGAGCATGAAGCAAAGCTGTCCAAAAGAACAAAATCAGCAGATAAGGCATCTGGCAAGGATGCATCTGAGCCTGCTGTAGTAGAAGAATCTAATGGGTCTGCTTTGGATAATGAAAAATCTAATGTTGAATGCGAAGTGCACAAAGAGATATCTCAGGTTGAACCTTGTAGTATTTCAGAAGAACCAATGAAGTCCGCAGAGGGAAATCATCGAGGGGAGCTGAAGCCACCAAAAGTTCTTGAGGTTCAATATCAGATCTCTTATTTCTATATATTTCCATACTCTCTTATTTAGTATTATCAAATCACTTTGCAACTACTTTCTTTCTGGATACGCAGGCATTGTCAGCTTCCGGGTTAAGATCTCTAAGATATGCTTGTGAGGTAGAAGGGATTGGTAAAGTAGTGGCCTTGGATAATGATAAAGGTAAATATTTTGGATGCTTGACTTCTGGAAGCCTTTGCCTGTTCCTTGATTTTGAAAAGACATATTCTTGCACAAAATGGCCCTAGAAAAAGATCACGATGCTTCTTCTATATCAGATGCCCATTAATGTAGACATTCTCTCATATATAAGTGTATTGTGTAACTTTATACGGCCAAAATAATAATCTGCTTAACAGGAGTTTTATTCTGTCATTTTCACCCTGCAGCATCAGTTGAAGCTTGCCAGAAAAATATTAAGTTCAACGGTTCGGTGGCAATTTCAAAGGTCGAATCACATCTTGCTGATGCTCGTGTATATATGCTCACTCACCCCAAAGAATTTGATATGGTATGCATTTTATTTACTTGTTTAATTTATCTTTCTGAAAATCTGCATCCCTATAAAAAATGTCTTGTCAGTTCCGCCATAAACAGATTCGAATACCTTTAACTGTTTTCATGATTACTAATTCAATTATTTCAGAAAGTCCTAGCAGTTTTTCTGTTCATGTCAAAGCAGAAAAAGGAAAAAAAATCAACTGCTCATTGGTTTAGATTGTTTCAGGTTGATCTTGATCCTTACGGATCACCTTCAGTATTTTTGGACTCTGCAGTTCAATCTGTTGTTGATGGTGGAATGCTGATGTGTACAGCAACTGATATGGCAGTGCTCTGTGGAGGCAATGGCGAGGTTTGTTACTCAAAGTAAGATTACAGTCTTTACCTTCTTGTTAACCATTCTTTTCCGAGACTGGTGGCATACCTTTTAACAAATACTTGTGGAATTAGGTATGGTTCTTACCCATTGAGAGGGAAATACTGCCATGAAATGGCCTTGAGGATCCTCCTTGCCTCAATTGAGGTACATCCATGCTCTTGAAAATCACCCATTTCTTTTTTCCTTTTGGAGAACACAGACAAGCTATTTATATGCTTTTGGTCTAAAGAAACAGTACACAAATTGTGGGGAATATGAGCACCGAGAGTATCCTGCTTGAGCTGGAGATTCTTTTTTTTCAATAATTAATTGTTTGTTCTTCTGCAGAGCCATGCAAATCGCTACAAGCGCTACATTGTTCCTATTCTGTCTGTCCAAATGAACTTTTATGTTCGGGTTTTTGTTCGTGTGTACACGTAGGTAGCCTCTTTTTTTTTTTCATTAACTTTTGCTAAATATATAAGAAAGCACTTCCATATCTAGCCGACTGAAACTGAAATTGTTGACTGCAGTTCTGCAAGTGCAATGAAAAACACTCCTCTTAAGCTCTCGTATGTTTACCAATGCATTGGTTGTGATTCTTATCATCTTCAACCTATTGGGAGGACTGTCTCCAAGGTACGCATCCTGTTTCAATGTCACTTGTGCTTAGTTATTTACATGCATGGATGCATCCAAATTGATTTAATTTTCCATTTCATCACTTTATTGGTGATCTTGCTTCTCTTCATTTTTTCCTTCTACCATGGCCGACAGTAGTTTAGGATTGGTTGAGTTTGAGTGAGGGGACCATTCCAGCATTGTGGCCAATCTGGTAGTGAGCTCACAGGTTGGCAAGTTTGAACAATCCCTTTAGTGCTATTCCAACCTGATGAGCTCTGTTGGTGGAATGTAATTGAGTTTGAAACTTGAATTAAAATCACTGGGCTCTACCAAATTAACATTTTAATACATGGAGAGTGTATATACTGCATGTGTTGACCTGCCCAGTTAAAATGGAATGAGTTGTGCCTGTTGGTTTGTATCGAATTCTATTGGCTGTAAAATATCTTGACATCTTTCATAACTTTGTTGACAGAAGAAAGTTTATAAATCTTTTGGCTGTTCTGGATAAGCAATTTTATATTCTTAATTTTTCAAATTTATGAAAAAAAAAAATCTTAAATTGTTCACCATCGAATATTGCAGTGACTTATATATATCATTTGATTTTACTTTTCAGGATAGCAGTGTAAGATATCTACCTGGGTTTGGTCCTGCTGTTCCTCAAGAGTGCAGTGACTGTGGGAAGAAATACAATATGGGTGGACCTATATGGTCTGCTCCCATTCATGATCAAGAATGGGTGACTTCCATACTCAAAAGTGTGAAATCAATGAAGGACCGATATCCTGCTTATGATCGCATATCAGCTGTACTGACAACGATATCTGAGGTTAGTTCCTGTGCTCCTTTTTTGGCCTTGTTTCAGTTTTCTTCAGCTATTCCATTTCTTTGCTAGTGCAGGTCAAAGGGTTGACCTGTCATAATTTCCATGGTGCTGGAAATTTGGCGCGGGAGATGTATTGGTTGGATTTATTGCTTTTAATGTTTAAGATGCATTTTTGCACTTTAAGTTCTTGCCTGATTCTCCTGGAAAAATGATTATTGGTGTTTGTATTCCAACTAGCAGTTCAGTGAGCTGCATTGTGTCATTATAATTTGTAACATTAACCTTTCAAAAGAACAAAAAAAAAGGAGTGCAACAAAAAAAAAGAGAATAAAAGATATGTTTGCTTCATTTAATAGTGTCACATTGACTTTTCTTTCCAAAAATTTATATTCTGAAAAAGAAATATGATCAAATATTATTTTTTCAAGTTAGCTATGCTTTAAACACGGAGGGGAAATTCATAATATATTTATCTTTGCTACCAGTGTCTTAATGATATAGTTGTTCTCATTCCAATTTTACTGTTTGCAGGAATTGCCTGATGTTCCTCTCTTTTTGAGTCTGCACAACCTCTGTGCAACACTAAAATGCACCTCGCCATCTGCAGTAATTTTCCGTTCTGCTGTGATCAATGCAGGATATCGTATCTCTGGGACGCATGTAAATCCCCTGGGGCTAAAATCAGATGCCCCCATGGATGTCATTTGGGACATAATGAGATGCTGGGTAAGACACATGTCCAAGGATTTTCTTCCTGTTTTGCCTTCATAATCCCATACAACGTTGTTTCTTTGTGATTATCTGATTCATGGGAGGCAAATAAAAAAATGGGAGTTCACTGATGCTAACACCCTTTTGTCTTAGAAAGGTGTTTTAGTAGGGCCTCACCATGCATGTGTATTTGTGTATTTTTCTTTGTTGAAAAAAAAAAGGTTTTTTTCCTTCCTGGTGCATAAAGCTAAAATAAATTGAAGTAATAGCAACCTGTTACAGCTTCCTGGACTTTTCACCTTTGGGACATAATAAGATGCTGTGTGAGGACTCTTGTCTGAGATTTTCTTTGGCTTGCTGTTATGCCTTCATAATCCCAGTTAATGTTGTTATCAATGATTATCTGATTCATGGGAGGCAAATAACAAATTGGGAGTTCGCTGATATCACCTTTTTTAAAAAGGTGTTTTACTAGTACCTCACCGTACATGTGCATTTGTGTATTTTTGTTTATTTTTTTAAAAAAAGGTTTTTTTTCCCCTCCTGATGCATAAATTTCAAATAAATTGAAGTAATAGCAACCTGTTTGAGCTTCCTGGACTTTTCTCCTTTGGAACATAATAAGATGCTGTGTGAGGACTCTTGTCTGAGGTTTTCCTTGGCTTCCTGCTATGCCTTCATAATCCCAGTTAATGTTGTTATCAATGATTATCTGATTCATGGGAGGCAAATAACAAATTGGGAGTTCGCTGATAGCACCTTTTTTAAAAAGGTGTTTTACTAGTACCTTACCATACATGTGCATATGTGCAGGCTTTGTCTCTTCTCTTTCAGAAGAATTTCCTTCCTGTTGCATTGAGTTAAAATAGATTGAAGATGATGGCAATTTGTTTGAGCTTCCCGCAATTTTCTTTCTTTGTTGACATAATATGATCCTGGATAAGGACTAATGTCCAAGGTTTTCATTCACTTCCTGTCATGCCTTCATAATCCCAGTTAATGTTGTTATCAATGATTATCTGATTCATGGGAGGCAAATAACAAATTGGGAGTTCGCTGATAGCACCTTTTGGTCATAGAAAGGGGTTTTACTAGTACCTCACCGTACATGTGTGTGTGCACTGTTCTTTCTAAAATAGAAAAGTTTTTCATTCGTAACCCAATTATTTAAATTAAAATTGATCGATAAAGGAAGCAATTTGTTTGAGCTTCCTGTGTTTTTCTCTTCTTCTTTGGGACATATTATGATCCTTTACTTAGTTTTTTTCCTTCATAATCCCAGATACGGGTGTTTTTGTGGTTATCTGATTTATGGGAGGCAGAAAACATAATGGCTATTTGCTGATAGCACCTTTTGGTCATTGAAAGGTGTTTTACTAGTGCTTTACTATACAAATGCCTGCTTTTGGCTTCTTTTTTCCCTTTTTTTCCCTTAAAAAAAGAGTTTTCCTATTCTTCCTGGCAAACAATGTTAAAATGCGTCGAAGAATTAGCAATTTGTATGAGCTTCCTGGATGTTTTCCCTCTCCTCTTTTGACATAATGGGTTATGTATCTTCATGTAGGTGAAAAATCATCCTGTGAAAGCTCAAGCGCCTGATCAGCCAGGCAGCGTGATACTTGCAAAAGAACCTGTTCTTCAAGTATGTTTGTTTCCCAAGCTGCAGATCTAGATTTTTTTTCCTTATAACCCAAGTTGTTAATTCAATGTTAAACCAATTCTTGAACAATTGCCCACATTTGTACTTTGCATGTGCAGTACACACACTTCCCTGTGTTGTGGATGATTATCATCTGGCTGAATTCTCTTACCTTTTGTTTCTTCTTACCTAGGCCAACTTTGCCCGAGCAGTTGCATCTCTTAGCAAGGCACAAGCCAAGAAGGTCGCACGTTTCCTTCCGAATCCTGAAAGACATTGGGGGCCAAAACTAAGGGCAGGTCGTCAAATTACCAGCAAGCACATTTCTCTTTTGGGTCCAGAGGCAGTGAGTGAACATCTTAACCATGAAAACAGTGAAGAGCCTAAAGCCAAACGTCCAAAAACAGATGATATCAGTGATCCTACCTCAAGCTCTTAAGAATTAAGCCGTTTGATGCTACAGAAGTCATTTGTTTTAATGTTCTCTGCATGGCAGGTGGTTTCACATACCACTAAATTCTCAGAAGCTGAGAAAATTTTTGTTGAATGTGGAAGCAATCTTGTGTTTCTTATCCGTAGAACCCCTTGCCATTTTTTTAGTGTCAGATGCTATTTATTACATTATAAATTCTTTTGCTTTTGTTAATCCACTGTGACAGTTTAGATTTTTTAAGCAACTGTATAGGTCCTGCAAGGCATTGTGATTGTTTAGAAATACATTGAAGCAATATTATTTTATTATTTCAAATATCTAAAAATATAAAAATATTTAAATTTTTATAAAAATATTTTTTAACTGCAAAAAACAAAGGAGCTTGACCGTAAAGGTGCTGGGTGCCTCGTGACGAATTTTCTATGAAAGAAATAACTGCACAGGTTTCATTTTATGTATCATGGACGATTGTTTTGTGAGATTCAACTTATGATTCGCAATAATTGACCAAAAATAATTTTCAAAAGGAATTGACTGCAAATTTTGGTTGGCTCATCTGACTTGTTATTTGTGTGAAACTTGAATCTGGCATTGTTTGATGATTCTTGTTTCTGAAGTCTAACTCGCACCTTCAAGGTCTCAGTCTTGCTGGGATTATCTTCGTCTTCTGTCTCCAATTTTTATTTCACTTGCATGTCGCTTGTCTTCAACAGTACCATCACTACTTTAGATCACATGATGAAAACATTTATGGTGCTAAGGCCAGAAATAAAGCAAGCCGTCGGACTTCATATAATAAGTGTTCATCTTCAACCTCCATGACAATTAATGCGTGTTTGTTTGATATTATAATGTATTTATAAATATATCAAAATAATATTTTTATTACACCCAGCTGATTAATGAAAAAAGGCAAAAGGAATGAAACAAGAAGCCTCTTCCACTAAGCTTTTGTTTCTTAATACCTAGTAAAAGTTCAAGATAATCGTCTTAACTTTGCCAAATCCAAGAAGCATATTTTATTACTAAACTATCTGCATTTTATTCATGTGAACAAGAAGTTAATAAATTAAAAATAAAATAAAATACGTCCACCAATAGGAAAATCCAAGCATCGGCCACACTGGCAAGAATTAAGGATACAATGACTTAAATAATTAAACTCTTTTCTCATTCTGGTTTATGAACCTAATCAAAATCTCACTTAAGCTTTGCCATTGGTAGCTTTAGCAGAAGCTCCTGAGGGGTTAAGCTCGTCCCAGGCCTCGATCCAAGTAACCATGGCATCAGCAAGCTTATCAAAGTAAGGATCAACCTTTCCAAGTTTCTCTTTAACCTGCTTGGACAGCTCAATATAGCACTTCTGAACAGTGGTGCAGTCTTTTGAAAGAGTGGCAGCTTGGAAGAAGGGAATGATCTCTTCCTGCCAGAAGATGCCTTTGTACTCCTTCTTTAGGTTCACAAATGGGTTGCTAGCCTTGCTGTGATAGATATATGGCAAACCAGTCTTCACTCCTAGTCCCAAATGATCACAGATAACCTGGAAACAATCATCAATTAAATACCAAAAACATTTCTAAAACATATATAGAACAAGTCTTGCTTTTTTATGAAATAGATGCATATATGTACCTTGGTGCACCAGCCAGCCCACATATCATCGTAGCGACCAATTGGTTGACCGTCACCCATGAGACCAAAGTACATGGCAGGGCCAATCAAATCGCGGTCAAAACATAAATTCATACCACACATAGGGAACAAGGTGCCCTTAGGAATGGTCAAAACAGCATCCACGTACCTAATAAATTGCATGCATGTATTAAAAACTAATTAAATCAAAGGCATTTAGAGGGCCGAATTAAGTCCTCTCACTCATCAATGGATCACACACCTTGTGTTCCTCTCAAGAGGCTTGACAAGCTGAGTAGGTGCATCATAATCAGGGATGTTGAGCCACAGGCCATGAGAAACAGCAGTGGGGACACCCTCACGAAGACTGAAGGGGTATCCACGAACAAAATCTGCACCATCTCTGTAAGGATCATAGAGGGTGTTGAAGAAAAATGGAGTTGATGGCGAGAGAATGTTCTTGATGTGCTGCTCAAGTGCATTGATAGCTTTACCAGATGGATCCTTAGCAACCTAACCACATAGCTAACAGTTAACCATCTATATTTTTTTTGTTGAATAGATAAAGTGATGCATTCAAATTGTGACGAGTCAGGATTTTTATATCAAAACATGGTGAGAAATAAAATGAAGTTTTTTTTAAGTATAGTTTTAAAGAATACTAACCATCTAGAAAGGATACTTAAGCACATGGAGTTAGTATAAAACAATTGATTAATCATGTTGGGATTTATTTTTTTATGAGCGCGAGCGGAGCATTTAGCCTTCAAATCCGATGCATTACCTCCTAGTTTATTCTAAACAAGGACCCACCAATCAAAAAAGAGAAAAAGTGAAGCTTCCTTCCATTATCAATTAGTAAGAACATGTGAAATCACAGACAATTCAAAATTAGACCAGATCAGAATTCATAGCTGTCCATCACTGCAATTTGCAACCAAATATTTGTCAATTACAAATGGCATATTGCTGTGATACCTCTTTGTGCAAAGTTGTAAACATTGCTTCAGCTTTCCATGCATGGGCCACTTATTTGAATTTGTATAACAAATCCAAGTTGATTAGGTGTGAGATAATGATATGAGTTGTCATAAATAATACAAAACCCAACATGGTCAGATCTCAAGTTACAAGACCATGTCACAATGTCTAGAGAGATTTCACATCATTACTTCAAATCTAATATGGCAGGGTCATAGAAACAGAACAGAAAAGGATACTTAGGTACATTGGACTGGAAAAGTCTAAAGACTTAGACTACTTCCAAGCCAAAAACCCCAATTTCACAAATGCCACTATCAAACTAAAAAGGAAGCAAGAATCAAAACATAATTCTAAGGATCCTGCAATTTTTTATTTGGTTTACAAGTTCAATTAGGACTTCAAACCATAAATCTGTAATGTGTGTCAATTCAAATTTTCTGAGACGATTTAAAACATGATTATGCCAATGTATATCACTTAATAAAATGTACTACAAATCAATCACAATTATGAGGAAGAAAATACAGAAATCCACTGACAAAGAAGCTTTGCAGATCAAAAACATACTACAGTTACAGAAATAGTATACGGAGATTTAAAAATCATAAATCCGTGATGTGTCAATTAAAGTTTATGAAGAAGATTTAAACATGATTATGCCAATGTATATCGCTTAACAAAATGTAGTACAAATCACTCACAAATGTGTTTAAGAAAAAACAGAAATCCACCGACAGAGAAGCTTTGCAGATCAAAAACATGCAACAGTTACAGAATCGGCATATAAATTTATCAACAAACATAACATAAACAGATCCAAAATCAAGAAAATCCAAGTCACAAAACAGATCAAATCTACCTCTAAATTAAAAAAGATCTAAACTTTGGCCTAAAAAAACCAAAATCCAGATGCAGAACACCCTAAAAAATAATAAAAAGGAGAGAAAAAGCATAGATCGAAAGAACTTACAAAGCAATCATCATCAATAGTGAAAATATACTTCTTCTTAGACACCATGTAACCAAAGCAACGACAAGCAGAGTCCTTGAAAGAGATACAAGAGGCCTTGGGACCAAGAATCTTGTTAATATCATTCCTATTATAAAGCTCATAATCAAAACCCTCAGGGACCTTAATAATCTTAGAAGGATCACCGTCTTGAACGATGATAAGATGGTAGGGCTCAAAGAATGGCCTCCACATCTCCAAGAAATCCAAGTTCCTTATGGTTGGTATAACAATGTCAAGCTCATCTTTCAATAAAGGCACAACCTTTGCTGCTGATTTTGTGTCAGTTGCAGGCTCAACCATTGTTAAGGAGAGTAAGAGAGACAAAGAGGAAGGGAGGGAGTTCTAGTGCAGAGAAGGAGACGAGTGTGGAGGGATATGTGAGCAAGGAGGTGTGTAATGTGTATATATAAGGAGAGGTGTGGTCTGGCACGTGCAATGCCGTGAAATGTGGCCGAAATGGAGGTGAAGTAGGAGACGTGTCTGAAGGTTCAAGGGTGGAATGCGAGAGAGAGGGGGGCGGGGACTAGTTCAAAAACACAGACGAGGTTGTAGGGTTCACCTAATGGGTAAAATTCATTGAATGGTCCTTCAAGTTTCATAAATTAACTAACTCAGCCCTCCTATCGCTTTCAACTTGTAATCTCATGCAATACCTTCGTCCACTTAGATGCATGCACGTAGCAAAAATAAAGATGTCTTTCAGAAAGCTGTGAAAATTAATTTTTAAAATATTTTTTTATATATTTATAAATATATTAAAATAATATATTTTTTATTTTTTTAAATTTATTTTTTATATCAATTAAAAAATATTAAAAAATTAATTTAAAATCAGTTTTTTTCATGATCAATCTAGTACTAGATTCGAAATCTAATTTAGCTTAATTTTATTTTTGACTGGATTTTTTTTTTTCAAAAACCATGTTATTTTGATTATTTTTTTAAAAATTAAAACATCCATTTTATTAAAAAAAATAACTATAAAACAACATCAATTTTTTTTGAAAAATTGAAATAATTAATTTAAAATAAAGAAAAAACATTAAAAAATTTTAAATTTTTTTTAATATTTTTAAAACATAATAACAAATAATAACTAATTTTAAAGTTTGACTGCATAATGCTCCTGCGAGGACTGTCGGTTCCTCCCTCCATTTGGCGGAGGATCACACATTTCAAACGTATTTTTTGTACGATTTCCGTGTGGGGTCCTTACATGTGTTGGCCCAGAGGTGTTCGATGGTCTAAAGTCTTTTGGGGCGGTACTATTGGTGTCTGGCATGGGTCAGGGTGTTTTGGCTTCCGACATCTGTCATAAAGGTCATCTGGGTCTGTAATTTTTTTTTATTGTTTTTTAATTTTTTTTTAAAATATTTGAAGTGACGTTTTTTTAATATTTTCTTTTAGTTTTAATATATTAATATCAAAATAAAAATATTATTTTAATATATTTTAATAAGTTATACTGCATAAAAATATTTCGTAATTGAGGTATTCAGATTTGGTTTTATGAGTTGCATGATGTTAACTGTACTACTAACAAAGCAGCAAGACCAGGAATTGCTATTTTATAAATTATAATTAGTCTTTAAAATCAAAATAAATAAACTCCAAGAATAAATAAGTATAATGTATTGTCTTGAAGGTATAAAATGGGGAAAAGAAATGTTGCTTGCTTTAGAATTCCCTTAATCATCAATTAATACACTTTACTTGAGCTTTTAGTAACGAAACAAAGCACATGCATCTCCTCGTCCTACTAATTTTAAGGTAACATACATGTTGACTGTCAATTTTTTTTTTTTTTTTTTTT
>Ga0307517_10010960_pt1 | contig 12614 bp, 8 predicted proteins | sample 23_EM_MG_FD_194515 | JGI IMG/M metagenome (GOLD analysis project Ga0307517, IMG submission 194515) | Populus trichocarpa ectomycorrhiza microbial communities from riparian zone in the Pacific Northwest, United States - 23_EM | ecosystem: Host-associated > Plants > Roots > Unclassified | place...
AAGTTCAATTCCAAAACAAGTTAATACTGAAAGTTGAAATTGAAAAAAAAATATCAATTTAAAAAAATTATCAAAGTAAAAAATTAACAATTAAAAGAATAGGGATCAAATCTAATAGAAAAGGAAATTGAAGGAAGATGAAATTGAAAAAAAATCAATTGTAAAAATCATCTCAAATTAAAAAAAAAATAGCAATCAAAATAATGGAAACCAAGTCTAACAAAGTAAAAAAATTGGAAGATGAAATTGAAAAAAAATCCAGTTTTAAAAATTATTTCAAATAAAACAAATAATAACAAGAAACATGGACCAAATTAAAGAAAAAACAAATTGAAGGGCTGCTTTGAAATTTTAAAGGGTCAAGCACGAGAATTGAGGAGAAGAGATAAAAGAAAGGAAAAGAACAAAAAAAAAAGGTTGTTAACGTCAAACTAGAGATCCATTAGTCATACATGCTGCCTAGGAATAAAGGGACCGCTAAGACAATTCGAACATTGCCGTGAAAGCCTGTGTTTAGCCATATGGGAGGCTCTACATGCGTTGCCTAAATGGCACAGAAATGATCCACGCATCAACTTTAAAAAAAAAAATATTTTTTTATTTATTAAATTACCCATTTATTCCTAAGTCAATTTGATTATAACTAAAAACTATAATGAAAATACAAAAAAACTCCTAGAAATTAGTTAAAGAAATTTTGATTTTAAAGTTAATTTAGTCATTTTACTGTGTTTTGAAAAATAAAAATGCAAAAACACTCCTGGATATCAATTAAATAATATTTTAAAGGTAATTTAGTTATTCTACTTTGCTATAAAAACTTGAATAGTAGATTCATATAAAAAGATTTTATTATCCTCAATAGACAGTTTTTTTTTTAAGGATAAAATTATAATTTTATTGGTACAATCCATAATAAAATAAATTGTATATTGGTCTATCTTTTAGGTTTTGTTTTTTAATGTATAGTTTACTTCTATAAAATTCAAAAGGCTTGTATATGACCCAGGTCTATCAACTGTTAAGCCACCTGCTAATTCACAAAGCATAACTATATGAGCATAAAGAAAAATTGAATGCATTTTAGTGGATTATAAAGTAATTAAAAGGTTTTTTTATATCTGATAATAAAAGATAACCACCAACCAACTTATACTTCAATCAAATTAAGTTTTTTTTTTTAGACGATTTTAAGGGTACACCTTCCATGTAGAATTGGTATATTTAAAGAAATTTAATAAAAAAAAATAGATATTGACTTTAAAACTTAAACTCAAAAATAAATAAAAAATATTTCTTAGCTAAAATGTTAAAAAGAAGGTTACAAGTGCAGCAATTGATTGTTTTGAGGCTGCCTTGTTAAGTTTCACGATTAAGAATCATAACCGAGTGAGATTTGAGATTGAGCTGGGCCCTTTCTTTAACTCCGTTTCCTCGTCTCAATACAAGTGAAGCCCAGTCATGGTGAGTGGGTCAAGTAGAACCTGCTTGCTTTTTCGGAGTTTTGGAGAGCCATTTGAATTGATGATAACTTTATTTTATTTTCCTTATAATCCCAACTTCTGATTTCACCATCTTCCACTTCTCAGAGGACAAAGCAATTAATTGTTTGAGATTGTTCAAAAGTAAGAGGGTACTTTCACTGTTAACTGTGAACCACAACTGTGCCATTGGTGTGTCTGTCTTTGAGCATCTAGGCTGTTACTTGAAGCACATCATCATCATCATCATCCATGCCTGCTTTAGCAATCACTCCCCAAATTCGCACGCCCATTACTATAAAACCCAAAATCAAGCACAAACAGAAACAGAAACCCAAGAGTTTCTCACTTTCCACAACCCCAATAACACAAGCCAGTTTCTCTGACCCTTTTGTTCTTCAATTAGCTGAGACTCTTGAAGACTCCCTCTCTCCTTCTGTCTCTCTTCAAAGACTCAGAGATTCCTCCTCTGAGTCTCTCCTCTCTACTTCCTGGCCTTCTCGTAAAGATGAGCCCTTTAGGTTCACTGATACTTCATTTATTAGGCTTTCACAAATCGTTCCAATCACTAAACCACCACAATTAGATTACTTACCGAGCATTAATGAGGATACCCTTTTGCCTAGTATTGTTATTGCTGATGGGTTTGTGTTAAATTCTATGTCAAAGTTGTCAACTTTGCCTGATGGGGTTTATGTAGGTAGTTTGTTGAGTGATTCTAGTGATAGAATTGCCGAAAGGGTATTGGAGTTTGTAGGTGATTTTGAATGGGGTGATCTGTTTTGGTCCATTAATGGATTAGGAGCTCACGATATGACAGTGGTTTATGTTCCTGCTGGGGTTAAAGTGGAGAATCCCATCCATTTTAAGTATGTTTCAGTCGAGGGAGGAGAGAAGGGGTCTAAAAAGCTACCGGTTTCAAATCCGAGAGTTTTTGTGGTAGTGGAGGAGGGTGGAGAGGTTGGGATAATTGAGGAGTTTGTGAGTAAAGAAGGGAATGATGATAGGTATTATTGGGCGAATCCTGTTTTAGAAGTGGTGATCGGGAAAGGAGCAAAGGTTAGGCATTCTTATGTGCAGAGCCAGTCCTTGAATTCTGCTCATATCAAGTGGACTGCTGTCCGACAGGTGATTTCTTTTGGATTTTTTTCTTACGTATTTGTTGCTTTCTTGTTATTGTTTAGTAACTTGTTAAACATAGTATGTTTGATTTAATTAATTTGAAGGAGGACATGGAAATGAGCTTAATGCACGTGTTAATGGATCAATTGCTGTATAAAATGGTTCATGTTTCAACGCAATTGCACTTGCATATGCTGCTGAGTTAAAGAAAGGTTCGCATGGAACACCAATTAAAATAAGAATCTCACAAATCAAATAATCATGTAAATCTTGCAAGTGGAATTGTTATCAGCCATCTATTGTTTGATTACCGCTTTTGATGTTTTGACACTTTTTTTTAATGCTTTGAGATACTAAATAATGCAAACTTTGACATACTAAAGTGAAGTTTCATCAGGACCAAAAGGACATAGATAAGGAAGTTGGCTTTAACTTTTTGTTTGTTTGGCTGAGTGTTTTCCGAATGCAATTCAAATGATGGTTTTCAATTTCAGACTTTAATTTGTTATAAACCATTCCTTTTTTTGTAATTTGTTTATTCTTCTGTAGGATAGGATTTAGAAAATTAGAATAAAGGCTGTTTTAAGAGAACACCCCTGTTATCTTTTAATTTTATAGAAGGAGACAAGGGCTTATGGGAAGCAGGATTGCCTTCGAGGGAAAGTTGGTTAACTAATGATGTCTCTTGCTAACAGATGTTGTGAGGGAATATGTATATTGTATAAGCATTTCATTCAACTAATTTTGACTTCACTGCAATTAATCTGGAGACAGTTTTGTGTTCGTACAAGGAAGCTGATAATTAGGGGTGTTCAAAAAAATTGGCTCATCTGTAATGTTTGTATTATCTGACCCATCCCGTCAAAGTTGGATAATATGGATATTATGGATGATAGTGGGGCAAAAAAACTAATAAACAGATATCACAAGTTGGGTGCGGGTTGGGATTTTTGAAACCTGCTCAACCTGACCCAACTCGTATAACCCAATGTAAGTAACCCTAGTTTTAAGTATAAATAATATTTTTCCTTCTCTCTCTTAATTTTTCTCCTCTTTTGCCTTCACACTCATAGCTGCCTCACATTCTCTTAATCTCTTTCCCTTCAATTCTCTCCTTCAAACATAAGTATTACTCATCAATTTTTTGTCTCTTACCCATATAACCAATGCTTTTTTGCAACCCAATATTTTTTTTAGGATCATCAAAGAATAATGGAATTAATATGTCAAACTCGCGGATATTTGTAATATCCATAAAAAATTTTGCCCAATCTGATATATCCAACCCACTCGGGTACAAAAAAAAAAAAAAAGAGTCGGGTTTATATTTTATAAAATATCAGAAGTTGAGTTGGATACAATTATGATCAAAACCCAACCCACTATATCCATGAACACCCCTAATGATAATCTCTATAGAGCATATTCCTTAAGAGAGTCTTTTCCAAAAAACATTATTTCTGCTAGCTCTTGTCTTCTAATAAGCACCTCCCCGCCCATCCCCTCAACTCTAACCCACAAGAAATTACTTGAGTTCATGTTGAACATCTGTGATATGAGTGAGGGCAGTTCTTGGCCTTTTCCTTCATAAGGAAACCATCCATTACTCTTGTGCTTTATTCTCGTGGTTTGAGATATGTTATCTCTTAAATATTTAAACTGATGGTTGCTTCTGCTCAAACATGTCATAAAATGTTCAAGCGATTATAATTTAGTTCACTTCTCATTGAGGCAGTTGCCGTGGGATTGAAAATGCACTTTGCATCCTTTTAGTGTAATGCTTTGGGTGTTTTTAGGAGTACCGCTTTCATTCTTGATATTCAATAGGACTGGAGTGGTCTTTATCTTTGTTTTTCATTTTTTTTTTCTATGTTGTTAGTTCGGAGAATGTTCTGTTCACCAAATTGCTCTGGCACATTCTAGCTCTTGATAATCATACATCACATTCTTCTTAAATTACACTGCCACCCCCCAAGAAAAGAAAAAAAAAAGGAGAGAGCAAATGGTTTTTTTAAGCAGTATCTGTCCTGAGAGGTGTTTTAAAGACAGATAAATGGCAAATAGGAAACCTGCTTTCTCAAAAATGGGAATTCTTATGACTAGTCTTCGGCCTGGGATTACTTTGGAGTTGCTGTTGGATGTTGCATCAGTTCAGAAATTGCTTAGGCACAAAAAAGCTGATGAGGTTTCAGGGCCTTCGGTATCTATTTATCTGGAGTGTTTCTGTTCACTTGATTAATTAGTTGATATTCTCATTTTTGGTTGTAGTAAACCTTGAACTGCATAAATTTTGGTGGTGCATATATTCGGTAGAGATTATTGTAGATGTTAACTGAAACTGAAGACCTGCTTGTATGCATGAGTTGAATGACAAGGATGGATTTTTGTCCCACATCTAATGCAGCTGATGGCCTGCATAAAACTCAGTCATATCTCCTGTATGGATCCTGTTGTTGTATCTAGTGCAGAGTTGATGGGCTTAGTAAATCCAGTTGTCTAGATGCAAATTTGGATTCATATTGGCCTGTATATTATACATACATCAGTTATATGGGTAACTTAATCTTGTGCTACATGACTTTGTTGTTTTGAAGACCAAATAAGATGGACCTTGAGCTTTTTTTAGGTTGTTCCATGCTGATAATCTAGAGCATCTTAATCTGCTGGATGGAGTTTGCTTTAAATGTGTTTAGGATTACCTGAGAATGATGTGGGCCTTTGAAATCTATGGTATATATATATAAATATTGCTTGTTTTATGGGAACCCCTTGCGTTTGTGTTTATCAGTTTATGTGAAGCCAGTGAGGTTAAGGTTGAAAATAATATTGGTATAGATTTCCAAAATAGAGGGCTTGTCTTGTGGAGTGGTTAAATTTGTGATTGAGTTAAACATCTTGACTTTAGAAACTCACTTAATTAAAAGGAACGTGGAAAATAGCTGGTTATTTAAAGTGCATTTCTTCATGTAATCCTAATTTTGCTTATAATGTTGCTAAATGTTAACAACAATTTTGATTAGGTTCTGTGCTTTTGTTTAACACGGTGGTTTTGGAACGAGACATGGGAATGTCTTAAATCTTCCTCATGTTCACTCAAAACCTTGATTTTCAGATATAATTTTGACTGGATTGTTGGTACTTGCTATTCTTTTCTTGATTTTTGGGTTTTTTTTTTGCTTGCTTCCTTTTCAAGGCTTTTACTTGTGTGCTTCTCATGTTTGGTTTGTGCCATTTTTAGTATTTTCTGACACGTTTATCATGAAGCTTATCTTTTGGGCAATTTCTCTTGGGAACATTTTTCTTCTGTTAAAATTTGCTCAAAACTAGAGATGGCAATGAGCTTTTTAAATTATAAATTAATCATGTTCTTGCTTGTAAATTACTTAAGCTCTTAGGATTTCAGTTTGTATTTTTTGCTGGACTTAATTTCTATGTGCTCCTTTGGTTGTGGAAGTGGTGCTGAAGTTATTCAAAATAACTCATTAAGTCACTAGAGGATTCTGAACCTTATGATAATGCCAGTACATATTTTGCCTCTGTTAATTCTCAGGTCTATTCAACAATCTTCAGGTGATGAATTTATCCAGCTACAATAAATTTGACTAAGTGGTTCATTTGCAGGAAGCAGCTAGTACCTATGAGCTTGTAGAGGTAAGCACCGGGGGGAAATTGAGTAGGCACAATCTCCATGTTCAACAATTGGGTCCAGATACAGCTACAGAGTTATCGACCTTCCACTTGTCTGTTGGTGATCAAACACAAGATTTGCATAGCAGGCTAATTTTGGACCATCCAAGAGGTCGTTCTCAGCAACTTCACAAGTGTATTGTTGCTCATTCACAAGGACAAGCTGTCTTTGACGGGAATGTAAAGGTCAACAGGTAATGCTGTTGTGTACCGTTATTCGTGATTTTCATTGTCTTGGTGATAGTTTTTGCTTCTCTTGTTTGCCAATCCGTATCTTTCTGATGCATCATTACTATGCCTGTCCTGAAGTTTCGGATATCCTGAACTTGTATTAATTTGCATTGTAGGTGCATGATCACTATGCCACTCATTTTCGGTCTAGGGTCAAATAATAGGATGCATTAACCATTATGACTGTTTCACATGATTGCACCAAATGTTAATGCAATGTAAACTCAAATACAGTAATTTTATTGAATTTCTTTCACAAAATTGGTGCTGCAAGCTTGTCAAGCTCGTTGACATTTTCATTCAAAAAAGGTATGAGAACTTACAGAGTTGGTGTTATTTTGCAAATCAGTGTTACATGCTTCTTGAGAAGGAAAGATGAGGGTACAAACTTTAAGTTTTACTCTCTTTCAACACTCCAACGGAATCCTCATTGCGTTTCATTGGGAAAGAATGGGAGTAGAGACTACTATTTAGTTAATGCCATCTTACTCGTGGATAGAGCATAGTACAAAGCGTCTTAATGGCTAATCCTGCTTGGTGTATGCCTTTCCTTAGACCTATGTTTCTATTCTGCAGATATGCACAGCAGACAGATGCAGGACAATTAACAAGGAGCCTCCTCCTTGAACCACGTGCAACTGTGAATGTCAAACCCAATCTCCAAATTATTGCAGATGATGTCAAGTGCTCCCATGGAGCTGCAATCAGCGATCTGGAAGAAACCCAACTATTCTACTTTCAGGCACGCGGCATTGACTTAGAGACAGCTCGAAAGGCTCTTGTATTCTCTTTTGGAGCTGAGGTAATTGAGAGGTTGCCTAATTCTTTTATGCAGAAGCAAGTCGAGAGTCATGTCAAAGGATTACTGAGTTCCACTTTCAAGGGATCTTCACATTAAAGGGCTGTGGATGTTTAGAAAACTTGACTGTTTAAATTGTTTTGCAGAGGCACAGTCACTATCAGTAAACTAACAATTAAATTTTTGGCCTGTATCAAGTAGCTTTTAGTGCTCCATTGGGTTTACATGCATGCCAACAATATGGGATTGTACTTCTATAAATATGTAATCTTTTTTTCCTTTTTTTTTCCCGTAACAGTGTGTTTGTTTTTGTGGTTAGGTGTGTTTGTTTTTGTGGTTATGTTGAGTTTTGTATATGAGGCCCACCAAAAAATCTAGAAAAACAAGAAAAACTAGCTTTTATAGTTGAATTTTGTGTATAATTAGATTATACTTAACTTTAATTTCAACTACAACTACTAAAATAAACATACTACGAACAATGGTGGTTGTTTGAAGAAGTGGTTTGAGAGTGTAGCAGTGATATTTTTTTAAAGTGTTTTTTATTTGAAAATATATCAAAATAATATTTTTTATTTTTTAAAAATTATTTTTGATATTAGTATATTAAAATAATTTTAAAATATTAAAAAAATAAAATTTATCAAATTTTTTATTTGAAAAACGGAGGTGAAAACTTTGAACGGTGGACCATCTTATTTGACAAAATGTCCATAACTTTCAGGCCCGGAAGATAACTATGGCCACCTAGCTCTGCTTGAACATAATTTAGTCCGTAAGACAATATACAATGTCTATCTCGCTGCAACATTGGAACATGAATTTGATATGGAAGACACCGAACATGATAATTGTAAACAGCAAGCTTACACACGTGCATAGATTAATGTTTTGACCACAAGAGTTCAATCGAAGAACCAATTTTGGTGTCTGAAATCTGAATCCAAGAAATATTCGTTGGGGCCAGCGGTTTTGATTTCCTCCAAAAATTGCACTAAAACAATATTCGATGATTTAGGACTTGGCTCGCCAAAATGCACGCATCCTCTTTCGCAATCCCACATCGTTCGGAGAGATTGCTTCTTCAGAGAGATTGCAAGATGGTTGCTCTCTATTTTAGCACTTTAGCTGCGCGAGCAGCTGTATTCGTAGAAAGGGAATAGTCTTCGAGCTCCCCTGTTACTGCACATCTGGTGTAGGCTACCGGCCTCTCAGGCGGATATATAACCTCAATTTAACACAGTGAAAGCCAAAAACGAAGGGGAGAAAGTAAAGACTACTGGTATAGGGTTTCTCTCGTCTTCACTCCTCAGTATCCATCTAGATTTAGATAAGGTGTCCAAAATATCAAGAAAGTGCAGATACGTCTCTCTCTCCAACTGATAGATAGCACAGATATTTTCTTCAACCAGGGAGTGCTCGCCGTGTCTTAGTAATGGCTGCTAGTCTTTTCCACAGCTCTAGATGTCCATTTTACAATACCACAATCAGATACAAAGAGACCCATTTTCCTCTCATTTCTTGCAACTCTTCCACCTCAAAAACATCATCCTCTACAAAACCATCACAAAATCTCTCAGAATCACCCAACCCGAAAAACCCTTCTTTATCTGACCATCTCAAGCCTCTCTGCGCAACCACTCTCACCACCAAAGACCACCAAGCTCAACTTTTGTCCAAACCCAAGTCCACATGGGTCAATCCCACAAGACCAAAAAGATCTTGTTCTTTCACTTCAAAGGCTGACGAGGTCTCTTTACTCTTACAATCCTCAAATTAAAGAGTTGAAACTCTTTGCAAAGAAGATCTGGTGAGGATGAGTTTGTGTCTGTTCTCGAGACATTCCCATATCCACCAACTAGAGAAAATGCTCTCCTGATACGAAATAGCTTAAGACCATGGCAAAAGACTATCTTTTCTTCAATTGGATCAAGACCAGAATTTATTTCCTACGAAACCATATTCTACAATGTCACAATGAAGTCTGTTTTGAAAATGTGGTCTGTTTTGAAAAAAAAAAAAAATAATAATTGTTGTTTTTTAAAGTATTTTTAATCTTAAAATATATTAAAATAATAATTTTTTAATTTTTAAAAAATTATTTTTAACATAACATATTAAAACTATTCAAAATATTAAAAAATTAATTTAAAACAAAAAAAATTAATTTTTCATAAAAAACAAATTAAACCACAACCCCAAATGAGAAAGAAGTCTTTAAAATATGAGTTGTAGAGAAATTGTTTGAAATAGAAATAAATAAAAAGTTGATTTAGAGACATGAAAACACTATTTTTAAGGTGTTTATTTATCCTATATAGAGACAACACTTTCATAATACAATTAACCCCTCTAAACTTATGAAAGAATAAGTGGAAAAACAAAGAAAAGAACATACATTTATTTTGTATATATGTTCTCTATGTAATAACATGTTTATATAGACTTGAAACATTATGACTATTAATAAAATAATTATATTTTAAATTAAACTGAATAGTTGTTATTCAATTTTATCAAAACAATTACAAATATCAAAATTAATTATGAAAATTAAAAGAAATAAATTTACAAAAGAATTAATATTGCTGACATATTAAGTTTCATGTGCCCAAGTGTCAAGTGTCATATTTTGATATTATAAATATTCATATAATAATATTAGAAAACTCAATAGAAGAGCTCATCCATCATATCTTTCACTTAATTTACTACACAATAGAAACTCATACTTATAAACACTTAGGAGAGAGTGTTTCTTTCCGATATATAATAAATATCTTTTCATTATTTATTCATTTCAAAACTACACCAACAATCCCCCACTAGTTTGTAATGAATGTTTTTTCACTTGATAGAAATATGCTTACAATAAAGTATTTTGCAATTTAAACCTTGTATTAGCATTAGAACTTGAATCCTACTAAAGTTATTGGTGTCCGCAAATTAAACCAAAATTTTTGTTGTGGAATCAAAGACACCACACACACACAATACTATTCAAACTCTTAAAAAGGTTTACAACTGTTTAGTACTTATTTATGGTCACAGCTAAAATATCATTTTCATGAATATTTAGAAGAGAAAACTCTAACTCTTCTCAAAAGTTGCACCACTTTTATATTTATATAGGTGGAATTATAAATGTCTCTATTGCATTAAACACGAACTTTAAATTCCATTAAGAGCCTACATTCATCCTCTTTTATGTAATAGAACGTACTGAATATTACCATAGTAAAGTCCAAAATTAATTATCATTGTTCAACAAATACTAAATAATAACTTGTTATTACCCATTAAACTTAGAGATAAGCTTCTTGCTAATCCGAAGTCAGGTTCCCATTACCAGTATCTTTAATAACGAGTTTTAACCTCATTCCACTAGTTGTTTTCCTTACCATGTCTCTATATAGTTTTTTTATGAGCAAATCCGCTAAATTATTCATAAACTTTACATAGACAATGGTGATTACCTCATTTGAAATCAACTCCTGAACATATCCATGTCGAATACTTATATGTCTTGACTTACCATTGTTAATATTACTATAAGCTCGAGACATAGTTGCATCATAATCACAATATAAAGAAATAGCTGACATAGGTTGTGGCCACAACTTAATATCTAACAATATATTTCTTAGTCATGCTACTTCTTTACCTGAAGCATCCATAGCAATAAATTCTAATTTCATAGTAGAATGAGAGATGCACGTTTGTTTTTTAGATGCTCAAGATATTGAACCTCCTCCAAGTAAAAAAGACATACATCATGATATGGACTTATTATCACTCGAACTAATTATCCAACTTGTATCACAATATCCTTTCAACACAATTGAAAAATTAGAATAAAACAAGCTCAAATTGATCGTTCTTTTGAGATAACCAAAGACTCTTGCAATAACCTTCTAATTATCCGTATTTAGCTTGCTTGTATATCTTAATAACTTGCATATAGCAAAAATTATATCTAGTATTTTACAATGTATATCATACATAAAACTTCAAATGTCACCAGTATATTCTAGTTGTGCTACCGTTTTATCACAATAATCATTTAACTTCATACTAGAGTCAAATAGGCCTTCTTTATATTGAGATGCTTAAACTTATCAACCATGTTCTCAATATAATATGATTGATTAGGTACACAGTCACTATTATGTTTTTTAACTTTGATACTTATAATTATATCTACTTCACAAAGATCTTTTATTTTAAAAATAGAAGTGAGATACGAGATGCTTAAACTTATCAAGCATGTTCTCAATATAATATGATTGATTAGGTACACAGTCACTATTATGTTTTTTAACTTTGATACTTATAATTATATCTACTTCACAGAGATCTTTTATTTTAAAAATAGAAGTGAGATACCTTTTGGTTCAACTATTTCAAATATATTGGTGATAAAGATTAATATGTCATCTATATAGAGACAAATAATAACACCAAAATCTTTTGTAAATTTAGAATACGTACACTTATTGGCATCATTATGATGAAAACCATTTAAAAAAATTGTTTTGTCAAACTTCCCATTCTATTTTTTCAGAGCTTGCTATAAATCATATAAAGTCTTTACCAATTTACAGATTTTTTTTCATTTTCAGGAAGTATAAAACCCTGAAGTTGTTCTATATACACTTCATCCTTTAAATTTTCATTTAAGAAAGTTGTCTTAGGCTATGTTTGTTTCCCGGAATTCACTTTCCGGGAAATCACTTTCTAAACTTTCATGTGTTTGTTTGCCTTTAGAAAAGTTGGTCAACGAAAAACACTTTCCAGTCAAAGGAAAATTTGGCTTGGTTTCCAGGAAAGTGTTTTCCTGGAAAATTTGGGCGGAAAACACTTTCCGGAAGTTGTGAAAAATTTAGAAATATCATATTATTTGTTGATTATATCAAATTTGGTCCCCAAGCTTTTGATTGCTATATATTTTTTGTTTTGAATATTTATTTTTCAATTTTATCTCTTAAAATTTAATTTTTATATTAACTTTGGTTCTCATTTTTATAATTGTTATTTGCTTTTCCCTTATCATTTTTTTATTGAAATTTTTTATGTATCAAATTTGATCATCATTCTTTTGATTGTTACTTATTTTATTTGAAATAATTTATGAAATGTTAATTATTATTATTTTAATTTCTTCATCTTTCATTTTTTTTTTTTTTTTTAGATTTGATCTCTATTATTTTGATTATTATTTATTTTATTTGAGATAATTTATGAAATTATATTTTTTTTTCAATTTCATTCTCATTCAACTTTTTAATTTGTAA
>Ga0307517_10010962_pt1 | contig 12614 bp, 5 predicted proteins | sample 23_EM_MG_FD_194515 | JGI IMG/M metagenome (GOLD analysis project Ga0307517, IMG submission 194515) | Populus trichocarpa ectomycorrhiza microbial communities from riparian zone in the Pacific Northwest, United States - 23_EM | ecosystem: Host-associated > Plants > Roots > Unclassified | place...
AATTTTTATATCCAAAAATGCATTGAAAAGCCCACATGTTCATTTTTTTACTAGAATAAAATTTTGACCTATAAGGAAACGCAGGTACAAAACTAGTAAGTACATTTAAAAGATGAGGGAAATCAACTATGCAAAATGCATTGTGAATCCCCTCACGAAACATCGTGGATGGTTCACACATTTTTTTAGTTTTTTTTATTTATTTAGCCCTTATTGGACTGAATTGTAGGACAAATGGATGGTTCACACTTTTTTTTAGTCTTTTTTTTTATTTAGCCCTTATTGGACTGAATTGTAGGCCAATTCTGACTAATTTGTTAAGAGAGAGTGAGATTGAAAGATAGGGAATCAAAGTAAAAAAAAAAATATAGAGAAAATGGATGGTAATTTGACTTTAGGATGAAAAATGAAAGAGTTGGGGTTTTACCATAGTCCTTTTAATATAAGAGATAATGATCCTTTTTATTTCCTCTGATAGATAAGATATCATGATACTGCAATTTTGTTGAACTCATTAATAAAGCTAATAGGGATTGGAAAACTATTTTTCATGCAAACTCGTGTTCATTAAAACAATGTAATGGTGGATTTTATCTTCTGATATAAAATCCTTGAACTAACCGTGCATGATGATCATAGCACAAATCTCATTTGGTCATTATCTAGTTGTTTGAGGGTAAGTTGGCGTTGTTCCATTTTAAAACTATAATGGAAGGACTAAAATATAATTGGATACAAACTAAAATACCATTGGATGCAAAAAAATTTAAAAATGGAGTCCAATGGCACTTCTGTCTTTTCATACGGGATTTTGGTAACAATCAGATTAGGTAAGGGGTAATTTGGTCTTTGAGTAAATATAAAACATATTAAAAAAGAAAAGTAGCTAACGTGTGTAATGCAAGTGCTGGTATTTGGGAGGCACCTGTGCCCTTCAAGAGGCGTGTGCGACACTTCATGGTGAAAAATTTCAGCTTTCACTATGTTATTGAAAACGTCGCATCATCCTCTTCCTATTGAGGTAACACATGGTGGCGTTAGGTTGACATATCGATGCCAATGACCTTCGTTTCTTCTTCTCTCTCTCCTCATCTTAAAAACCGTGTTGCCAATGGAAAGTATTATAATTGTCCTTTGATTTGTGAGGATATCAACTTCGATCCTTATTCTTTTTCTTAATTTCTATTTTTGGTTCTTTTGTAAAATTTTGAATTGTTTTCAATTACATCCTTCAATCTCAATTTGTGATATGTTATGTTGATCATTTTTGTTCTTATTCTTTTGATTATTTTTCTTTTTAAGCCTTTTGTTAAATTGATTGTTCTTTTCAATTTTACCCTTCAATAAAAGAATTATTTTTATTTTTTTCACTTTGATCCTCATTCTTTTAATTTTTTTGGTCCTTTTGTTCAATTAATTTTCTTTTTAATTTCACCCTTCATTCAAAAATAAATTTTATTTTGTATTTAAATTTTGATCCCTATTATTTTAATTGTCTTTTTTTTTGGATCTTTTTATGTAATTGATATTTTTTTCCATGTTAATTATACAATATTTAACTGACTGAGAATTGAGTTTTGTGGTTTTTTTTTTAAAAAATGCTTATAGTCTAATAGTTCATGTCATGAATTTGAAAAATTAATATGTGTTGACATCATTTTTTATATGAAAAATCATTGTTTTAAAAACCAATCAACTTAGAAAAATATTATTTTAATACATTTCTAAACTAAAAATATATTTTTATTTATAATTTTTAACCTTTTTAAACATACACAAAGTATCTCAGATCTCTCATCCACGTTTTAGGAGAACAAAGAAGGAAGAAAGAAGTACAATACTACATATACAATCTCTATTCTCGAACAGAACATTAAAGAAACAAAACAAAAAGAAAATGTCACTCTCCTTGCAATCTCCGCTCTCTTCTGCTCTATCCTCCAAATCCTCCTTCCTCCAGGTAATCACTATTGTGTAATTAATGCATTTATTTATAGCTTCATCATTCATTTATCTGATCTTTGTTTTGAAAACAGAAAGGAGGAGGAGGAGGGAGACTGAGGTTACTCAGTGGATCACCATCTTCAAATGCTATTTTTTTCAAGCTCCATAACCCTTCATTTCCTCAAATTCGTGCTTCTTCTCTTGATGCTGGTCTCTCTCTCCATATCCCGTTTTATTAAACTGCAACTCTTTACTGATTTTGGATCCCCCCTTTTTTATAGGTGCTAGCACTGAATTGGATGCTGTGTCTAGCTTGAGTGAGATCGTGCCTGATACTGTCGTTTTCGATGATTTCCAGAAGTATATTTGTTGTTTTTTTTCCCTTTCTTTAACTGGGTTGCTTTTATTGACACCCCCCCGCTAATGTTGGTTGTTTTATGTATATACAGGTTTCCTCCAACTGCTGCCACTGTTAGCTCTTCACTTCTTTTGGGTATCTGTAGCCTGCCCGATACAATATTCAGAGTAAGCAAACATTTAGTATCAAATTTTGGATTCTTGTTTTCATTTTGATCGATGCTAGTGTGAGAAATAGATTTTAGAAATTTGGTTTAATTGTAGAGTGCTGTGGACACCGCATTGGCGGATTCAGGGTGTTCTTCTCTTGAAAACGATGTGCTGAGATTGTCTTGTTTCGCTAACAAGGTTTGTTTTGTTGGATTTTTATGATTGCTTGTTAGGAAATACATGTAATGTGAACTTTGTTTGTTGGATTGATGACGTGGGTTGCTGGTGTTGTTATAGGCTTTGGTGAATGTTGGAGGTGATTTATCTAAATTGGTACCCGGCCGAGTTTCAACTGAAGTGGATGCGCGGTTGGCTTATGACACCCATGGCATTATTAGAAAGGTAACACCTTTTAACTTTTATAGAAAATGATCAAACACCAATTCGGCTGTTTGTTTTAGTAACTGTCTTATAAAATCTTATTTCTATTTCTGATCGTGTGTTTTGGTTTTACATTGCTTGTGGATTAAGAGCATGCTTGAGAAATATCAACTTTTGTGTAACAGATGACATGATATGTTTTGTAATAGTGGTTGTATACTTATCATATGTAGGTGCATGACTTGTTGAAGTCATACGGTGAAATTGATGTTCCTCCTGAGCGATTGTTATTCAAAATTCCAGCAACTTGGCAAGTGGGTATCTGAGAATAATATATTTACTAGCAATCTTAAGAATTTTTCACATTTGAAACAATAACTTTGATGACTCTTTTTATCCCTTTCTTCCCCTATTACTTTGTCTTCTCGCAGGGAATAGAAGCCTCGAGATTGTTGGAGTCTGAGGGCATACAGACGCATTTGACTTTTGTTTACAGGTACTTGTTGTTCACTTGAGTAGATCTATGCAAAAATCCGCAATGAAATTATATAGAACTAGCAAAATACTGATAAGTCATTGATGTCAAATTAGCAAGTGTGATTTATTTTATCTATTGGGATAAACTTAAATGTGCACCAAGGCGAGTGTGCATACTGTTTCAATCCAGCAATGTTTTAGGATTTTGATGACATTGTCTGGAAGTTATGACATTTGAGGATGCATTTCATTTCCTCATTTTTTTTTCCATACAAATCTTGTAGTTTGTGCTTTGAGAACTTCAAAGGAGTAGATGAGACTTTGTACATGTGTTAATTTGCTGAATGATTTGCTCAAGTTGCAATTTTATTTCCTAATAGATTTTGATCTGTTGTTTTAGATTTGGATATTTTATTGTCTGAATTAATTTGAATGCACAGCTAAATTACTAGATTTTCATTCTCATTGTATTCGTAGTTTTTTTTAATGCTTTGTGGATTACCTGCTTATTTTTGGTATTGGATGTTTTTTTTTTTTTCCATTACATCTTGTCTCTCAGTCACTTTCTGTAATGTTTTTGCAAAAGTAATTTGTTTAGATGAATGCTGTAGTCAGAGTCCTGATATTCAATATCTCATAGGATGACAATACATTTTTAAGTTTCCTGAACATTGATGTTTTCTCATGTTTCTCAGCTTTGTTCAAGCCGCCGCCGCCGCTCAAGCTGGTGCTTCTGTTATTCAGATTTTTGTGGGACGCCTTAGGGTAAGTATTCCTTTCTACTGAGAGATGCCAATATTTTCTGCTGAAACATTAGTTTATTGTGAAAGTGCATTTTTATATCTTCTAGGATTGGTCGCGGAACCATTCTGGTGACCCTGAGATTGAAGCTGCTCTGAAAAGAGGAGAGGATCCTGGGTTGGCACTGGTTAGTCAAACAATAGTTATCTCTAATTTACTGATTTCTTAATTTGCACTAAAGTTTTAGCTTATTGATTTTAACGTGCCTAGTCTATTGATGCTTTAATACAAATATGAATGATGATGATCAACTTATAAATTAACACCACCATTGCTTTTTACTGCACCCCCAAGATCTTAGTAGCTAGAGAATTTAAAGTTATTCTTTGAAGAAAAAAAGAAAGACTTTTTACATACTATAGTTACTCATTTTAGGTGACAAAGGCTTACAATTACATCCACAAATATGGGTATAAATCGAAGTTGATGGCTGCTGCAGTTCGCAACAAACAAGATTTATTCAGTCTCTTGGGGTAACACCTCACTTTTTCCTATCATATTTAGCTGGAAAATTGGATTGGGCAGCTAGACATCAAGATCAGTATTTTATCTTTAAGAGTTCCGCCTCCTTTTCAGGGTTGACTATATCATTGCACCATTGAAAGTAATGCAATCTCTGAAAGAGTCTTTAACCACTCCTGATGAGAAGTACTCTTTTGTTCGGAGGTTATCACCACATTCTGCTGCTGCTTACAGTTTCAGTGAAGAAGAGGTCTGCTTTATTTCCATCTTCTCGTTTCTTTCCTTGTAGATGCACAAATTCCAATGTTAAATTAAGGCAGCATAGCAGAGTGAAGCAAAATGCATTTCTTGAAAACCACATGAAGAATTGTCAAAGAGGGAACAAAGCTATGATTTTAGGTTTCACGTGCATGTTGCATCTCGTAGTGCTGTTGGATCATGCAGTGCTTACTGAACCTATCAATGTAATAGTATTCTTCTAATATGCTACTGTTATCTCTAGGTCATAATCATCATGCATCACCAGTATGCTAGAACAACCAATGAGTCACATCACTACCATTATTCTTGTATCCATTCTTGTCTCCATTATTAACACAATAGACGCACGTGCTTTCCATTTTATGTACATAAACCTATGCTTGCAACTATCTGCATCCTGTTTGAGATTGAGTCACAGATTATTTTTTTTTGTTTATTTATCAACATTTGTTTTCTGTAGGGTTTTAGAAAACCATGACCAAAGGAGTAAGATTTGGTCACAACAGAAATCTGTTCATTTAGGGGGTGTTTGTTTTGCAGAAACCAATCTGCATTTAGGGAAATATTTTACTGGTGAAAACATTATCATAGAAAATAAGTTATTTTCCGATGTTTGGGTGTTTTAAATGAAGATCATTTATGCGAAGAGCCCAAAACGTTTTGCCAAATAGAGTTTTATAACTTATTTATTGATGTGGATCCCAATTGAGTGTTAGCATGTGATGGTTGTACAGTATTTTTTAACTTGTTTATTTATGTGGATCCCATGTAAAATGTTTTCCTCTCTTGAGAACCGTAAGTCAATTTCTGAAGTTTAAAGGTTCTCAAGGTTGGCATCAAAAAGGAATTTTTCCCGCTCAGATTTTGATTTCCGAAAAGGTGTTTCGAGTTTGACTATAAGTTATTTTCCGCTTACAAGTTATTTTCTGCTTACTAACTTTTCAAATTGGGAAAATATTTATTTTCCAGAAACAATTGCCCCCCTCAGTTGTATCCCAGACATTTAGCTTGGATGAGGAAAAAAAAAATAAAACATTTCAATGAATTATAGCAGTTTTCTTCATCTTAGTGAGCCCTCTATATCAGTTACTGCTAAATGATTTTCTTACTCATCTTCCCTTTCTGCTCAGCTTATTAAATGGGATCAATTAAGCCTTGCATCAGCAATGGGGCCTGCATCTGTGGAGCTTCTGGCTGCTGGATTGGATGGTTATGTTAATCAAGCAAAGCGAGTTGAGGAGTTATTTGCCAAGATTTGGCCTCCCCCAAATGTATAAAGCTTTCTAGTTCATATCTGAGAAGATCTCCGCTTCATGGAATAAATGAAAAGGATAGTCTTGGGCATTTTTCCTTCAATCTCCTTGTGTTTCCCTCCTTCCCCCAAATAAATGATGCTTGGTATTCGAATGTAACTCTGTTAGAAATTTGTCTGAAATGAAATGTCGGAAATAGTATACTTTTTGAAACATAAGGAGATCAATGAGCAACATGCTGCCCCGCAATGTTCACTACCAAGTTAGCATATTGACATGCTAATTATCACATCACTATACATGTTCTTTCCTTTTCTTTTTTCTTTCTCTCTCCCCTTCTTCTTCGTCGAAAAAATAGACAATCCAAAAATAATCATTAATACTAAAAAATACAAATACACTAGATAATTCCCTGCACTACTCTACTCTATGGTGAGTGACACTGTCATTTAACTCAACTCAACACTCAACTCAACGGGTTTTTCTATGGTGGGTGACAGTTTCATTTAACTCAACTCAGCGGGTTAAATGTAACCTCCTGATTATATTTTTTTATTTAGCTTAAATTTTAAATTATATTTTATAAAAGTTGCTCTGGTGTGATTCATGGATTAAAAATAATTTAGATGAGTAGTAAAAATATATATTTATTTTAAAAATATTTTCAAGAAATTGTTTTTTAAGAAAAACATTAAGATAACAATACATTGGATCAACTCGGATCAACCTAGGTTGGATTATGAACTTCATTGAGTTTAATATTTTTTTTTAAAAAAAAACTATTATTTAATTATTTGATGAAAAAAATAGATGCTTGCAAAATCAAGTACCAACTTAATACCAGAATATTTTTATGATATAACAATAACCCTATAAAATCATGAAGTCTAATTCTCAATAATTATATTTTTTTTAAAATAGCTTTTTATTTAATAATACGATAGAAATATAAAACTGAGCACTAACTCATTGTCGAGATGTTTTTTAAAAATTATGATCATAACTCTGAATAAAGAAAATTGAAATAAATAATGAAGTTGAATTTTTAATAAATCTAATATAAAAATGATTTAAAAAAAAAATACTTCCAATGACAACAATAGTTGTTATTGCTAATTACAAAATCTATAATACACATGAAAAACAGATATATGAAATCGAGCCTATCTATTTTAAAAACACTGAAGATGTTGAACAATGCATATTAATTTCTCAGATAGCATCTACTTCTTTCCATTTCCCGGACTTCCAATTAACTTATTTGAGCCTTTCTTTTTTCAAGTTTCTCTTTGTATCTCACGAATCTAAGAATAATCTTCTACCACAAAATTAACGAGAAGGAAGCCTTATTGAAGATAAAATCAAAGTTATCAACCTAAGCCGACATATTTTCCCAGTAATAAAACAGTGACTGATCCGCATCACAGTTTAATTTAAGAAAATCACCCACTGATCGGCAATTCGGATGCCCCATGGCAGTGCTATAATTTCCTAACCAATGTTCAAGTTATCATGATTGATCAGAGAATCAACTAATTACGAATCTATTGCAGGATATCTAACATCCCAACTCATCATGATGTGTCTGTGGTTTAATCAGCAAGGCATCATTTCATAAGAATATCACGTACGTATAAGTTGAGCTATGGTTTGATTAGTTGGCATGTCTGGAGTTTTCCTTGGCTTGGCGTGATTAATGAATGAAAGTAAGATCGATCATCGCAGCATGTGAAAGGAAATGATCCACACCAACTCCACATAGAATAACAATTTGAAGAGGTAGCCATGATCGATCTTGGTGATGGCCCACGATCGAATCACCAATGCAATATCCCTGCTCCTTTCCTTTACTTAATTTCGGTCGGTTATGGAAAGGTTTGTTTATTTATTTTTGGGGAGGGGGCAATGATGTTGTTGTTGAGAGATGAAAGAAAATCTCAGATCAAACAAAAAAAAATCATTTAATTGTTGAACAATTATTTTCTAGGGGGGGAAATTTACGAAATGGAAGTTGTGCCAGGAGGGTCAATCATCATTGTCATTAATTTTCACCAGCTTCACCACTAAATCAGTTTCTTATTAATCTGAAATTGTAATGTTGAAGGGCAGAAACTGGATTCTATTTTATCATCATTCAATGTGTCAATGAAATTGTGTGGTTGCCCGTTTTGTAAAGTGTTTTTTAATTAAATATACATTAAAATAATATATTTTTTTATATTTTTTTGATAATTAATATATCAAAACAAAAAAAAAACATTTTTAAAAGCAGAAACTAACGTGTTGCATGCTAAAGTTTTCTTCTTTTGTGTTTTTTTAATCGTGATTTCATACAAGAACGCAATAGCCAGCTTGTAACTTAACTTGGCTTGGTAGGTTTGCCTAGCTGTCTGTCTTACTGCAGTGGCTGATCTAAATTATGATAAAGTAACTACTTACGATAATTTATATATGCATGCAGGACAGCTGCTCTTATAAAACTTTTGTTCTTCTCTAGAATGGGATTGATTTTGATCTTCAGAATTCTTCCTTGTCAAGTTTCTACCAAAACGCAGCCTGCGAAAGTTTGTATTATTCAAATATTGTTTCTGCCAACCACTTTAATTTCTAAATTAACTCTCGGCTCATGAGCTTGCAAGGATGCTCTTTACAAGAAAGCTCAAGACAAAGAGAGTGTTTTGACCAAGCAAGGGATTAGGTAAATCGAGATTTGATGAAAGCACATGGCATGATCCTAGAAATTCACAACATTCGCCCAGTGCCCCAGTGGATTAATTAATTGTATATTCTAACATGTGGGCTAGCATAATAATGTTCTTGCATGCAGGGGCCAAATTAGAGGCTGTCCATGCAAGAAAATTCTTTTTTTTTTTCAGCCAAATTAGATTTTTAGTATTTTTTTTCTTTAATTTAACTCTTCGAAACTAAAATTCGTAGCTCCGCCATGCTTGCATGATAGATAATCTTCAAGGCTACGGAAAAAAAGAGAGAGTATAAGTGGTAATTTACTAAGAAATTCTGACCAGGTACGCATCAAATTTATGATTTATCCTTTTGTTTTTTTTTAACAAGTTAGGTAAATGTACCTTTTGGCTCGAGGTTAAAGTATTATTTGCTAGGGTGTCGCACTGTTGTTGTTCGCCAAGAATATTAAAGACGTAGGAATAATAATGAAACTAAAATTTTTAAGAAATAGTATAATATTAGATGGGGGTGTTTATATTTTTTTATTAATATGGGTGTCCGGACCAGTTTGTACACATCTCGACTAATCTCACGATCCCTGAAGTTAACGACCATTTAAACTTCTAGTGATCCTGAGGTTTGTGACATTCAAACTGATGATTTTTAAAAAGTAAATTTAAAGTCTGATCAGTCGAGGTACATCTCTCAGGATTAGATCGGATATTTATATTATTTTTAGAATTGTAGTTATTAATTAGCTGAGCAATTTTTATTTATTATTATTTTTGTTTATCTTTTGTTGGCTCCCTCCAATCACGTGCTTGTTCAACATGGGAGGTAGATCGGATTTAAGCAATTAAAAACATTTGAATGAGAATTTTGGTAATCCTTTGAGTATCTATCAGAGTCATCACTCACGACTTCTGTCTTCTGCATGAGATTCTAGTATATTTAATTATGCCATGGAATTAATTAATTAATTTTATATGTATTCTAGTGTGTGTGTGTGTGTTCACTCCACCTTCTTTATTCGAAGATGAGAATATTATAATAGACATTCTATCTGCTAATTAATTGTTTCCGAGTTATTATGATCAAATCAACTAGGAAATATAGGAAGCTATTGACCAAAAGCTTAGAGGTTATGATCGATCATGAGGGTTGAAAGTGTTAAAAATTTATTTAATTAACATAATTTAAATAAATTATAAATAAATAGAAAATTAATCTCAAATAATTATTGATTTTTCTAAATTTAATCCTTAATTTATGATGGCTAATCAAAGGTTGATGATGGTGAGAATTAATTCTCCAACCTTTTAACTTTCAAAATTCGTTATGAAAAAAAGATCGAAGGAAGAGTTTATAACTTGAATTTTTTAGATTTTTTCACACTCTTTCTCACCTTATTTTTTAGTGTTTTTATTTTTTTTTATGCTTTGATTTTCCCTTTCAAATTTAGAATTTAAGTTCATAGCTTGTTGAGAGATATTTGAGTTCTTTTATTGTGATTCAAAGATCTTATTTAGAAATGCATCTAAACTAAAGTAGTGTTATTAAAATATTGGAAGATATATTCTAAAACATCCTAGTTGCATAAGTAAGGAGCAATAAAACCTAAAAAAAAAAAAGATTTATCATTGACAACAACAAAAGTTTCATTTCTTTAAAGTGCTTTAACAAGTATGTATTATTCTTTGTTTTAATTTAAATATTGTTATTTTTATTATTAGTATGCATGCTAGAACTTTGATTTTATATAAATTGCAAGTTTGACTATATATTTAGCATGCATGCTAGTATTCTTTTTATTATATTTATGTTGAAAACATGTTTGTCTTAATTTTATTTTTTTTGCATGTTTATAGATTTAAAATTGTATGCATTATATGCTTACATTGAACAATCTTTTATGTTTTGTATGTTCTTATTATGATAAATTAAATATCCTTGTTTACTAGTCTAATATAATATAATATAATATATTTTGACAATAAGAAGGCATAATCAACTATGAAAAGGCAATTGATTGATAATAGAGATAAGAGTTCATGTGATTAATTAGAAGACCAAATCCTAATCTAAAATAAGAATCCTTAAAAAAGTAATGTGGCGGGTATTATAAATTATTTATGATTACTAACCATGCTACCTAAAAATACTACATGTAAGATCATTGCTACAATGAATGATGTTCAATCAATATAAACAACAAATAAAGGCCATTCTTTTTTGTCATAAAGAGCCTAACAATCCTCTATCACCATATGTACTAGTAGAACAACCCGCGTTAGACATGTCACAAGATGGATATTCATCATCTAATTTCATGCAACAATAGAAGAACTACACTTGACTAAAACCCTAAAGTTCTCGTGCAATATTTTACCTTTTCATTTTTCTTAATGATGTTGCCTCTATTAACTTCTAATAGATATCTTGGTGCTTCTATGCCTTCAACACAACCTTATATCTATCTTTTCTGCAGACTAGATGACATTGTTAGGTGGTCACAACTAGTTGTGTCAAATTCCAGTTAGTTAGTAGTGGCTACTCCGAAAATAACATTTTTTTATCAAAACTTAAACTTACATAAATTTGATTTAAGTGTAATCTAGATGTAGATTGAGAATATAGCTAATACAACTTATACTTGCATAGTTTTGTTAACTACCATAATAGTATTATGGTAGTTAACCATATATACTTTACAGGTCATATATGATCAAATCAACTAGATAAAAAAATGATCTTAAACGAAGTAGATTGAACACTTTTTTTATCCATACACATGAGAGGAAAGTATTAGGATATTTTACAATAAAAAGCACTTCAATAGAGGTGTTTGGAAACACATAACACCAAACTAGATATCATATGTCCATGTATCAAGCATTATACTAAGCTTTTCTCAATCAAGGCATGATTGCTCCTAATGCACCAATGACCTCATAAGTGTATAGGCAGCCTCAAGCCATTTACATGGCATAACAACCATGTTCGTAGCCATAACAACTATTATTAGGAAACTTAGTGCCCCATAAAGCTTTTTTTCAACAAGAAACTTTAACCTCGTACACCTCAAACTATTGTTGATTAACAAATAAGAAAAACAATTGACAAGGTTGAGTTGACTCAACACTTAACATAAATGTAGTTAGAAGTTGGACGTACAAATATGTCTATATATAATAGTCCATATCTTAAGTGAGTTAATATGTTGCATCCAATTCTTATAAAAATCAAGATAGTTGATTTCAAATATTTTTCTAGAAAAGATAACCAGTTAACAAGAAAACACATTACTAAATTCACTAATCAATATGAAAATGATATAAAAAAATTCATTTTTAAAACTCAAGTTGTTTGGTTGTTCGTTAACCAAGATTGAGTTTCATTGGTTTTTTATGTTGTCACCCAACTCTATTAATACTTGAGTTTCATAAATATCTATTGAAACAAAATTCTTTAACCATAATATATACCTATTCATTGAAATTACATATATAATTATGTTTTTTTGGATGAAATTGTGTTAGTTATATATGACCCACTCTATCATTAAGATTTTACAAATTCTATCATTAATGATCATTAACTTTTTTTTTTTTTGGCAAAACTCATAATTTGCACCTAGTGTACGTTTTCACCAATTCGTAAAAAAAAAAACCCCTTCATTATCATTTTAATCAATTAAATCCTTGTAATTTTGTTTCAATCAATTAAATATAATTTATCTAATAAAAAAAGATATTACTCAATAAGAAAGATGGGGATGGCGAGGACGACTGATAGTATTAAAGAGAATGAAAAAAAAAAAGTTGATAATAATGATTTGTTGAG
>Ga0307517_10010963_pt1 | contig 12613 bp, 8 predicted proteins | sample 23_EM_MG_FD_194515 | JGI IMG/M metagenome (GOLD analysis project Ga0307517, IMG submission 194515) | Populus trichocarpa ectomycorrhiza microbial communities from riparian zone in the Pacific Northwest, United States - 23_EM | ecosystem: Host-associated > Plants > Roots > Unclassified | place...
TATACTTCTTGGAAATGAGAAAAAAAAATCTATAAATTAGTAAAGTCTTTACAGGGTTTAAAATAAGTTTCGAAACAATGGCATGAAAAGTTTGCCAAAGCAATTTTGTTGAATGGTTTCATCACGATGCTGTTAATGTGTGTATGTATTCAAAATTCACAAAAGATTTTGGTGTGATTTATTGTCTCTACGTAGATGACATGTTAATCTTTAGCACCAATATGATTGGAATAGTTGAAACCAAACTATTTTTTAAATAAAAGATCTTGGTGAAGTAGATATAATTTTAGGTATCAAAATTAAGAAACATAGTAGTAGTTATGCATTTAATCAGTCACATTATATTGAGAAAATACTTGATAAGTTTGAGCATCTCAATATAAAAGATGTTAATATCTCATTTGACTCTAATATGAAGTTAAATGATTATTATGATAAAACGATAACACAACTAAAATATGCTAGTGTCATTGGAAGTCTTATGTATGTTATCCATTGTACAAGACTAGATATAGCTTTTGCTATATGCAAGTTATGAAGAGATACAAGCATGCCGGATACGGATCATTGGAATGCTATTGCAAGAGTTTTTGGTTATCTAAAAAGAACGATCGATTTGAGATTGTTTTATTTTGATTTTCCAGTAGTGTGAAAAGATATTGTGATACAAGTTGGATAATTAGTTTGACTGATAATAAGTTCACTTCAGGATGAATTTTCTCACTTAGAGGAGGTGCAATATCTTAGGCATCTAAAAAACAAATATGGATTTCTCATTCTACCATGAAATCAGAATTTATTACTATGGTTGTTGTAGGTAAAGAAGTAGAATGACTAAAAAAATATGTTGTTAGATATTAAGTTGTGGCCACAACCTATATCAGTTGTTTCTTTATATTGCGATAGTGAAACAATTATGTCTCGACCTTACAATAATATTTACAATGGTAAGTCAAGACATATAAGCATTCGACATGGATATGTTCGAAAGTTGATTACAAATGAAGTAATTATCATTGTCTATATGAAGTTTGTGAATAATTTAGCGGATCCATTCATAAAAAGACTATCTAGAGACTTGGTAAGGAAAACAACTAGTGGAATGGGGTTGAAACCCGTTATTAAAGATACCGGTAATAGAAACCCAACTTTGGATTAATAAGAAGCTTATCTCTAAGTCTAATAGGTAATAATAAGTTATTGTTTAGTATGTGTTGGACATTGATAATTAATTTTGAACCTTATTATGATACTATTTAGTGCATTCTAATATCTAAAAGAGGATAAGCATAGGCTTGTAATGGAATTTAAAGTATGTTTTTAATGTAATAGAGACATGTATAATTCCACCTATATGAATATAGAAATGATATCATTTTTTACAAGAGTTAGGCTTTCCTCTTGCAAATATTCATGAAAATGAGATTTCAGTACATGGTCATAATAGCTATATAGTTGTAAACCTCTTTAATAATTTAAAATAGTATTGTGAGTGTAGTAACTTTGATTCTAGAATATAAGTTTTGGTTTAACTTTAGTAGGATTCAAGTTCTAACACTAATTCAAGGTTTAAATTGTAAAAAACCTTCTTGTAAACATAATTCTATAAAGTGAAAAGACATTCATTACAAGCTAATGAGAGATTGTTGGTGTAGTTTGTACATAAATAAAGAAGAAAAAGATTATTGGAAAGAAACACTCCATCTTAAGTGCTTATAAGTGTGAGTTTCTATTGTGTAGTAAATTAAGTGAAAAGCATGGTGGATGGGCTCTCATAATGGGCTTCCTAATACTATTATATGGATATTTATAATATCGAAAATGACACTTAGCATTTGGAACTTAGAACTTAATTCGCCAGTATGATTAATTCTTTTTTGAATTTATTTCTTTAATTTTCATAATTAATTTTGATATTTTTTTACCATTGTAATAAAATTAAATAACAATTATTCAATTTAATTTAAAATATAATTGTTTCATTAACAGTTATAATATTAACAAACATAATGTTTCAAATCTATAACAACTGGACATCTTAAATGCAGTATTTTCATGCCTCTAATCCAACTCTTTATTTGTTTCCATTCATAAATATTTTCTTTAACAATTGTGGTGTAGATTACTTTTCAAAATAGTTTTTCGCTTAAAAATATATCAAAATAAATATTTTTTTTCAGTTTTTTTTTATTTTTGATATCAGCACATCAAAATCTTCAAAAAAATACTAAAAAAACATGAATTTAATACCTTTTCAAGTTAAAAAAAACTTTTGAAAACACCTAAAAACAAAAGTAGAAAATATATCATACACTTTATTAAATATGTTGACCAATGGGAGTTCTGCTCTCACGTGTTAAGGTCGAGGTTTAAGATGCTTCCATAAAAAATAATTAAATCTACACCAATTTTTCAATTATTTAAAAGAAGAAAACAAGATAAAAAAAATTAAGTCAAAAATATATTTGTCTATAATACTTGTAATAAAATAGAAGACTACAATTGATGATCGTATGAACTATAATTTCGTGCATATGTAAGTTGTATTCTTTCTCCATAGATTATCACAAATAATTTTTTTTTTTTGAAAATTTCGCAAAATATCACGGTATAATTATATTACAATTACAAAATATACTATAAGAGTTAGTATTTCACTATAGTAATCTACCGTAATCACAAGTTTTTTTTTTCTAATTTATCCTCATTTTTCTTTTAGTCTCATCCTTTTATAATCAATTTGTTAAAATTTGTTCAAGAAAAATAAAATAAAATAAAATAAAAGATGATCAAAGTGTAAAACAAAAGGAGACCCCATGACTAATCTCAAATTCGTAGTAGGAAGTACTTTTTGGTCCACCAACTTTCCCTTTTCTTCTTTTATTGTCCCTATTGTTTTTGAAATATTTGTTTAGATCCAATTTTTTTTTTTCATTTTTCTATCCTTGTGTTCGAGAGAAAAGAGAGAAACTCGCTTAATAATAGCGACAGAGAGAGAAACTCATCAGTTGCCATATTTTTAGTACAATTCAGTAAAAAGAGTTTCGTGGAAGTGTTTTTACACCTTCAACTTGTCTGAAAAAGTAGATTAATCCTTTTTTTGTATTTGATTTTTAAAAACTTTTTATTTAGGTATAAATGCACTATAAAAAGAAACATTATATTTCAATAATTATTCAATTTTTGTTTTTCATGTTTCTCAAATAATATTATAGGTTTTCATGGGAGTGTTAACATTTATTTTCTAATTATTATGTGCCTAATCTAAAAAAAATACTCATGAATATTCAATTAACATAAAATTATGCTGTATTAAGATCTTTAATACATTTTTCTTGATATAATTTTATCATATTTATCATTTTTTTTTCATCTTCAATTATATATAAAAGTGTTAGAGTTTGTTTTAATGTTTTATTTTAAATTTACTTTTAAAATCATAATGGATTTTTATTTAGAAAATAGCACTTGCAATTTACAAAACATTTTGGTATTGGGTTAATCATTTATTTGCCAGTGTCTATTTTTTTATCTTATTTTTAAATAAAATATATTTTAAAAAAATACAAAGTTATTAAACCTAATAGAGCCTATGACCTGGGTCGCTAGTTTAGCATGTTAACTCAGGTTAATTGATTTAGAATTGAACTTCATATAGAATCATCGTGATCTCAAACAAACATCTTCATATTGGGTTGATGCTTGATTTTGCTAGCATCTACTTTTTTATTATATAACTAAATAAAAATAGTTTCATAAGAAAAATTATTAAACCTAGTGGAGTATATGACCTGAGTTGTAGGTTTGGTGAGTTAACTCAGGTTGACCCAAGTCAATCTAATAAGTTGTCGTCTTAGTGTTTGTAAAAAAAGATGTCATCTTAAATTATTTTAAAAAAAATCAAACCATATTTTTACTGACCATCTAGGTTGTCTTTAGACCTGCCAAATTAAATAGGTCATGTCGGGACAACTATCATATGATTTAAATTGAAGCCTAAGCTAAGCAAATATATTTTTTTGCCAATTTTTATCTCTAACAACACTGTATGAAAATAGTAGCTGATAATAATTTTAGATAAGCACGCCTTACTAACCACTTTCGTACATATTTTTGCATGGTAATCACGACCTCACATTGTTGTATTACCATTTCAACTCACTTTTCTTTTTCAATTTCATTTGGTCTTCATAAACCTGTCTAGGTGACAATGATGCAAGTATGTATATCCTTCCATCCATTTCAAGTGAATATCTATTTTTAATTTTATCATGTTTGGCCTTCCTATCAAAATGCCAAGGTCTCCGTAACAATAAATGACTAGCAAGCATAGGAACCACATCACACAAAACTTCATCCTTATACTTTCCAATCAAAAAAGAAATCAAAACATGTTTAGTCACCATAACTTCACCACATTCATCAAAGCTTATAAGATTTATCATGCTTAACAATGTTCAGATTCAATTTATTAACAAGTATAGCACTAGAAACGTTAACACAACTTTCAATATCAATAATCATACTACACACCTTGTTACTAATATGACATCTAACATGAAAGATGTTCTTTCTTTGTTGCTCCTTTACCAATTTCATAGCAAATTTATGATCATCAACCTTTGAAAACTTCTTTTATTTATCTTCATCATTTGAAGCTTGAAATTTTAATCTTTCTTCCCTCCTAGCATTAGGAACCTTTCGAATTTATCTCTTTTGTAATTTAACATCTCTTTTATCTCTACGACTAGGACCATCACGTAAACTAGCAATCAAAGTCTCTTGTCTATCCATTATGTTCATGACCTCCTCAAATCTTAAGGTTATCATATCAAACTTCCTTTCCATAGCCTCATTACCCTTTGGTGATGAACCATTTTTGGTGGAAATTTTAATATCTGAAAATAAACATTAGTAGCAAAGATGAAAAATATCCCCACACACTTCCTCATGTGTTTACTTTAAAATTAATGTCTCTCATCTCATGTTTCACATAATTTTTATAGGCTTTTCACTTGAATATACTCATTATGCCTTCTACCTCTCAATCCCTAACTTCCTGTCTTAAAAGTAACTAGCACAATAATCAAATAAATCAACTAACCAAATAGCAAACTCTAATTAATTATTGACTCAAGAAGCAATATTTAACTGAAAACTAGCAAATTAATGAAACTATGAATGCGAATTTTACAACAATGTGAATTTCATGCGAGATATATGACATTATGAAGACACAAATAAAATTATAGAATCAAGAAAAATCAAGACAATTAAGAAAATCAAGAAACTAAAGATTTTTTATACAAAACCTGAAAACTGAAGGAATTAATACTAACCTAGTAGAATTTCAAGAATCAAATCAAAATAACCCAAAGATTATTTTTTTTCCTTTTAAACTTTTAGCCAAATCACTAGATTTTGATCTCTCTTATTTTTTTTAATATTTTGCAAACTAAAAATAATTCAAGAACCAACTTTTTTTATATATACTTTTCTTCTAGTAATAAAAATCCACAAAATGCAATAGTTTTTTTGTGCTAACAATCGACAAACTAAGAAAACATAAGAACAAAGATATAAAAAAAACTAGCAGAAGCTAAGACATAGAGAATCAAGAAAATTAACGAGAAATAAAAGAACATGAATTAAAAAGATATAACCTGAAATTAGAGCAAGCTCTAATACCAACTTATGTGAACCTTGTGCATATAAGGATCCGCAAACTCACAGACAAATTGATTTCCTTCCAATAAAGATAAAATTAGGTTTGAATTTGAGCTTGACCTAAAAGGAACCTTGTCCTGAAGAACCAAGATTATAAAGAAGTCTACCCCCACCCTACACCAATATCAAGACGCGAATGAGAAGTGTAGAAAACACCACAAAGATTGGTCAATCCTTCGATAAGTTTGAGTAGTTCAATCAAGAACCAAAATATCAGAATCACTCATCATACTCAGAGCACACATAATATACGTTAACTTTGTTGTTATTGTCAAAACTGAATAAAATCTTTACATAAGACCATTTATATGTAAACCCTAAAACTAATAGGTCAGGCATACAATTTAAATAAAGCTCAAATTAATTAAAATTAGGTTTAAAATAATAAAAATAAATAAAGCAATGGTCTAAGATTATTTTTCACCCTTTTTCGTATATGATAATGAAAAATACCCAAGAGAAATATTTGTTGATGAATCCTTGTTGAACAAAAATCCAATGCTTTGTAAAATAAGAATTAATTTTTGACCAATTAATTCTTCTTGTTTGATATGGAATCCTTATAAAATAAGTAAGTCAAAGGCTGCCACATATATTTTCAATAACATTAAGGACTCCTTGTAATGAATAGAAACCACAACTCTAACGAAAAAAATGTTTTTTTTTCTTGTTTTCGCACTTTGCTAGTAGATTCTAGACCCAACTTCAAATACATTGTTCTCTCTTGTCTGAAAGAATTTGTAGAACTACCATGATTATAAACTTACAGATGTCTAGTTTCCAACTCTATTAAAATCATATTCAAAATCCTTTTATAGCTTTAGATATGACCCAAAACATGTCCAAATTGAAAGATTTGAACCTTTTACACCTAAACCTCTTCACTTAGCCCATTGAAATCCTTTTGAATCCACTTCATTTTAGGCCTTATAATAGACCCGATATAGCCAGGATCACACCACCTTTTCTCTAGCACTCTCAGCTTGAGCTCTAGTTGCTATATATTTATCATATATCTCTATAAGAATGTCAAAGTAATGAAAAGGCTTTCCTCAAATAAGACTTAACTTAGGATTAACCTTGTAACAAAAAATAGATAAATAAAAGGTTAAAACAATTGTAACTAAAAATGCATAATAATGAAAATATAGCAAGTGAATTATAATATCTATACCTTCAATAAAGATTTTTACACCTTCGTTGGAGACTCAATTGTTTTGAAAGTGTCATTCCATCCAATTCCTCTTTTTAATTCAATTTCTTTTGCTAAAATCATTTGCTCCTTAAAAGTTTTAAAATGATTATATACTTTTTTCATGGAGATATTCAAAGAAAAGATTTCATTGATTTTAGTTATCACTTTCCTATAAGCTTTAGAAGAAAAAGCTTTATCTTCCTTTTGATCCTTATGCTTTTATTTCCTAAGAATTTCAAGCATCATCTCATCCATTTCTATGGTCCATCTCAAGTATCCATTCCATCACCATCATTTCCACCTTCGACCTCAATAACTTCCTTGCATCCATAGTACCGCCTATTATTATATGGCATCATGTAACATATTCTTCAACTTACATTACTTAAGTAAAAATAAATAAACATAAAAAATAAGGTTGCAGTAATGCAACAATGGTTCAATAAATATTATAACAAAAATACATAAAAGTTAAGCATCCAATATCAAGTTCAAGATATTTAAAACAACTAATTTAAAATAAAATACAAGTTAATGTCGAGATGTGTAATCAAGTCATATTTATGTAGTTATAGTCTCTCTCATAATTTTCCCCCTTCATCTATCTTCACCTCTAGCAATTCATCCATAAATAAATTTACCTTTAAGCTCAATATTCATGAGATCTCTATCAACTGGTGCAATAATTTCTTCATCTAAATCAAAATCCATTAAAAAGTTGTGTAAAATGGAACAAGCTAAAACAATTTCACACATTGTGTCCACATCATATATTGACATCTCAATTATAATTAGAAATCTTGACTTTAAAATACAGAAAGCTCTTTCAATTGCATTATGTAATAAAGAATGTCTTAAGTTGAATAGCTATTTTGGGTTCTCATGAGCATGTTGAAAATATTCTTTCAAGTGATATGGAGCAATTTGATATGGAATGATATGGAGAAATTTGATATGGAACGATAAAACCCAATCTCAACATATATTCAACATCAACTAAGTAGAATTTATCTAAAATCACAATTAGGAAAAATTACTATAAAAACTTTAGGTAACATTTTTTATTAACTATTAAAAATATATGTATAAAAACTAAATATCTTGAGGAAAATTTAGCTTATCTCCTCTACTCAAAACATATCTAAACTTCTTAAGTCTGTAGTTGTGCCCTCTCACCTAGCAAAGAATAGGTGACTTTCAAGTTAAAAGTGCAAGCAACAAATACATTCATCGTAAGATAACTTTTTATTTCTCTATATTTTGATACATATTTTTTGGAAACATTAACCTGGGATATTACTTCCATTTAAAACGCTAATATAATTATAAATTTTTTTTATTTAAATTAATAATAATGATTGTATAATCTCCATAGATATTGTTAATATACATATATATATATAATGAAATACCTTGAAGTATGGATAAAATATTCCTCTACAGTCAAATATTTGTGATGGGATTGTAAAACAATTTGGTTGAACTAAAAATTCATCTTTAAGTGTTATTAGATCTCTAAGTACTTAGTGAAAATGATGACTAATAGTCTTAGTAGACTAGCAAAAAAAAAAGAAGCTTTATGATCAAATACGTGCCTAACCACTTAAAATATGTATAAACTTTGTAACTTGTCCCTCAATAACATTGTATTGACTATCCCTAATAAGTCCTCTCCTATAAAGTATTGCAACTAATCGACTAAATACATCATAACTCATATGTATTACATAATGTGAGTTATTATTTGCTTGCAATCCTATTAGCAATTCTTGATAAACTTGTTCTTTGTTCCATGTTTTTGGTTAGATGATTGGTCTTTCAAAACAAGACATATATCGAATCATATAAGCTAAATAACCCACATAAGCAGCCATGATTAATATTATATTTATTTCAAATTATATTAATATACTTTATTAAGAGTATTGACAAGACTTATAGTTCATAAACATGTCAAGGATTACAATTTACATGTCACATACTAGATAAGTAAAGGACACTATGATAGCATTCCAAGAAATTATTTTAGTTGGCTAAAAGATTTTACCTATTGTTATTCAACTTAAAAAATAGGAATTGATAGTTTTTATACCATTTTTGTTTCTATATACTAGCTATTATTTCAAATACTACTTTTCAATCTATACTTACTTTTGTTTATAACCATTCATGCATCAATCAATCATCATCCACACATATTCCTAAAAAAACTCATCCTCCACCCGTAATTTGCCACTAATGTTTTCATGGGAGAGGTTTATGGGCAAAACCAAAAAAGAAAAAAAGGAAAGGTAAGATTCAGGTAAAATTTAAAAAGAAATAAATGAAATGAAAAAAGGAAAGGAAAGATTAATAACATACTTTATGAGAAACAATAATATCTTTATAAGGATTGCTGCAAAGTAAAGAAAGAAAAGATTTGTATTGCCAAGAGTTTTTGGGGATAAAAGAAAGATGTGTATGAGATAGACAAAGAAGAAATAGGCTTTGTGTTAACATATGGGTATCTTTAAAATAGTATTTTCAATGTTAATTTCAAGAGAGATTATTGTAGAAAATCAGATAGTCTCCCTTCTAATTTACTTTTGCACCTTTTTTTATAAATTTAATTTCATTTTTAATTCAAATCAATACCCTCAAAAGAATTTCAAACATAAGAATTCATTTAACCCTCTAAATTTAATTCAATTCACGGGGTTCAAACATGTTGTTATAGAATATTTATGATAAAATAAAGCTTTTAGTCATTGGGCATGTACATTTCTCTTATACTTGTATATTGGTACATTGGTAATGTTGGAGATTTAATGATAACTTGATTGGAAAGAAGCTAAAAAGTCCGGATTGTAGATTTTGGGCTTAACTTAGTATAGTGACGGTTTAGCTTGAACAATTTAATGATACTTTATTAGCATGCCAAGTTATTGTGAATACAAACTATTAAGTTTGAAAGTTGGCCAAGATAATTGAAGCAATGAGGAAATAATGATTGGAGGGATAAAATCTTTTTCAAGAGGTTGAATGGCTTGTAGATCATCCTAATCTTATTGTAATATTTTTTTGATATTCGGATGAGCTATGCTTTGAATGGTTGGTGAAAAAATGAGTTGGTAATTTGTTATTGAAGAGTTTAAGTTATGCATAAAAGTTAGACCTAATACTTATATAATTGGCACAAACTTATTTATGCAATTGTCAAAAACTTATTTTGAAGTTCAAAATTCTTATTGCATGATTTTTATGGTGATATCTTTTGAATTATTAGAACTAAGAAATGTAGTATTTTTTTTAAAATTATTAACATTGCCAAAATATTATTAGTCATTCACTTATCATTTTGGTAATGTGATTTGCATTGGTTTGATATTTATTTATTTTATTTAAGTTTGATTTGAGAAAAATATTATGATTTTTATTGGAATATTTCTATAATTTCATTTTCTCGAAATTCCAATGAAAAGATCTTGATCGAAAATTTCTTTTTAATAAATATGTATTTTTCAAGTTTGTCTCAACAAATATTTAATAAACAATTAATATGAGATAGATCTATTTATAATTATCAAGTTATCAGGTGAGACCTCTCAATTCATTATTTTTATTTATTTTTTCTCTGTTTATGTTTATGCTTATCAAATATCAGCTATCATTGATTTTTTTTCTCTCTCTCTCTTTTCTATATGCTTTTTGTTTAGTTTGTGAGAAAATGAGAGAAAAAGAAAAGAAAAGGGAGAAAATGGAAGAAAAATAGTAGGGCTCTGCTCTTTTTCATGGAACCTTGAAATGAATGAAGGTTTTTGTTTTTCTGGGTGTTAAAAAATTATCAAGAGTTTAGAATATTGTTGTTGGCACATTATTTAATGATAAACTTTGTGAAATTGAACCTCTTGCATTCTCGTGAAGTTATTGGAATGCAAGAATTGCATTCCTTTATTGTTGTTGTTACTTGAATTGAATGCTCAAGTTACTTGTGTAGGGGAAAAATGGGCGAGGGATGGATGATACCTGTACATTTAGTTCATGTGTGGCTTTGCGATATCTTCTATTTTTTAAATTGTTTTTTATCTTAAAAATTATTAAATTAATTTTTTTAAATATTTTTAGATGATTTCGATATATTAATATAAAAAAATATTATTTTATATATTTTAAATTAAAAAACACTTTTATAAATAACATTATAGCATATTATTAAACCCACATTTAATGTTGGTTTGGTTTTAAGATTGCGCCACAGTGCAACCCACATTTGATATTGAAACAATTCCGGCAGGTTTTATAGTTGTATTCTTCAAAAAATTGCTGTATTTTATCTTGCTTTATATTGGATAACACGTATATTTGTAACATTTTTTGTTTTGTTAAAATCACTAGTTAATTTTTAAAATCTTACGATTTTACGAGTCAATATGTATCTAACATGCTAAATCAGAGTAAAAACTCGAAACCAGTAAAATCAGACTTAACTCGTGCAAAATCAGTAAAATCGGTAAACTCAGTCTGATTTTACGAGTTTACTAAATTTGTGATATGAATCAAGTCAGATCCAAATTTTGACCTTAAAATGTCTGCTGACTAGTTTTGCGAGATTGAGCATATCTTTCAAACTGTTTATTGGATAAAGCTGAAATTTTATAGAGAAATATTAAATACATGAAAATATATAGTGGTAAATTTTCAGGTCAAATAGAGTTAGAGAACATAATATTTTAGATGGTCAAAATTAGTAAACTAATATTGTCAAATATGTCAAACAAGGCATTCGTGTACTGTTTGGGACATATCTAGAGCTATCGGTGGAATTTTGCTTCGATTAAAATTGGGATAGAAACTAGACATCTGAAACTTTCCAACCATTTATTGTAGGCCTAATAATTCATCCAAACGAAAAAGAACGACATGTTTGAAATCGGAAGAGAACGACATGTTTGAAACCATGACTCAAATCTGTCAAAAATATGTAAAAATTAGAGATTCAGGCTACAAGAAGGAATTTTAACATGAAGACTTTTTTAATTATTTCATTTATTTATTTATTTATTTTTAAATATTTATTTTTTATTTGAATTTTTTCTAACGCATTAGTCATTGTTTAGGGATTTATTTCATTATTAAATTTATATTAACTAATTACTAATTTAAACTCATTAGCTTACAACTCAAAAATAAAATCTATCAAGACTTATTTGGATAAAAACAACCAATTTCTACTAAGTTTCCTTATATTGTGTAGGTGGTGGGAACACATAGGAATACACTTGAACAGTATTTGTAAGAGAGTTTTGAATCTACTAGTCAAATTGTTTGCTAATTTATATGTCTTGAACTTGTGTCAGTCCTTCGACACAACTCTAGCGATATTGAGCAGAGGAGCAAGGCAGAAACTGCATGTAGCTATGGCAAGCACGATCATCTCCAACCTTGGGCTTCTTCTCTGTCAACTGAAGCAGCAGAGATTATAAAATCTGGAAAAGTACTTTTGGCAAAGTCAAGGTATAAAGGCGATGCACATCGAGAAGCCTCCTGAGGAGTTGTACAACGTCAGGGTGGAAAGGAAAGTGTCCCGATAGCGACTGGAAGAGCTTGGGGTTTCAAAAATGGTCAGTGTGGAAGACCGACGAATGCAAATTTCCCTGCGATTGGCAGGTGGAGGAAGGTGAGGTGACGATAGTGCCTGAAGGGAGCCAAAAA
>Ga0307517_10010964_pt1 | contig 12611 bp, 12 predicted proteins | sample 23_EM_MG_FD_194515 | JGI IMG/M metagenome (GOLD analysis project Ga0307517, IMG submission 194515) | Populus trichocarpa ectomycorrhiza microbial communities from riparian zone in the Pacific Northwest, United States - 23_EM | ecosystem: Host-associated > Plants > Roots > Unclassified | place...
GCAGAATAATATCACCTACAGCAGTAGACTTGAGGAAGAAGGGGTAAACGTGCTTTATGGTATAAACGGTTATAAGGTACACTCAAAAATATGCCTGGTTACCAGGATGGAAAAAAATAAGCCGGTTTATTATGCCTGTTTATCCACCGGCAATTATAATGAAAGTACAGCCAGAATTTACGCTGATCATACTTTGTTTACCGCAAGCAGAAGACTTACAGGAGATTTGGCCGAGGTGTTTAAGGCCCTAAAGCAAAATAGCTTTGCAAGGGGATTAAAACATCTGATCGTTTCGCCAATCGATTCACGCCCGGCCATTTATAGGCTGATCGATAATGAAATAAAAAATGCAAAAGCCGGTAAGCCTGCCTATATGATATTGAAGATGAATAGCCTGGCCGATGAGCAGATCATCACCAAATTATACCAGGCAAGCAACGCCGGTGTTAAAATTAAAATGATAATAAGAGGCATGTGCTGCCTGGTACCGGGAGTAAAAGGATATAGTGAAAATATCGAAGTGATCAGCATAGTGGATAAGTACCTGGAGCATGCACGCATACATATTTATTGCAATGGGGGTGATGAACTGATCTATCTCACCTCGGCTGATTTTATGACCCGTAATATAGATAACAGGGTAGAAGTAGGCTTTCCGATATATGACAAGGACCTGAAAAAGGAAATAAGGGAGATGGTTAATATCCAGTTAGAAGATAATACCAAAGCCCGGGAGATCAACAGCCAGAACAACAATAAGTATCACAAAACACATAGTGATATGCCGTGCAGGGCACAAATAGACATTTACAATTACCTGAAAGATAAAAATTAATACTTTAATAATTTGAGATACGCTGCTATTGATATTGGTTCGAATGCTGTAAGGCTCCTTATAGCTGATATTATTGAAAACAATGACTCGGTTTCTTTTAAAAAGAATACACTGATAAGGGTGCCGTTACGTTTGGGAGATGATGCGTTTTTACAACAGCATATTTCGGACAGAAAAGCTGCGGACCTGGTGAAAACTATGATCGCGTTTCGCAACCTGATGGATGTATATAAAGTGACAGACTATATTGCTTTTGCAACCTCAGCTATGCGCGAAGCCAAAAACGGTCCCGATATCGTAAGGACTATTAAAGAGCAGGCTGACATTGACCTGGAAATTGTTACCGGTCAAAAAGAAGCCAAAATTATTTACACCAATCATGCTGAGCAAAATATAGATAAGAGCAAAAACTATCTTTATATTGATGTTGGCGGGGGGAGTACGGAACTGTCGTTATTTTCTGAAGGCAAACTATTAGGTTCAAGATCTTTCAATATAGGAACTATACGCATATTAGATAACCAGGACAAGGAAGAAACCTGGAATGAGATGCGTGATTTTGTGCGCGATCACACTAAACAATTTAAGAGCGTAAACGGCATAGGTACCGGTGGAAATATTAATAAACTGTACCGCTTATCGGAAGAAAAAAACGGCGCCCCGCTGACCTTTATTAAGTTAAAGTCGCTTTACAGTTATCTTAATTCGTTTTCGTTGAAAGATCGTATCAATGTGCTGGGAATCAACCAGGATAGGGCAGATGTGATCATACCGGCCTGCGAAATATACCTCTCAGTAATGAAATGGGCTAATATTAAGAATATTTACGTCCCAAGTGTAGGCTTGGTAGATGGCATAATCCAGATATTAATCGAAAAAACACCGATTAAATTTTTTTTAAGAAATTGTTTAAAAATTAAAAAAGTGTTTATACATTTGTAGTGCCCTCTCATAGGGCATGTTTTTCATAGGTAGATGTAGGGTCGAGTACGTGTATTCGACCCTTTTTTGTGCGGCCTGATTATAATCCTTAAATTTGCCCCTCATGACGAAAAGAAAGATCGTAGTTGCTATTACGGGTGCCAGCGGTGCAATTTATGCTAACCTGTTGCTCGGAAAGCTGCAGCAATTGAGTGGACAGATACAGGAAGTAGCCATAGTAATGTCTGACAATGCAAAGCAGGTATGGCAATTTGAGCTGGACAATACCGATTACGATAAACTGCCCTATAAGATCTATCCCAAAAATGATTTTATGGCGCCTTTTGCATCAGGGTCAGCCAGGTTTGATACTATGGTGATCGTTCCCTGCTCTATGGGGACACTGGGGCGCATAGCAAGCGGAACCTCGGATGACCTGATTGCCCGTGCTGCCGATGTCATATTAAAAGAGCGCAGGAAATTGATCTTAGTTGCCAGGGATATGCCCCTCAACCTGATCCACATCCGCAATATGGAAACCATTACGGAAGCGGGAGGTATTATTTGTCCGGCGGTGCCTTCTTATTACAGTAAGCCAAAAACTATTGAAGATTTGGCGATGACTGTGGTGAGTCGGGTAATCGATCTGATAGGGTTAGAGGACGAGAGTTATCGGTGGAGCGAGAAATGACAATCAATTTTATTGGTGTTTCAGCTTTATGTTCTTGAAAAGGGATTTAAGAAAAGGTGTTCTTATGCTGTCTAATATTTTGTGAGATAGTTTTTTTTCCAAGTCATTGCCCGACCGATCTTTTATAATGAATCTGGATCTCATCGTTGAAGAATCTTTTAAACTAATGCTCATTTGCTTCTGAAAATCTTTATACCAGATTTTGAACCCTTTTATATAAGCACTAGTATCATTTTTAGCTCTTATAGTAAATAGAACAGAATCTTGTTCCAGTGTGCCTGGCGACTTACCAAATTTGTAATTGCTAATTCGATATTTGTAGATTGCAACTGAGTAATTCTTTAAGGAAGCTGATTTATTACAGGATAATAAGACTAAACAAACAATTAGAATCCTTCTCATTTTATAAGATTTAGGTTACTAAATTAAACATATTATCAGATTAATAAATAAAATTTATTAGACGACCTAAACTAACCGCCAATTAATTAATCGCTAAAAAACGTATCTTTGCGCCTTTAAAATGAACAAGAAAGTAGCTTTTTATACATTAGGGTGCAAGCTCAACTATTCGGAAACGTCCACCATTGGCCGCCTGTTTAACCAGGCAGGTTTCGATACGGTTGATTTTACGGATACACCTGATGTTTATGTGATCAACACTTGTTCTGTTACCGAAAATGCCGATAAAAAGTGCAAAAAAGTAGTTAAAGAAGCACTGAAAATTTCCCCTAATGCCTATGTAACTATTGTAGGCTGTTACGCTCAGTTAAAACCAAAAGAGATATCAGAAATACCGGGTGTAGATATGGTTTTAGGCGCTGCCGAGAAGTTCCGGATCATCGATCATATTACTGATCTGACCAAGCAGCCTAAAGCGCTGGTGTATAATCAACCGGTATCTGAGGCTAATCAATTCGTTTCATCTTATTCATTTGGCGACCGTACCCGTACCTTTCTAAAGGTTCAGGATGGCTGTGATTATTCCTGTTCATTTTGTACCATACCGCTTGCCCGTGGTGCAAGTCGAAGTGATACAATTGAACATGTGCTGGAACAGGCAAGACAGATAGTTGAATCAGGCGTGAAGGAAATAGTGCTTACAGGCGTTAACCTCGGTGATTTTGGAATACGTGACGGTCAACGGGAAGATAAATTCTTCGACCTGGTAAAAGCACTGGATGAGGTAGAAGGAATAGAAAGAATCAGGATATCATCTATCGAGCCTAACCTTTTGACTGACGAGATAATAGAATTTGTTGCACAGTCGAAGCGCTTTATGCCTCATTTCCATATCCCGTTGCAATCGGGGAATAACAAGATATTGGGCCTGATGCGCCGTCGATACAAACGCGAATTATATGCCGACAGGGTGGCTAAAATTAAAGAGTTGATGCCTGACTGTTGTATTGGTGTAGATGTGATCGTAGGTTTTCCCGGTGAAACAAGAGAAGATTTTATTGACACTTATAATTTTCTGAATGATTTGGGTGTATCTTATTTACATGTTTTTACCTATTCGGAAAGAGAAAATACACTTGCAGCAGAAATGACGAGCTCTGTACCAGGCTCTACGCGTGCCGATAGAAGTAAGATGCTGCATATTTTATCCGACAAGAAGCGCCGGGCATTTTACGAAACCCAGTTGAATAAGACTGACAAGGTATTATTTGAAGGTGACATCAAAGATGGTTATATGCATGGCTTTACACGCAACTACGTAAAAATTAAGGCCAAGTACGATCCTGTATTGGTAAACGAATTAAAATCTGTTTATTTAACAAATATTTCATCAGACGGTGATGTAGAGATTACCGAAAGCGAAGAATTATTAGTTCATTAATTTTATATTCGCTTCAAATTATACCCTATGTTTCCAACCCTAAGTTCCCTCATTCAATATTTTACCGGCTTAAACATTCCTCTTCCGATACAAACATTCGGATTTTTTGTAGCCTTTGCCTTTTTTGGAGCTTACTGGGCTTTCACACAAGAATTTAAACGAAAAGAGAAACTTGGATACATTCACCCGTTTGAGAGAATGGTTACTATCGGTAAACCTGCATCAACAGAGGAGCTGATAGCTAACGGAATATTCGGGTTTATTTTAGGTTTTAAATTAGTGGACGCCGCGATGAATTATCATCAACTCCTTGATGATACACAAGGATTTATTTTGTCATTGCGCGGTAACTGGATCGGTGGTATTATCGGAGCGGGCCTTTTTGCTTACTGGGCTTATGCCGAAAAGAAAAAGCACCAACTTGCTGAACCAAAGACTCAACTGGTTACTGTTCATACCCAGGAGTTAATGGGCAGCATATTGCTTTGGGCAGCTATAGCAGGTTTTGCGGGGGCAAAGATATTCAACGCGCTGGAAAACTGGGATCAATTCGTTAAAGATCCTGTTGGTATGCTTATTGGCTTTGAGGGTCTTACTTTTTTTGGTGGTTTGATATGTGGCGGAGCTGCTGTTTTATATATAGCCAATAAAAATGGAATTAAGCCGTTAACTATGCTGGATATTGGCGGGCCGGGTATGATGTTGTCTTACGCAATAGGTCGCATCGGTTGCCAGATGTCAGGCGATGGCGATTGGGGCATTAACAACCCTTACCCAAAGCCACATTGGTTAAGCTGGGCGCCGGAGTGGATGTGGCATTTTAAATTCCCACATAATGTGAACCATGTTGGAGTGAGCATACCGGGATGTGAGGGCAAATTTTGCTATGAATTGCCAGTTGCAGTATATCCTACATCATTCTATGAAACAGTTATTTGTATTTTATTATTTTTCTTTTTGTGGAGTATCCGGGATAAAATTAAGGCACCAGGCATTATGTTTGGAATATACCTGATCCTGGCTGGTGTTGAGCGATTTTTTATAGAATTGATAAGAGTTAATACCAAATATAAAATTGGTTCATTAGAATTTACCCAGGCAGAATTGATTTCAGTCCTGATGGTAATTGGAGGGATGATTTTGATAGTAGTCGCTAAGCGTAATTCAAAACAATTGAACCCGGAAACGAATGGTTGAACAGCTTTTGCAACATAAACTGGTAAAAAACCAGGTTTTCAGGTTTGTATTTTCAGCGGGGATAGGTTTCCTGGTAGACATTTCTGCTTTTTATCTTTTTTATCATAATTTACTTACCCAGCATACTTACCAGGTATTTTCTCACTCTATCCGAAATTCAACGCTCTCGCTGGCTATCTCATTTTTTATGGGCGTAGTGGTTAATTTCCTGATTACCAAATTTTTGGTATTTCACGAATCGCGTTCAAAATCGCATACACAATTTATACGTTTTATATCTGTAGCTGTCATAGGCTTTTTTGCTAACCTCGCCGTAGTAAAACTATTGATACAGGAATTTGCGGTCTATCCGCCATTGGCAAGGGTAATGGCAGCATTGAGTTTGTTTTTTGCAAGCTACTTCATACATAAAATGTTTTCATTCAGTTTATCGTTACGACATGCGTCTTGAGGATTTAACCAAACAGGTAATTTATATTTCAAAAGAAGCCGGAGATTTTATCAGGCAAGAGCGTAAGAATTTCGATCCCAATAAAATTGAGTATAAAGGCTTGAATGACCTGGTATCCTATGTAGATAAAACTGCTGAACGAATTATTGTTACTCACCTCGAAAGGGTATTACCCGAAGCAGGCTTTATTACTGAAGAAAAAACTATAACTAAAATTGGCGAACGGTATAACTGGATCATTGATCCGCTTGATGGCACCACTAACTTTATACATGGTGTGCCAAGCTATTCTGTTAGTATTGCTCTAAAGGAATATGACGAATTGATTTTGGGTGTAGTTTATGAGATCAATTTAGATGAATGTTTCTATGCCTGGAAAGATGCACCAGCCTACTTAAATGGGAAAGAAATTAAAGTAAGTAATAACCCAGCATTGGGCGGGAGTTTGATCGCTACAGGGTTTCCTTACTACGATTTCGAAAAGCAGCCCGCATATATTAGTCTCTTTACCGAACTAATGAAAAGCTGTCACGGTTTGCGCCGGCTAGGTTCTGCTGCAGTTGATCTGGCTTATACCGCCTGCGGCAGATTTGAAGCATTTTATGAATACAACTTAAATCCCTGGGATATTGCGGCAGGAGTTGTGATTGTCCGGCAAGCCGGAGGGCATATTGTTAATTATAAAGGCGGAGATGAGGTATTAAATACCCGCGAATTATTAGCTACAAACGGAAAGATAACAGGGGAGATGCTTGGGATTATACAAAAGTATTTCGATTAAAAACAGACCTCACAATACCCTAAAACACAAATTGCACAAATTAAATATCTCAAATCAATTCGTGCAATTCGATAAAGTTAGTACGTAATCGTACAAATTACATAGCTTCCGATACTACCTCAGTAACTTCAGGTACCATTCTCTTTAACAAGTTCTCGATACCGGCTTTAAGCGTAACAGTTGATGAGGGGCATCCACTGCATGAACCACGAAGTTCTACAGTTACCACACCATCAGTAAATGATTTATAATGAATAGCACCGCCATCCTGTTCGACGGCAGGGCGAACGTAATCCTGCAGTATTTGCTGGATCTTAATTTCAGCGTCGGTCCCTTCAAAATTTACTTCGGCCTGTTCTTCCAGTTGTACCTTTAGTTCAGCTTCAACCGCGCCTTTTACAAACTCCTTAACAATCGGCTCCAGGTCATTCCAATCACTGCCCTCGGTTTTGGTTACCGTAACAAAGTTACTGGCAAAAAAAACGCCATTCACAAATGAGAACTTGTATAGTTCTTTTGCAAAAGGCGAGTGTTCAGCACTTTCTTTTGTAGGATAATCAACACTACCATTGATCAGCAACTTGTTCACAATGAACTTCATGGTTGCTGGGTTAGGAGTCGATTCAGTATATACGTTGATATTCATCTCTATTTTTAATTAATCTTAACAAAGTTAAGCAGCTTTTTGATTTGTTTTACTATGCCAAATAGTTATGACCTGTTAATGACTTATAAAAAGCACATCAAATACCCGTATAAGTAGAAGGACTGATCTTTTTTATCTCTCCCTTCACGGCCTCACTTACCGCCAAAGTTTCCACAAAGGCTGCAATAGTTTCAGCATTGATCTCCGTATTGGTCCGGGTTAAGTCTTTTAATGCCTCGTAAGGATTAGGATAACCCTCCCTGCGCAAGATGGTTTGTATCGCTTCGGCCACTACCGCCCAGTTGGCTTCAAGATGCGCATTAATAACTGATTCGTTTAACAGCAATTTGTTAAAACCCTTGATCGTAGATTTTATTGCGATCAGGGTATGTGCAACAGGTACACCAATGTTACGCAGCACAGTTGAATCTGTCAAGTCACGCTGCAAACGTGAAATAGGTAACTTAGCAGCAAGGTGTTCAAATAATGCATTAGCAATACCCAGGTTACCTTCAGAATTTTCAAAATCTATCGGGTTTACTTTATGCGGCATAGCTGATGAGCCAACTTCGCCGGCCTTTATTTTTTGTTTAAAGTAATTCATAGAGATATAAGCCCAGATATCCCTGTCCAAATCAATCAAAATATTATTGATCCTTTTCAAAGCGTCACATTGTGCCGCGAAATTATCGTAATGCTCAATCTGCGTAGTGAACTGCGAACGGCTAAGACCCAAAATATCATTAACAAAATGGTCCCCAAACTTTTTCCAATCGATATCCGGGTAAGCAATATTATGTGCGTTGTAATTGCCGGTAGCACCACCGAATTTTGCTGAATAGGGGACTTGTTTCAAAAGGAGCAATTGATTCTCCAAACGCTCTATAAATACCTGTATCTCTTTTCCGAGGCGGGTTGGCGACGCAGGTTGGCCGTGCGTATGTGCCAGCATTGGAAGTTTGTCCCATTCAGCAGCGTATTTTTTTAACAGATCGATCAGTTCACCAATAGCGGGCAAATAAGCCTCATTAATTGCGAGTTTAAAGCTATAAGGTATCGATGTATTGTTAATATCCTGCGATGTTAAGCCAAAGTGAATAAACTCTTTATATTTCTCAAGGCCAAGTTTATCAAATTCCTGTTTAATAAAATATTCAACCGCTTTAACATCATGATTGGTGATTTTTTCGATGTCTTTTATACTCTGGGCATTCTCCTCAGTAAAATTTTTATAAATCGTCCGTAACTTTTCTGATACTTTTTTATCAAAATCAAGAAGCTGGGGCAAAGGATATTCGCATAAAGCGATGAAATATTCGATTTCAACAAATACCCTGTATTTGATCAGCGCATATTCTGAGAAGTAAGCAGCCAGCCCGGATGTGGTATTGCGGTACCGGCCATCAATAGGAGAAATGGCTGAAAGCGGTGTAAGCGTCATAAAGATAATTTTCCGCAAAGGTAAGAAATTCAGTGGCAGTTTTAAGTTGCAGTAGCAGGTCTGATAACTGCAATTATATATGCCAAAATAAAGTGCCACTGCCACTTGCTGCTGCTACTCGTTCTTAAATTGTCTGGGAAACGTCATTTATTCAGGAAACTTTGAAATCAAAAAATGTTTCCATAGTTTTGACCCATTAAGTCAATGAGTCAAATAGAGCGAATAATATTAGGTGGTGAGGAGCTTTTTTTAAAAGCCGGGATCAAAAGTGTCACGATGGACGACATAGCCAAGCATTTAGGCATGTCCAAAAAAACCATTTACCAGTTCTTTAAAGATAAGAACGAACTGGTGATTGCATTGGTGCAGAAGAAATTGAAGGAAGATGAAGATCAAATGGAAGATATTATCGGCAAATCGGGTAATGTCATCGAGGGGATGATCAACATGATGAAATGTTCAGAAGATATCTTTTCAAGGATCAACCCGGTTGTGATACATGATCTTCAGAAATATCATCCGGATGCGTGGAAACAATTTCAAAACTTTAAATCGGGGGTGATAGTACACTCGCTTGAGGAACTTTTAACAAAAGGCATTGAGCAAGGTTATATACGCCCGGACATTGACGTAAAGATAATTGCGCGGATGAGGATGCTACAGGTGGAAATGGGCTTTGACACATCTATTTTCCCGCATTCAGAATTTAATGTATGGAAAGTGCAACAACAGTTTCATGAACACTTTAACTATGGCATCTGTACACTGGAGGGTTACAAATTGCTGAGTGAACACAAAAGTTTGCATGAACAGACAAATTAATTAATGTTATTGACATAGGGCTGTCATATTGATTTTAAACTTTTGTATAACAAACAATTAAGAACAAACACAACTCACTATATAATATGAAACATCTATTTTTAATAATGTTCTTCCTGTCAGGCTTAGCTGTTGTTAGTTATGCTCAGCAGGCAGCGCCAACATCAACACCACCTTATAATTTCACAGTTCAGGATTGTATCAATTACGCTTATGAACACCAGGATTCTGTTATAAACGCTAAACTGGATGTAAAAAGCGCTGAATACAATGTAAAAGAAACTATTGGACGGGGCTTACCGCAGGTAAATGGAACAGCCGGTTTCCAGGATTATTTAAAAATACCAACTACCTTGTTACCTGGTGAAATTTTTGGTCAACCAGCCGGGACTTTTATACCTGTAAAATTCGGTGTTAAATATCAATCAAATTTAGGGGTAAATGCTAGCCAGATCATTTTTGACCCGGATTACCTTGTTGGTTTACAGGCGCGTAAAACTTATAAACAACTTTATGAGCGCAGTTACACTAGGTCGAAAATAGAAACCAGTGTAAATGTAACCAAAGCTTATTACCAGGTTTTAGTTAGTAACGAGCAAATACGATTATTAGATGCTAATTTGAAGCAGTTAAAACAACAACTGGACGAAACCTCAGCGCAAAACAAACAGGGGATGGCTGAGAAAATAGATGTAGACCGCTTAACTGTGCAGTATAATAATTTGGTAACCAACCGTGAAAATACACTGCAATTATTAGGGCTAAATTATCAGCTGCTAAAATTCCAGATGGGAATGCCCATTGAAAATGAGCTTTTGCTAAAAGATAAATTAGATGATGTAAAGTTGGATGATAATATAGCAGATATAGGGGCGGATACTACATTTTATAAAAGCCGCATTGAATATGGCTTACTCGAAACGCAGAAAACATTGAATGAATACGATGTAAAAAGAAAGAAAGGTCAGTTTTTACCAAAACTAACTGCTAACGCCAACTACACCTCATCGTATCAGGATAATGCTTTTAGTAACCTGTACAAAATGAGTTTCCCTTCAAGTTACATTGGATTAACTTTAAATATTCCAATTTTCACCGGGTTTCAACATGTTAATCAGTTAAGGCAATCGCAAATAAATGTTTTGAAAGCTGAAAACAACTTAATTTCTCTAAAAAACGCATTAAATCTTGAGGCCAGCAAAGCGAAGATAACTTACGTTAATGGCCTGCGAAGCTTAAATAGCCAAAAGCAAAATCAACAATTAGCCCAGGAGGTTTTACGGGTTTCAAAAATCAAGTATCAGCAGGGGGTAGGGTCAAGTATTGAAGTGACTCAAGCCCAAACAGCCCTGGATGATGCGGATAACAAATACATACAGGGGCTATATGACGCGCTGGTAAGCAAGGTAGACCTGGATAAAGCATACGGACGAATAAAATAAATCAATCACAACAGACAGATATAAAGACATGAAAAAACTATTATACATACCGGCAATATTATTATTAGTGGCCTGCAGTAAGCCAACAGGTAAAGAGGCAAAGAAAGCCGAACTAGATAAATTGAAAACGCAGCAAGCTGATCTTTCAGCAAAAATAGCTAAACTGCAGGCTGAAGTAGGGTCGACAGACTCAGTGAAGTCAACAGATGTAGCTGTCATGGAAGTGAAGCAGTCTCCTTTCACCAATTACATCAACCTGCAGGGTAAGATCGATGCAAAGGACAATGTACAAGCATATCCGCAAGCACAGGCCGTGATCACGGCAATCAATGTAAAGGTTGGCGACCATGTGAGTAAGGGCGAAATTCTGGTACAATTGGATAATAGTGTATTAAAGCAGAACATAGCTCAGGCCGAAACACAGGTAAACCTTATGAAAACGCTTTTTGACAGGCAGAAAAACCTATGGGATCAGAAGATAGGGACTGAAGTTCAATACCTGCAGGCCCAATCGAACCTGCAATCGGCTCAAAAACAGGTTGCGTCATTAAGAGAACAATCGGCCATGTACCGTATCGTATCCCCAATAAGCGGCACTGTTGACCAGATGGACCTAAAGCTGGGTCAGGCTGCATCACCGGCTACAACTTTTATCCGGATAGTAAATACCGAATATCTTAAAGTTAAAGCTGATGTGCCAGAATCCTATTCGTCAAACATCAAACAGGGCGATAAAGTAAATGTAGTCGTTCCTGATGCCAACGACTCACTTATGGCTAAAGTTACTTTTGCCGGCAGGGTTATTGACCCGTCATCCCGTAGCTTCCCGATTGAGATACAGTTGCCAGGCCGTAAAACACTTCGTCCTAATATGACGGTAGTTCTGAAAGTTGCCGATTATTCAAAAGCTACTGCTATTGTTGTTCCAATAAACGCAATACAGAAATCAGAAAATGGTGATTATGTATTCGTGAATATCAACAATATTGCTAAGAAAAAGGTAGTAACAGAAGGAGCGTCATATGGCGGCAATGTTGAAATAAAAACGGGGTTAAATGTTGGTGACAAGCTTATAACCGATGGCTCGACTGAAGTAGAAGACGGTGACAAAGTGAAGGTTTTACAATCTGGTAATTAATCATACTAAACTGATTTGATATGAAGGACCTGGAAAAAGAGTTTAAGCCCTCAAGTTGGGCCATTGATAATAAGACAGCTGTATACGTGATCATATTCCTGATCACAGTGTTGGGGCTCCTGAGCTACATGAGATTGCCAAAGGAGAATTTTCCCGATATAGCGCAATCAAAAGTGTTCGTTTCGACAGTTTATGCTGGACAATCACCTCAAAATATAGAATTATTGGTAACCAGGCAGATCGAGAAGCAATTGAAATCCCTTAAGGGGCTGAAAAAAGTCACGTCGAAAACGCAGCAAAACTTGTCGATCATTACCGCTGAATTTAATGCCAATATTGATATTAAAGATGCCAAACGTGATGTGAAGGAAGCCGTTGATAAAGCAAAGCAAGCTTTGCCGCA
>Ga0307517_10010965_pt1 | contig 12611 bp, 9 predicted proteins | sample 23_EM_MG_FD_194515 | JGI IMG/M metagenome (GOLD analysis project Ga0307517, IMG submission 194515) | Populus trichocarpa ectomycorrhiza microbial communities from riparian zone in the Pacific Northwest, United States - 23_EM | ecosystem: Host-associated > Plants > Roots > Unclassified | place...
CACGCTTCTTTTCTTTACTTTTCTTTTTCTTTTTTTTTTTTTTTGCCTGTTCCATGGGAGGTTATAATCCTTATAGTACATTAAACACCTAAACAGTGAGTCCAGCAGGACTCGATCCATGGAAAGCCCAATGAGTGGGCAAGGTACACACCATCCAGCTACAAGCCTGTGGTGTGTGTTCTATCTTTGGCAGCTTTTATTTCAGTTAGAAACTGAGCAGGTATTAGTCACCATTCCAGGGAGTACTTGAAAAGGAAAAATGCCAAATTCAGGCTTAGTTAGGTTTCATGGTTGAAATCATTTCACCTGAATGAGAAACGCTGATCCTCTTGTTTGCTCATCATCGCGAGGCACAGAAGTAGACTGAACATCTTTGTTTTTTTGAGTGAGAATCTCAGCATCCTTATGTGTGATTGCATGATCTTTAATTGGCAATGTTGAGCTAACTTGAGCATTTTGCCTGCCTTTATTTGCAGAAATCAGTGGATTCTCTAGTTTTACCAAACTAGAAAGGGAAAGGGGGGCAATTGATTGTGACCTTTCAGCACTGGATGCATGCTCATGGGTATTTCCAATCTGACCAGTTGAATACTCTGCATGAAAAACTTTTCGCTTCTTTGCAGAACATGGCACCAGCTCCTTTCTGCTTTGACTTTCATCCATTAAAGATTTACTAGTCAAATCAATCATCTCAGCATTTTGATGTTGTATATTTATCCTCCCAGGAATTAACAATTTTTTCTCATTATAGATTTCACTGCGCGAATGATTTAATTTGAAATCCTGACTTTCCTTGAAGGGAGAGAGAGAAGAGCGATTGGCAGGAAAAATGTTCTCTGATAGGCTTGAATCCTTGCCTCTTTTAGCTTCAAGTAAAGAAGATAATGATTTTGAAGAGCAACCCTGATCCGGTGTCCTCTGTAGACATGCATGAGCAAGAAAAAATTCTTAAGAGAACAACACTCAAAAGATGTAAAAACATGTGTGGTCACATTATCCTGGATGTACCATAGAAAGAAAACTGTCCAGGTAAAATTTGTCCAAAGGCTGTGTGTTCTTTTCTTCTTTGATATTTTCTGCAGGAGAAACACAACCAAAAGTTGCAAAATCAATTGGTTAACTTGAGGAAAAAGAAAATGCAATAAAGGAGCTAATTCACTATATATAAAGAGATGTCTTCCTCAAACTACTAGTATTTTTTTGAGGAGCAGTGTCATTCGTGCTAACCATAATAAGGATGAGTCATCCCTTATTATGAGAAGGGAGGTACAAGAGCAATCCCTAGGGCCAGATAGACTGCCAAATATTTTCTAGCAAACAGAATAGGTAACCCCAAACAACAACCATGAAATTCATGACATTGAGAAACTAGAAGATACTTTACCAGTGTCTTCCCTTGGTATTGACCTAAGCTTTGCAGCATCACGACTTCCTCCATCTCGGAAAAAACGACTCAATGTAAAAACCACATCCCCAAATTTAGAGTGACACTGAAAACATAGAAGACAGTACTTATAACAGCTGTCAATGAAAAGGGTTATTTCACTGACAAAAGAAGAAAGCTATGGAGATTGGAGACCAAAAGGGTTGTTCCAAAACCTGCAATACATACCTTGATGTGAGGCTGTATCCAAAGTGATATTTGGGTCTGGCGATTACGATGTTCAAACCTGCCCATGATTCAAAAGTTGAGTCAATCCCACAAAAATCTAAAGTTTATAACGATGTGCTCAAAGAAAATTTCAGAGAAAAACGCATTTGGAGAGCCTTAAATTTTACCATAGAATCCTAGAGTTTAAATCCAGCTGCGCACAGGAAAATTTTGAAAATGATTCATTCACACACAAACAGTTGTAACAAGTGTAATCAAAATCCACGTGAAGGTCAGATGAGTGTGCATTTCAGTGAAGACAACCAATAATAAGTATAAGAAAGAACCTTTCATCACAAAAAATAATTGCTCCATAATCATAGCGATGACGGATTACACGTCCAACAGCCTGATTTACAGCCCGTGATGCCTGTTGACCATACCACTCTTCTCCACTTAGAACCTGCAACTTCAGCATCTAACTCAATTCACAAAATTGTACACATTTTTTGAGATATAATTGACAACCATAATGTGATGTTGGACATTACCTTACATCCATCTCTTTGTGAGTGTGTCTGTCCATCCAAGTATTCACGCTTCAAACGAACCTGACCAGCATAATATAACATGTGACATGAGCTAGAATTACAGATAATCATGTGCCATACAAGGAAATACTGCAGTGTTATAAGGATACATGTTGCCTCTTTCTAGGCAATACACAGTAGCTGTCATACATTGAGCATACAAGGAAATCAAATAGTTTATTTTTTTTTGGGAAACAAATTTTCAGAAACGTGCTCCAGACTTTTCTCCAGTTTTCATGCAGTCTCTCAGAAAATAAACTGTGACTACATCACAATCTCAAACAACTGTAAATATCAACATAAACCTGATTGATTGTGATACCGAGACCAAGTTGAAAGTAGAAAACTCATTATTATCAACATTTGGAGTTAAGAAATCCAAACTCTCATTTTCTGGTAAAAATAAATGCAACTACAAGAATGTTGTAAATGTGAATCTTCAATTTCCCTATGCTAAGAACATATAAAACAATAGGAAGCACAGTAACTAAATTTAAGTCAATGATGGCAAAACCAACCAAATATATAAGTTGCATTAATCTAATTTGTCTGGCCATCAATAGATCATTTAATTGTGAACCACTAACAATTGTAACTTTGTCTCGAGTGATGCTTCAAGAATCAATTAATTCTTTCAGAACTAACAAACATAATTTTTTTAAGAACAGCAACTGAAAAGGTCAAATAGATTAAGCAACTAAGGTTAAGTAAAAACCCAAGAAAAAGCAGGGTAATAGACAAAACCTTAGGATCGGTCCTCATGGCAAATGGCATGCCAGTGATGACAACGGCTCTTCCAGCATGATCAGCAAAATCTAATCCTTCACTCACCTGAGAACCTACTAACAATCAAATATGACAAAAAGGTGCAACTCTATAAAAAAAAAATAGCATGCATACATGAAGTAAAAAGCAAAGCACGCAGAAAAGGTTATCAAGCAACCAAACAGCTTATTTTATACAAGTGGAGGTACATATATGCCGGATATGTCAATTTCAGAACTGAAAAATATATTGGGAAAGAGAGAGATCACACAACAGAACATCAACGTATGTGTACTGTTATGTCCCGCGTACATATGGATGATGCGCTATTAAAGTATTGGATGCATCTTAAAATGATTATATTGTTCTGGATAGTTTCAAAGACCTAAGCCATGGAATAAAAAAAATCAAAGCAAGTTTATTCCCCTCTTCACAAGCCAGCATGACATACAGAAACTTACTTGGGTAAGAACATCAAAGAAGAGTTGTTCACAAGTCTGAATGAAGGCATACCTTGCCACGACAAACAGCAAAAAATACTGCACCAGAAGTTGAGGTGTCCTTCAACTTAGCCAAATAGTCCTAGCCAATATATGTAGACAATCACGATATGAATCCAAAAGAACATCCTAGTTGCTGATAGTAAATACAACAAATATGCAATCATGTTGACCTAACTTGTAGGTTGCGTTAGTTACCTCAATTGCAAGAGGAAACAGTGAGGATTGTCTAGGTTCTACAACAGGTTTCTTATGCTTGCAGATTCTTTCCCATATTGTTGTTGAATTTGCCTGACTCTGCAGCAACATAGAATATTTACAGAGATAAAGCTAACATATGTGCTATACAAACTGCTGTATTTGTATATGATGCCTTACCATATTCTTCCAGCAACTAATGCATTGATCCAGAAGGTAGTAAGATGGAAAGAATACAAGCAGTCCATCAGGTACTATTCGGGCAAAATTGACTGGAAAATAAAATTCACGAAACTCATCATCAGTGGACAATGATACAGATGGAAAAAACGGTTTGGTTGATAAATTGTGTTACATACCAATAGCATTTCCAAGCTCCTGTTTGTATTCTAGAGAATCACGGGTTCTATAAGATGAGTTCAATGAGCGACCTGATGGACCAGCTGGTACAACACCAGCCCATATCTGATTTGAGGATATGACATGAGGGTTTTCCAGCCGAATGGGAAAATCTCTGAGGTGGAACCAAATTCTCTAGTCAGCATCTTTTTAAAGTCACTTAAGTTTTTTACAAGATACAATCTACAAAAAGAGACTCACAGTTTCAACTCTTGTGCAAAAGAATCCAAGGGAGATAATGTTCCGGATGTCAAAATAATAGAGCGAACACCCATGCGAGAGAACTCTTGCATGGCGATTCCGGGATTAAAACACCACCAACTGAGCGTTCTAGATGGCTTACCTGCACAATCAAAATAATGGAATATTGAATATACATACATACATACATACATACATTTATATATATATATATATATATAAACTCACACAATTATCCTTGTAGCAGGAAGTCGTGTGTTCAATAAAAATAATCAACTCATATCCTACAATTGTGTATCTCTACCAGAAATCACAGGAAAAACATGAGTTATGCAATCAATCTTGAAATATAACATAAGTTAGAAAGCCTTTAAAACCACAAAAATCTTTAAATTGAGTTGCACATTGTGTATCTCTACAAGAAATCACAGGAAATGAATAAGCCATAATGCTTGGCGACCAAATATAGTGGAATTATTTCTTTTGTGCCAAGTTTGATGGAAAATCTGGTATCTTTCAGGTAATTATTATCTACAGGAATAAATAAATAAATAAATAAGGATGGGAGGAATCACTTTTTGGCCCAACCTCTCTGTTCTTTCTCTACAGTATAAAAACTAAAATCCTTTTTTATGCATGTCAGTAATTTATCAAATATGATTGTAATCTTTTGTGATACTTCCCCTTTGTTATTGAAGTATACATGAAATCACCTGCAAATTACATTAACTGATAACCCAGTAAGTGGAACCAGAGACCCATGATGAGCTTTCCAACAACATTGTTTATAAAGTTCAGCTACCACCAACCCATTGTCTATACTACATTATAAAGCCTAAAACTGCCAGGCCCCTCCAATATGTTCCAACAATGACACTAAGCCACTCTATTTCAAGATAATTCTAGATTCAGTAAGATATGCTCCAAACCTAAACTACATGGCAGAATTGCTCAGTATCAAAGGCAGGACAGTAATACTTTTCAACAAGACAAATTTCTTACATGAATTCCCAAGAGTTAGTTTTTATACAAAACATTAAACATCATGCAAGTATGGAATGTGTTATTTAACTTGGGCATTGCAAGTTTAAGCTGATAAATCAGTAAGTCAAAAGAGATTTTGCAAGTGAGAACATAAAGAATAGTGGAACACTATGAAATTTTGGCCCAAACATCAGAGCATGATTTTTCCCTGAATACCTTTCAAGACATCTGCAGCATTTGCCTCACCTTCCTGCACATGAACCTAAAAGGAACATAGAAAAGTTTCAATGAAAATAAAAAAACAGAAATAACAGCAAATGAAAAGGGAAACGAGATTGGCAATAAAACTCCCATCCAAGTCCTACACAATTCTATGACCAAATCATAAAATTAAAGCTTACTCGATAGAAATTCGCATGGGAGTTGTTCTTTTCTCTAAAAATTATTTGAAGGAAATCACTAATGCTTTCCAGCCTGCAACCAGTGCCTTTTGACTTGTCCTGCTTATCTTCTTCAAGGAGAACAGCAGCATCTTTGATTATATCAATGATCTTAGTTGCAGTGTCGTGTGTAACATTAAGATCAGCAAGAAGCTCATAAATGTAAGGTCCAGGTTTGGTGAATCCCAATTCTTTGGATTCAATGGGCACTTCAGCAATCCGCTTCTCAAGCTTCAAAAGAAGTGCTGCAACAGTTGAAAATTAGCTCCCAAGAAGTACGGCCATATCAATTACAAGCATAGCAACAAAATTGTAAGAAGAATAGCAGGAAGTATATCTGAACATGCAATCCTAAACAGCATATAGTGAGATAATATAGGCATGGATCAAGTTGAGTTGAGGAAGAACCAATGCGTACATATAAGAATAGCAAGTGCATATTGACAGAACTAAGCAATCAGAGACCAGAATACCTCTGAGAATAGCAAAATTATCTGGATTCCATGATTTGTCATTTGATTCTTCCCTCCTTGTCACAGAAAGGTCAATACAAGATTTTGCTTCAGAAATGCAAGCTGTGAGAAGCCAAGAAGGCAAGTCAAAAGAGGCTGCATCTGCACATAAGCTTTCCTGCAGCATATTTTTTAATATAAGAGTTTAAACTCATATAACATCAAATGCAGATGACTGTCAGCAAGAAAAATTTGTTTTCTGAAATGATAACATTAAGAAACCAGCATATATGGTTTCACAAATTTACAAGAAAATTCTAATTTCCTGGCAAAGAAAACACCAATTGTTTCTGCTTACCAGGTTATGAGCTTCATCAAATATCAGTATACTGTTGTCCCAATCAATGGCAAGAGATTTTCGATTTCCACGATCAATAAGGTAGTTATAAGGTGCAAACAAAATATCAACAACCTTGTGGAGCTCCCTTGATATGTAGTAAGGGCATCTACAAGTATTAACAGACAGAATAATCACAAAACCATCAATGGCTACGACCTTTTAATATTTTTTTATTTGTTTTTGTAAAAGAGGATATTAAACCTACGGTCCAAATGTTCTTCCAATATTAACCAAATCCTCTATGTCGACAGGCTCATCTCCAAGATGGGGATTGCATTTCACATAATCTAGAATGTAAGAACAGACACATATAGACGTCAGATTTTGTTGAGATTATAACTGTATGGAAAAATAAACTTTGAGCTCCACTGTTCAACCTCTTTATCGTATGTGATCTGCAAATGCAATCTGAAAGTGTCGGTGACATCTTAAACATTCAATAAAATATTTACTATGCTAAATTCGACCACAGTCATCACCATAGAACTTTATCCATCAAATTGTTTTTTGAAAAAAAAAACTTCTAATTAATTATCATCCATGAATTCACCAAATATTCACGGCATTTGAAGGACTAAGCCTCTGAGTGCATGCAAGAAGTAGAGAGAGAAAAAGAAGGGTAGAAATGTAGAAGCATTTAATGTCGAATTGATGCCCAAGTCTCAGGAATAAGAAAATTAAATTTAACTTCATTCAGTGAGAAAATTTGAGGAAAGGCCAACTAACACTATGAAGAGAAGGGGAGGAAAACCGGAGCTAAATCAAGGATAAAAGAGAGCATCTTATACTTTACATAACAAGTCTCTCTATTGCAAATTACATGAATAGGATAGTATTTTACATTTAGCTAGTTGTCAGGCAAAACAAAATCAATGTTAGTATGAATGAACTGTTGCAACATAGTTTAGAATCAATGACACTTAAAGAGCTATTCGGAAATAGAGTGATACTTCAATTTCATGAAAAAATGGAGTATAAAAAAAGAAGAAAACTGGAACTTCATGTTCATATGCAACATTTCTCCATCTACAAAACAGGAAAACTAGTTTTTCATTTTTCAAATTTGTATTGAATTAGGAAAACACTTAATTTACAAGTTTTCCATCATTTTCCAAATAAAGAAAGACCTAAACAATTCTTTTATGTACAAAAAGATTAAAATTATTTGTTTTTACATTTTCATATTTAGTTAGTGTCATATTTAATTTTTATCATAAATCAAATATAAAGATGTTATTTAAGCTAACAATTTAACTTTTTATGATAATTTTTTATTTTAATTAAATAAATTCTACAATTAGATTATCATGAATACAAAATATTAAGATGACTTATAAATTATGGTTTTGTTTTTCTATGAAAAATAGTTGTAAATTGTAACTTGAGATATTTCTTATTTTTTGATGGAAACATTTGTCTTCGTTCTCAACAAATGAACATGTTTTCCAGTTTTCCAATGGAAAAGGAAAGCTGGTTTTGATGGAAACATTCATCTTCGTTCTCAACAAATGAACACGTTTTCGAATTTTCCAGTGGAAAAGGAAAACTGGAAAATGAAAAGAAAACTGAAAATAAAAAAGAAAAATAGTTTCCTATTAATATAAATAGACCCTTACTCTCCTCCCTGCACAACCAGAAACTTTTATCCATTAATTTGTAATCCAAACTAAGTTTGGGATATAACAGCATAAGTTATTGAGAGCCCAAAATCTTGATTGTGCAATGTTCATCTAGATGGAAAGTCGTGTCTTTCAAGCATTTTGTGGCTACATTACCATAATAGAACAATTGTAGATGGATTCAAGCACAACAGAAATGCACAAAGTATAATACCTGCAACACGGGAATAATGGGTGCATTGACGCTTTCCCCGTGTTTTGCAAATAAGATGGCATGCATTATTCTGTACTTTTCCACGTAGTAAGCTGACTTCCTCGTGAATGCATAACTGCTCCCGAGATCCTAATATTACCATTTTAGGCCTGCATATTCTTTAAATTTTAGCAAATTGAAATTCTAACTGAACCCAATAATCAGACTGATCCGTTGAACTTGTCCTAATAAAAAGACTACTAGTACTACTAACACCACATCTATTGCAAAGAAGCCCAACACCCTTGATATCATTCAAAAAGAATGTGAATAACTAACAACAATCCTCGATATAAAGACATTGGCTTCCACCATATGACACAAATACAGCTGACAGTAATAGACAAAAGCAACACATCAAGAACCGAATTCAATTCCATCCACTGTTAATAATTTTGACAGCAAAAGAAATCAAACCAGAAAATGAACTCCAACCTGTAGCTGCTCCTCTTCAACTCCTGAATCACTTGCCGAAGTTGGCTGTGCGTGCGTGAAGCATACACTATAGTCGGAAGATTGCGATCCTCAGATTGTGATGATGGCACAATATCCAATTTACCACCCGCAATCCGACCATTCCTTTCAATCTTACCAGTCGAAAATCCACCTAAACTCTTCCTCCAAGCCAATGTGGCACAAAGAAGGCATAGAGTTTTCCCGGTTCCCGTTGGACTCTCCAAAAGGGCATTACATTTCTGCCATATTTTTAACAAACAGCATAAATTTGTGACTTTTAACACTGACAAATTAACTAAATAAGTAAATTAAAGGCAGATTTTTCGATAATAGGACACAAAAGGATTAAAACTTGCAAGAATTGTATTTCAGATTGAAAAATGAAACAGCTGTCAAGCATAGCTATTGAAATTAATTAATTTCTCTAATTAGTTGATTTTTGTCGTGACGGAGCATTATCAGAAGCTAAGAATGGTGATGAGTGGAAAGTTTAAGGAAGCAATGAAACGGCAGCGTTCTATATTTGAGGACTTACGTTTTGGAGGGACTGTATGACTTTTTCCATGTAAACGAGCTGACAATCGTAAGCCTCGAACGGGAAATCAACGTCGATTCCCCTTATCTTGTAGGTCGGCATTTTCCTTTTCCAGGGTCTGGTTGGTTTCTCGGAAAGTTGTTGATGGTCTCCTGATTCTCTTCCCCGTTAATGAGATGGTAAGAGAATGAAAACCCTAGTAAGAAAGCGAGAGATTTTCCCGCCACTCCGCTTGTCATTAACCGTTGTCGTTTCATTATTTATTCCTTTTCGTCTTCAGTTTTCTTTTAATTGAAATACCAAGTAAAAAATGTATACAAACCGTTTGTTTTTATATTTAAAAAATATAAAGTTTTTTTTTAAAATTATTTTTTTGTGTTCTTAGATGATTTTGATATCTTAATATTAAAAATAATTTTTAAAAAATAAAAAATATATATTATTTTAATATATTTTAAAAAACATTTTAAAAAACAACTGATATTATATTTCTAAGCATTCTTTTAATTAGATGGTCATGGAGGATTTTATCAGATCGCATATGATTTGCTTCCTTCCAAAAACTTTAACACATCCTCTTTTGTTAATATTATTATTATTAATTATTAACAAGACACAAAAAGGGTCTGGTTAAATAAACAATCTTATTGTAACTATGAACATATAATTTGAGCAATTGACGCCCATGATCGAGCCTATACTTGCTAACCCGTCGGATAAGAGGAATTTTTAAAATTGAATATTGGATCATTGAATGATACTATTTAGCTTATGAGATTTATCCTAATTGGTCATCATTTGTTAAAACAATCTCGAGACCATTAAGAGCAAAGAAGAGGAAACATTTTGCAAGCAAGAGTTTGCAAAAATTGACATAGAGTGGGCATTTAGGTGTGCAGTCTCATTTCGTAATTGTGTGTGGAATTGCGTGGTATTGAGATGAAAAAACGCTTGCAAATATTATGAGAGCTTGCATAGTAATACACGATATGATTATTGAGGATAAAGCAGAAATGAACCTTGTATTTGATCCGGTACATGAAGTAAATTTTTTTATCAATGTCACATGGTGAAACACTAAAAGTACATGATTTTCTTCAAACTCATAATCGAATCAGGAATAGAGTAATTAGCTCTTTATTACAAGAAGATTTGATTGAACATTTGTGGAAACAACATGGTGATGAGTAAAATCATTAGATTTGAGCTTATTATGTTATTATAATTTTCCAATATTTTTATAATGTTTTTTTTCTTGTAGTGGTTGTACTATTTCAAGTTAATTAATCCTACTTATTGTTGTGTGCTACAAGAACTTGAAAAGGTCTTGTGAATTGATATTAGAGTAAAATTAAATATTAATCAACAAGTTTAAAATAACCAAGAAATTTCAACATTGTTAATTAAATATACACTAACCTTAAAATACATCAATCTAATTAATTAAAAAAATAAAACCTCTCTCTTTCAATAATTTCTAACTTTTTATTTTTAAAATATGCTACAGAAATCGAATCCAACTTAGAAATACCAATTTTCATCAATTGATTTTCTTTCTCGATCCTTTCCAATTCTTATTTCTCCTGACTTTGTTGTATCATTGTAGTTTGTTACTCTAACATAACTTTCTTGTCTTGTTCTTTTTTTGTTCCTCAATTTCAACTAGAGTATCCTTTAATTATTGTAAGAGATTTATTACAGATATCTCTCTAACTTTCTCTTTACCTTATCTACGTTTAAGTCATTCCTTTGTAGTTTTCTGACCATTTGGCCTATCTTGATTAATCAACGATTCACTATCTTGTCATAAACTAACAGAATCAAGAGTAAATGGAGTTGATGAAGCGAGACTTGCACTAGCATGACCTTTTGTTGTTGATTTGCACGCTCATATTGCCATTTGGGTTCCTTTTTTTTTAAGATAACCCAACAATGTTCAAATTGAAATTGTTTGCTAATACAAAAGGCATACATTTGTCGAGCATTGTCATAACCCATTTTTGGGTTATTTTTCAATTCACATTTTTTTTCCTTTCTTCAAAAAAAATAAAATACAAAAAAATCAAAAAATATTATAAAAAAATATATCAGTGAAAAAAGGATGCCAGAACGCTCAGAAAATGGTCAAAAATTGGTTGAGAAGGTTAAAAAATACAAAGATTGAAATTTGACAGTATTTTATTGACTGGTGAGAGCTTATTGACAAAGAAAATTCAATTTGAGGAAGAAAAATCCAAAATCAGATGTTTATGAACTCAATTAAATTTTATTGAAGGTTTAATTGAATTTATGGAGGGTTTGATTGTAAGAAAAATTGATTTTTAAGTCAATTTAGGCTTTAATTGAAAGAAATTAAAGTTCTAGGTCAAATTATAATTTTTGAGAGTTAATTTAGTCAAATCATGGGCTTAATTGCATAAATATTGAAGTTTGATGGCCAATTAGGGACTTAATTGAAGAAATCTGAAACCAAGGACCAAAATGAAAAACACATGTAAATAGAGGGGCTGTAATTAAACCGAATCAGGGGCCAAATTAAAGAAATTAGAAGTTTATTGATCAATTGAGGGTCAAATTGCACAAATTCAAGACCAAGGACCAAAGTGAAAAAGGCGGCCAACTTCAGGGCCGCTGTTTGATTTTTGGCAGGGATGCAATTGCATTGATTGTTAAATCAAAATTGCAATTTAGGACTTGATTGAACAAATTACAAATTGAAGACTGATTTGAACTTTGACATAAGTTTTTGCCGCCCTTTCCTTTTAAATGAAACGACGCGTTTTGGCTAAAACGGCGTCCTTTCATACACTGTTCATTAAAAAAAAGACCCAAAATGGTGTCATTTTGAACGACAATGTACGTCTTCTTCTTCCCTTGGACGTGCAGAAAACAGGTGAAGGGAGCTTTTGTTCCCCTGCGTTTTCCACCACCTTCCCCTTTAAAAAGACGCCGACCAAAGACCTTATCTTGCTCAGCTGTCTCGTGGCCTCCCACGTGTTGAAGAAACGAAGGAGACGTGCCTCCTAGGGCAATCATGGGGCGGCAGTACAGTGGCCGCCCCAGCCATGTCTCTCCCATGTTTTCCAATAAATATAGGGGAGACGAAGAAGAAAAGGGGGAGGAAGAAAAAAGACCGAAAGAGAAGAGAAGGACAGAGTAGAGAAGAGAGAAAAGATGAGGAGAAAAGGAAAGAAAAGGAAAAAAAAGACAGAAGAGAAAAAAACAAAG
>Ga0307517_10010966_pt1 | contig 12611 bp, 7 predicted proteins | sample 23_EM_MG_FD_194515 | JGI IMG/M metagenome (GOLD analysis project Ga0307517, IMG submission 194515) | Populus trichocarpa ectomycorrhiza microbial communities from riparian zone in the Pacific Northwest, United States - 23_EM | ecosystem: Host-associated > Plants > Roots > Unclassified | place...
TAAACTTAGCCTAATGAAATATTAGAATGATCAGTAATCCCTCCCTACATGGAGTTGGGTGCTTTAATTTTGATAAATTTAATTAACAGTAAAAATCATGATGATTTGCTTGAGCCTAAAACCTTGAATAAACAGATCTAAACAGGAGATAGATATACCAACACATCACCGTCCAATGTAAAAAAAAAGAATGCGAGTCATGTGCTCATGAGACATGATTAATATCATTGCATCATATGGGTCAAGGCATTGCCATGTGAGGCAATATGATATGATCTACGAAAAAAAAAATATATATGCTGTCAAATACCACCAACTTAACAATTAAAAGAAGCAATTTGTCTTGTGGATTTTGATTTTTTCACGGCTTCTCTGTTGGGTGAGTGCATGTGGACATGCAATAAGAGAGTATGAGAACGTGGGAATAATTGAATGAGGTTCAGAATTCTGCATTCTTTCAGAGATAATTCAAGCGTAATAAGTGTTACAAGTTTATCAGAGGTCACATGTGATGTTGCGTCAAGGAAGTCTGCCTCATCTGTTACCTTATTTATAGAGGCGGTTCCTGTCTTTGCAAATGTAAATACACTAGCTATCAGCAATCCTCACTCTCCATTCTCTTATCATTGTTTCTGCAGTATTTATCTTTTCAAGAAATGGGAAAACTGCTTCTTGCATTTGCAATCTGGCTGCAATTCTGCAACTATTTTGCTATCAATGTTAATGCATTTGCCCCATCAGGATGGACGAAAGGTCATGCTACATTTTATGGAGGCAGTGATGCCTCAGGAACTATGGGTATGTAATGTAACTACACTTCGTATATCTTTTCTTGTCTTTATGGTTTTTTGGGTTCACAACAGCTAATAACATTTCACTCCTGCAGGAGGGGCTTGTGGATATGGAAACTTGTATTCTACTGGTTATGGGACTAGGACTGCTGCTTTAAGCACTGCTTTATTCAATGATGGAGCTTCATGTGGAGAATGCTACAGAATTATGTGTGATTTTCAAACGGATTCCAGATGGTGTATTAAAGGGAGGTCTGTGACTATCACTGCAACAAATTTCTGCCCCCCGAATTTTGCTCTTCCAAACAACAATGGAGGCTGGTGCAACCCTCCCCTCCAGCATTTCGATATGGCCCAGCCTGCTTGGGAAAAGATTGGTATTTATAGGGGAGGGATCGTGCCTGTTTTGTTCCAAAAGTATGTATAGTACTAATCAGATTCATTGGCTATACTTTCTTTTTTCAATTTTTTTTTTTTATATATAATCAAATATTCTATGTGGTTTAATGCTGCAGGGTTCCTTGCAAGAAGCATGGTGGAGTCAGATTCACTATTAATGGAAGAAACTACTTTGAGCTCGTCTTGATTACCAATGTAGCTGGAGCTGGATCCATTCAATCTGTGTCCATTAAAGGCTCAAAAACAGGCTGGCTGGCAATGTCAAGAAACTGGGGGGTTAATTGGCAATCTAATGCTTATCTCAATGGCCAATCTTTGTCCTTTAAGGTCACAACTACTGATGGACAGACTCGATTCTTTACAGACATTGTTCCAGCAAATTGGGGGTTTGGCCAGACTTTCCAAAGCTCAGTACAGTTCTAAATTAATCATCAGCAGCTTTAGAGTTCAGCCTCTAAATTGGCTGAGGCGTGCTTATAATTTTACTAGAGCAGCCCGCCACAATTTTTTCTTTTTCTTGATGTTGGCCGGGACAGTACTGTTCTGGCTCTGGATTGTGCTTTGAAGAGGGAGGGTGAGGATAAGGCGATCCCATGAACTCAAGGCTAGCTGCTCCTGAGCTGTTGTGCTTTCCAATCCAAGGAAGCAAATTAAGCTCGACACGGAACATTTGGAGATCAGGGATTTGCAGAGTAGTATATAGTTGCGGCTTAATAAGAAGCGCAATCAATTTGCAGCTTAATCATATAAATAATATCTTTATCTGGGTTATCTTAAGCTTGTAAAATAAAAGATTTCTTTTTTCTTTTTCCAATTCATATGCTTGTAACATGATTCTATGAGATAGAAGAATCGATCCACCAATAGATTTGATGACTGTTTTTCGCTTTTGCTCGACATGGAAACGCATTGCAGGAATGTTTCACGAACCAGAAGGCACAGGATATGTTCAAGGTTATATTTCTCATCCTTGTATTTCAGTGTTTGCCAAGAAAATTAACACCATATCATTTGTGAAAATATAGAAAAGGTAACCTCAGATTAGTCCCCAACCTACAACTTCTTCTCAATCGGGTCCCCAATCTATAGATAATGTTGGGAATATTTGTTAGTGGAAGGATAGAATGGAGAATCCCTGAATACATCGGTGACCCAATTGGTAAAAAAATAATCTAGGTTGGGGATCTGTTGAGAAAATAGTTATAGTTTGGGGACTAACTCAAAAACATGTATCTTGATAAACACAGGGTCATAGGCAGGCCACAAGTTACAATATAGCTGTTGGACTGCAAAGTGTTTGGAGGCCCAACTGTTCCTACTTCTTATCGGGTCTTTGAGTCCCCCTCCTCTTCGGTCCTCAGCCGCTAACGCGACGGGAAACCTCCGCTTAACCATGCGAAATTTTTTTCTTTTCCAGCCTGTAGTAATATGATTTCTTTCGAAAAATGAGCCTGATCTAAGATTAAAATAAAAAATAATCACAACATAATAGATCCAGGTAACTTATCGCAAGCTTCAGGGTTAGAAGTCAATCTGAGCACAAAGCTTTCCATTTTAAGCCATTATATCCCTACTTTGCTAAGTATAGTTGACCCGGTCCAAGACTCCTTAGCTATGTTAACCTATAAGTAAATGGTTTAAATCAAGCCTATCATAAAATAATATTATTTTGAGTTTTTATTTTTAAATAAAACAATATCATTTCAACAAACATAAAGTTTAAAAAACACAAACGATGTTGTTTTACATAAAAATAAAAAATTCTTTGAGTTGATAATGTTGGATCTCACTTAAGTTTCTCTGAAAAAACACAAACTAATTAATTTCTCATTGTGATTTAAAAACTACATCATTTAATCCTCATATTTTAAAATTCCTTTATAACAATCCTTTTCTTTAATTTCATGTTTTTAATATTTCAATAATTTTTTTATTTTTTTTAAATGGAAGAAATGAAATAGAAGAAGGCAATATGGTAAATTTTGATTAAGAAATAAGATCATTTTTGAAAAAAAATACTAATCTAAACATGGTCAATTAAATCAACTTTTGCACTTCAGGAACTAAATAATTAGTGGGTTTTGTTTTCATAAAGAACAAGGACTAAAAGTTATATTCCACTCTATCAAAGGGTCAGGACACTCGACATGGTAGCACTTGGCCCATGGCTGGACTGACGGACCCTAACTCATATCATATTGTAATATAAGCAAATCCCTTCAAATATTGAAAATACAATCTTATTCATCCTTATCATGTTGGAATATATAATAGCTGCATTAATTTTATATTGAAATATAATTATAAAACCTCATCCAGGTCGATTTGAAATAAAACACGACTCACAAGTTGATTCTTGAATTGAAAAAAAAACAAGTAAAATAACATTATTTTTATTAAAAAAAAGTTGATAAGTTAAGGGTCGGGTTTTATGCTAATCAGAAACGGAGCCAGAAAATAAAATTAAAAAAAACTAAGATTTCAATTGTTTTACTATTTGGATTAAAACTATAAATATTATTAAAGAAGGAGCTAGAAAAATAATTTAATTGTAGGGGACAGCCCCTTTATTTTTGTTATTGGTGCTAATCAAGCCAAGTTGACTGGATCAACAAGTTAATTTATATTTTTTATTAGATTGCTAAGGTTTTGTTTTTGTTTTTTTTTTTAATTTGAACCGGTTCAAGTCTAAATCGACTAAGTTACAGATGGATTTGAATTTTGTAATTAAAGACATCAAAGTACACTAAAATAGAAAAAAATAATAATTAAAAACAGCAATTACAGGATTTAATTTTGAAATTCCTCCAGCTAACTTGCGTCCCCTGCTGTACAATCTGAAAGTGATTGAACCTATTGATGATTTCAACTTCCAAGGTCGTTAATGAAATATAAATTCGAAAATATAATCTTGAAGTTTATCAGGTTGTTGATTCAGACCCGTAGAATACATAGATACCCCATGAAAAGCTGGAAAAGCTTGACTAAGCTTAAATTATGCAAGAATGCCTTTGTTTGTTCAACCTCATCCACCAAACATATTCTTTTAAAGCTCTTGTGGGGTTAGTTTCTTCTACTCCAGTAATCGCACTTTACGTATTTATAATCTTGCTTGAAGAAAGTTGTAAGCAGGTAATCCGGGCCGCCACCTACATGCTCCCCTGGTCTCAACTGTTCGTCCAGTATGAGACCATTCTCAATTTTCATTAAACAGAAGTAGTAAATTGAGCTTGCATGAAAAGAAAAAAAGTATTTGGTTGAAGAGATATGGATATACAAAATAAGTTCTCTCTAAAATAATTTTAAAATGAATTTTTATTATTTTAAAACAGAAGGGTATAATAAGAGGAATACGTCCTCTCTGTTTCCACAATCTTCGTCTCTTTAATATTTCAAGATAGTAATCTAATGCTAATATGTAAAAACTAGCTAATATAAAACATGAATTTTAGCCACAAGTTAAGAGTAATAAGCTCAAACTAGCTGATTAAGGCTCGAGAAATGGGTTGTTTTCTCATAATTAAGGATGCTTCAACACTACTTCAACAAAAAGAATATCATTGATTGGTGATCAAATGTAACATGGCTTGAAATGCTGTCCAATAATTTTTAGAACGGAAGTCAAGATGCAAGCCTCCAGTGTAGCATCAACTTTCTTTTTAAAAGAATGAAACAAACAACAAAAATGTGACAAGGGTTGTGTTTTTTTGGTGCATGCTTCAACACTACTCCACTAATAAGGTTCTTGATCACCAAATTTGCTAACAACCATATCCCTTACTAACAACCCCGATGCAAGTCTTGTCTCTTGAGTCTCTACTATAAATACCTATCTCTTTCAGTTGAGTTTCATAGATAACAGAGGATCAAGAATAAGGAGTTCGATTCAAAGTTTTTGATACAATGGCGGCGGCGGCTGGTCTTGTATTTGCTCTTCTGGTCATTTTCCAAATGTCTTCCTCTGTCAGTGCCCTGAGCTCAAACTACTATGAACAGACCTGCCCTAAGCTTGAGTCTGCTGTTACTAATGCTGTCAAGAAGGCAATGATGAATGACAAAACAGTTCCTGCTGCACTGCTTCGGATGCAGTTTCATGATTGTTTTATTAGAGTAATTACTGACATTGTTTACAGTTACATACATCAGTTCTTTAAAAATTAATGGTAGCTTACTTAATTTCCTTTTGGTTGCATTTTGAAGGGTTGTGATGCTTCTGTACTCTTGGCATCCAAGGGTAAGAACAAAGCGGAGAAAGATGGGCCTCCTAACATTTCATTGCATGCATTTTATGTTATTGATAATGCAAAGAAAGCGGTGGAAGCTTTGTGCCCTGGCGTGGTTTCTTGTGCTGATATTTTGGCTCTTGCCGCAAGAGATGCAGTAGCTTTGGTAATTAGTCCCTCCAACAATACAAAAACTTAGTAACAGTGATGATAATGGCAGCTGTGCTATTGCAACTGTCTATTAACTTATAACCTTCAACCTTGGCTTAGATTATTGATATCTGATGTGTGTGCATGTCTTAGTCTGGAGGTCCCACTTGGGATGTGCCAAAAGGAAGAAAAGATGGAAGAATTTCGAAGGCAAGCGAAACCAGGCAATTACCAGCTCCCACCTTTAACATTTCCCAGTTACAGCAAAGCTTCTCCCAAAGAGGTCTTTCTTTGAAGGATCTAGTAGCTCTCTCAGGTAACATATTCAATGGCCCATCATGAAAACATCGATCCATTACAAAATCGTACAGCTGATCAAAAACATGTATGAGTGTAGGAGGTCACACTCTTGGGTTCTCTCATTGTTCATCATTCCAGAACAGAATCCACAGCTTCAATGCGACTCTCGACGTGGATCCAACTTTGAACCCATCTTTTGGAAGCAGTCTAAGGAGTGTCTGTCCTGCACACAATAAGGTAAAAAATGCAGGTGCTACAATGGACTCTTCAACAACCACATTCGACAATGTTTACTACAAGTTGCTACTCCAGGGAAATAGTCTTTTCTCTTCAGATCAAGCTCTACTCTCAACAAGAGAAACTAAGACATTGGTTTCTAAATTCGCTAGTTCCCAAGAGATGTTTGAAAAAGCTTTTGTTAAGTCCATGATCAAGATGAGTAGCATCAGTGGCGGACAAGAGATCAGGCTAGACTGTAAAGTGGTCAGATGATGTGGATTCATGGGAGTGTGAGCGAGACTACTATCCATCAAAATATTGTTTTGTAATTTTTATTCCATGTTGTGCGTGATCAAGTTCATTCTTTTCAAGGGATCAAGTTAATCTGAAGCTATTGTTTGCGAGCTTGCCTGTCTGTTCGATCGATATTTTAGTGAAACGAATTCCTTTTTTCTGTGTTTTTTCTTTTCTCTATCCTTGCATCCGACAAAGATTTTTCAAATTCTTCATGTCCATCACTTAATTAATAGAATAATAAAATGCTCACAAACCCAATAACATTTATTATAAAAAAAAATGATAATTGAATTTCATAGCACTATCTTGGATAGTTATTGAGATTATCAGACCATTTCAAGAAAACTATTGTAAATTAAATATTCAGTTTAGTTTAATTAAAAGAATATATGAATTAAATTGGTTTTATTTAATTTTTAAAAAAATATAAAATTAAATTCAATTTATCAATTTGGTTCGGATATACAATTAATTTTAGTTTAAAATTATGAAAAAAATTAATATAATTAGATTTTTTAATCTAAACTTTAAAGTTAATCTCAAAATAATAATATACCGTCCATGAGGTGTTTTTATTTTGGGATTAAATCAACATAAATTTAAAATTAATGATCTTAAAATGATTGTTTTGTAGATCTAGAAGGCTGGAATTATTATTGAGATCAAGTTAGTTAATTTTTTAAGAAAATATTTAAAAGTGTAGAAAAGATTATTTTTTTAAATATATTTATATTTTAAAATGTATTAAAATAATATATTTATATTTTTTTATAAAAATCAAAATTTAACAAAACGCCCTCCCCCAAAAATTGCCGAGAAGATATATTGTACAGCCGTAACAAGTATCAGAGACAGACAAGGACTGTTCAACTGTAACCTACGAGCTGCCAAAGTCGACTCTCTTGTCTCCCCTCTCTAGAGATTCCAATGAATAATGAAGCAAACGATCTTGAAAAATCATCAGTACGAAACAACCCCACTCAAAACCTAGACCAAGAACTAAAGGAAGAAGAAGAAGAGTTGCATAAGCTGCTTTTACCTGACATTCGTGATCTTCCTACCACTCCTCCCTCTTCAGTTCAGACCAACTTCGTCTCCTATTTTGCTCCAGGTTGATTAACTCTACACTTCTATCTTTTTTGTTTTTTGTTTAATTTATGATGCTTAAGAAAGCTAATACTTTGCTTGATTTGTGGGATTTTGGATCAGATTTTGTGAAGCCAGGACACGACCAGTACGTTTATAGGCATGCCAATGGGTAGTATTTTAAGTCTTGTTTTAAATTTGTAGGGTTTGATTGATTGTTGAATTAATTGTGTTTTGTTTTTGGGATTGAAAAAAGGTTGTGTGTGATTGGTTTGGCTCGGACCCATGTGGCTTTTAAGGATGAAGGAGGGATAACGGTTGTTGATTTCAATGTTGGCAAGTCTGATCGTAGTGGCATTAAGGTCACCGGAAAGCGAAAGAAGGTCCGTTCTTTTATGGCTGTAGCTCTTTTATTGTATAAAAATTGAGCAACTTTCCTAAGAATTTAGCGAATTGTATGAAGAAATTGGTAAAAACTAGACCTTTTGAAAATCCCATTACTAGGAGCCTGGTTGGTTAAATTGATGGGGATAATGGAATTTAAATTTCTAACATGGTTGAAAGCATTAAGATTTTTTTAATTTTTTTTGAGGTTTTCTAGATGTTTGGATGCTTAGTGATAATGGAAGCCCACCATCTAATTTGGATTTATAGTGTCATTCACTGAAACAATAAGATGATCAAATCTAAAAATCAGTTAGTTTCCACTTCTTTTAGCGGCACTGTTTCATTTTGTGCACATTGGTTTCATGGGTTTCGTATCATTGGAAGTGCAATCGGCCAGTTTTACATAGCAGAACTGGAAATCTGAGCTGATTGCATTGAGAGGTAATGTGACTGCTTTGGAGGGAAATGCTTCTGGAGACCAGTCGGATTTCTGTTTTGTAACGATGCAGTTAGGATAAGGAGTTGATTCATCTTCTTATATACTTGTTTAGCAAAGTTTTACTAACAACAGAGATCTTCTTTTGCAGAATGCGCAGCACTTTGAGTCTAATACTGCTCTGTGTAAAGTTTGCACCCAGAATGATTCTTATATTGTCAGGTACAACTTTTTTTTCTCAGGTCCACACTCCCTTTCCCCCCACCTAACTTCATTTTAATATTGGAGTTGAATTTTGTTGTTGATTTTTGACAGATGTTGTGTTAAAGGCTCTCTGTTGGAAGTGAATGACAGACTAATCAAACAGCCAGAATTGCTTAACTCTTCAGTAAGTTTTACTCTTCCATGCATACCATATCTCAGATGCAAGTGTCTTTCCAGATAGGAACCTCATTTTTGAATTAGTGATCAATTAATATTCCCTCTTACTTTCTTCAGAGAAAACTATCATGTGCTCTTTACAAGATTTGCCCTTTTTTAGTTAATAGAAACCTGTGCCAAAATAAGGCCCAATGTACTGGAAATCTACATGATGGTGTGGTGCTGATTGTAGCCTTACATATCTTGTGTCGAAATGTAGGAAAATACCTAGGTAGACATAATCGTATCAGCATCTAAATTTATCAGATGTTTTCCTGACCAAATTGCAGACAGACAGGGAAGGGTACATTGCCATTATCATGCCAAAGCCAGCAGATTGGCTGAAGGTCAAAGCTTCATTGTTGGGCCTTGAAGAATACAAGAAACTGAGAGAAGGGAGCTGAGCTGTCAGGGGTGCTTAGGTAAGTTTTATGGCATTGGAGAAAAACAAGAATTGCCGAGCTTCATGTGGAATTCCTCCGGTCATCCGTTCCTTTGATGGGCCACGCCCTCCATGTTAATCTCCAAACCAATTTGACGAATTGTAATTCTCCCCCCATATTGTATCTCGTTAAATTATCAGTCCATTTTATTCCTCCACAAATAGAATAAAGCAGAACAGTAAATTGGATTGTGCTTCTTTTGCTAATACGCGGATAGGAAGCAGCCTCGTCATACTGGACATTGAGGTATAGCTTACACAAGTAGCACAATGATGCGTGACTGAGCTTACGCTACCTGATGGGTAATGCCTGGGATGCCAAGAAAACAGCTTTTTTTTGTCAATAGAACATGTCAGGTTGCTAGAGAACTATTTCTACATTTACTGATGATTTCTCTTAATTTATTATATCAAAATATTCACTTTAGGCATACCTGACGAGAATCGGACAATGCTAAATATGCAAAGTAATTTCTGACTATGAAAGAAGTAAAATATTTTTGGGGGTGTTTGGGATTGCGATTATACCGTGTTTTTTGAAAATTCTTGAATTTTTTTAGCTTCAAATTAATTTTTATGTGCCTGTTTTTGGATTTGTTTTAAAGTGCTAGTATTAAAAATAATTTTTTTTAAAAAAAAATAATTTAATACATTTTTCAAGCAGAAAAACACAGACTTCTTGAATATGTTAACAGGGAATATAGATTAATCGTAGATTTCATCAGGCGTCAGCATAATATGCTGGAAGTTGGGTTATCCATAGAGATTGTATTAATGAATACAGGGTTAACAATTGGCATTGGACGTGCCTTGTTTTGACGTTATTTGAAAACAAAAGTCCAGGTGAGCCGAGCCAGGGGAGAACCAATTTCTATGTGGATCCTGTATTGTATTTGTAACACCAAATATCGCCTGCTGCCACTATCTCTATCCTAATATTGTCCTCGTCTTCATGGGAATTTTTGCTGATGATCATCAGCTGTACTGTTGTTGGATGCAACCATTATCTCGTCCATAACAAGCCTTCTGGATCTATTTATGGTATGAAAACACAAGTAGATATGTCGCTCAAGCTCTTCTAGCTGCTCCAGGTAGCTTGAGTCGTGAATGTGAAATTCTTTCACGACCTCTTTCAATAGTTCAGGCTTGTTATTCCTAACACACATATCAGCAAGAGCTTTCTGATGTTCGACCTCATCAAATAAGCTCCTCGTCAGCCTGCTCACGGTATTGAAATCATTGATCAATATGTAAATTCCTTTGGCAGCAAGATCTAGCTGTGCGCCAAGTCTTTTTTCAAACCTGCTTTTCTCAAGCCCTCGATGAACCAACTTGATTTGCTTTCTGAATGCATACAACGAGCAACCCATTAGTCCTGGTGCAGCCACAATGCCAGCCATGCTATGAATTGCAATTACAAGCAAGGCAATTAGAAGTGCAGTATGTGATATCACAAGACATCCTCCTCCAACCCTAATACAAATCCTTCTGAACTTCGTTTTCCTCATAATCCTTTTCTTTTGTGAAGTCAATCCATGGAGCAACACCACGTTGTCGTCATGAAAATCAAGGAATTTTTCAGTGCTAAAAAACATCGATAACGGATTTTCTAACAATGCATAAGCAGCCAGCTCTCTAAACATAGCGCCCTGAATCTTATCTGAACAGTCTGCAGAATCATGCACCCTTTTGCTTAACTTGATTACCCTTCTAATTTTCTTATAATTACCTCGTGTTTGTTGGATGCACTGGAGATGCAACTCACAAATATGGCATGCTTTTGAGCTGGCTTCAAAGTAATCAACCAGAAGGTGATGAAACTTTAAGCTTCCCATCATCTCTCTGAGTGTCTCTTGCTGTTGTGGTTCAAATAGATAGTCAGAGAGGTGATGATATAAAGGAAGAGATGGATCAGACGGTGAGGCGACTTTGTCAACTCCATCAATGCTCGTTTTTCTTAGCTGGTCTTGAACCTTGCTCCACATTTCTACATAAGACTTCGTCCTGAAAGCTTCCTTGTACTCTTCATTAACGTTCAGCTTGTTGCTTAAGCTGTTGCCACGTTCCTTTGGAGATCTTCCTGAAACCAGAAAGCAACAATCATGAATCAAACTGTAAAATAATAATAATAGGATCAAAACTAGAAAACTCATGAAGCAACTTGAATCAACAATTTCTAGAAACTAAAACATGGAATAAAGATTTTTCCAAAATATGCATGGGATTTTGATGGAAATCAGCTCGAGAAAGACATGGTGATGTTGAAACACACCTGCCCTTGAAAAGATAGATCTTATCTTAGCCCACAAAAGATTTGTCATGTTGATGAAATCCTTTCCTTTTCTTTTTTATGGTTTCTTGAAATAGATTAAGAGTTCGATTAAAGAATTTTGGGGCACATTTATATATATATATATATATATTGAGAAATTTGGGTTTTAAAAAAATGAGAAATGATCAGGGATAAAGAAAGTCCACGTGGAAGTAATTAGGACCGCCTCGTTTCGTTATTTAATAGCTTTTGTCACACGATAACATCCCTCACACGCTGTGTTTACCTTACGTGTAATGCCTTGAGACAGAGCTTTTGCAAGCAAAAATGGTGGTAGCAAGAACAAGATGAGATGAGACGATATAGCTAGGTTTTGTTTTTAAAAAATATTCTCATACGTTATTAGCTTGAAATCAATTACGTATAATATTATTATCTTCTCCCTTTTTTTCGTGGAACATATTATGACTTACTCTAATTTTTTTTTTAATTATCTAAATTATTAAATCTAACTGAACTCTTGAGTCATGGGTTAAATAATGTTAACCTGATCAATTTAAAACAATATAATTTCAAGTTAAAAATAAAATTAAAATGATATTATTTTAAAATATCAAATTAAATTTTGATAGAGTCAACTAGATTGTATATTGGCCTATAACGTCTAACCGGATCAATTATTACTTGATTTATTTTAAAACTTAACTCATGTCAAGTCTTGAATTGATGAGTCATCAAATTAACAAATTATTACAATCACTAATTTGTTAATTTTTTTAAAAAATGTAGATCATCTGCGGATTATCTTAATATAATTGGATTTCTATCAATAAACTCCAGAGCGTTTATTAAGAAAAAGAAAAAAGAAGCTTTCTTCAGGAAGTTTCAGTGCTATGTTGATTGCCGCGTACAAATTTTCAAAATATCCGTTGTTTTGAATATTGACGTTCTACAGCTCGAGAGGATTTGAAATTTCAGGGTTGATAAAGTAAGTAAGAGGAGGTTGTTGCTAGGATTGACATGACTCGGTCATGTTGATTAAATTCGTTATTAGTTCCCTTCGTTTTTTTTGTACGAGATGATCATGCTATTTTTCTTCAAGTATTTGTCTCGAAACTCCTCAGGGAAAAATACTTCTAGAAAATATAGAGTTTTCCTTTTACTTAATTTCCTTCTTTTTCTTAATTGC